>OLVR01001207.1_pt1 | contig 26241 bp, 21 predicted proteins | sample 1673261 | NCBI WGS metagenome assembly OLVR01 (sample SAMEA3178938, study PRJEB25190) | human gut metagenome | biome: human gut; feature: human-associated habitat; material: faeces | place: Austria | collected 2013 | reverse complement strand
CCCGGAGGCCAGTATGATCCTCGCCATGACCCTTACCTCCCGGTGGAGCCGAAGCCGCCGGAGCCCCGTTCCGTCTCGTCCAGCTCCTCCACCACCGTCAGGGTGGGCCGCAGAATGGGCAGTACCATCAGCTGGGCGATGCGGTCACCGGGCTGGATGGTGTAGGGGACGTCCCCGTGGTTCACCAGCCCCACCGTCAGCTCGCCCCGGTAGTCGCTGTCAATGACCCCCACGCTGTTGGAGAGGGTGATGCCGTGGCGGGTGCCCATGCCGCTGCGGCTGCACACCAGCGCCACATACTCCGGCCCCGGCAGGGCGATGGCGATGCCTGTGGGAATACCCTGCCGCCCGCCGGGAGCCAGCGTCACCGGCTCCTCCATGCAGGCGCACAGATCCATAGCCGCCGCACCGGCGGTGGCGTAGGCGGGCAGGGGGAACTTTGTCCCCATCAGCGGCGATACCGCCTTGACCTTCAACTCTATCATAGCAAATTTACTCCTGAAATATAAAAACGAATTGTTAAAATCGATTTTCGTCCATAAACTTTCCTAGTATTCCTTTTCCGGCACCGTGATATCCGCCACGGAATAGTCCCCCAGGTCCAGCAGCTGCCGGACGCAGTAGGGGATAGGCCGGTGGAACACCGGCCCGTCCACGGCGATGGTGTGGAACTCCCCGTTCTCGCCGCAGACATCCACGCCGCAGGCGGTCATCTCCTCCACCATGGCCCGGTCCATGACCCGGCCCAGCAGATGCCGGGGCAGCACCCGGCGGTCCAGCGTCTTGATGAGACACCGATACCCCAGCTCCAGCACCTCCCGGACGTTCTCCTGCCGGTCGTGGTGCCACAGGGGGTATACCGCCTCCAGCCCCACGTTTCGGCAGCGCTCCTCGCCCCAGGCCCGGTTGTTCTCAATGTCGATGTCTCCGAAGCACACCAGCTCCGCCCCCTGCTCTTTGGCCCGGCGCAGCGCCGCCTCCATGGACAGATGGTACTCCTCGCCGCCGGTAGGCACCGCCAGCAGCGGCAGCTCCAGCGCCTCGCCGTACTCCCTCAGCAGCGCCGGGTCCACCCCATGAAAGTAGGAGCGCCCCGCTTCGGGGTTGAACATCACCAGCAGCGCCATAGGCTCTGCTCCCGCCTCCAGCATTTTGTGCAGGCACAGGGTGCTGTCCTTGCCGCAGCTGTATGACAGGATGAATTTCTTCCCGGCCACGTCGGCCAACGCATTTTCCACCGGAACCTCCTGTTTTGGGATGATTAATTGATAACTTATAGCAATTTTACGGTTAAAAATAACGAGATGTATTCACTCTACCCCCCGGTAGAACAGACCCCGTGTCAGATCGGCCGGGATATAGTCCCCCTGCCCCTGATACCGCCGCAGCGCCGCCACGCACTCCGCCGGGGATTCCGTGGTGAACCGCAGCCGGGCATAGGTGAGCCCCAGCCGCCGCCACTCCGGCTTGTCCGCCAGAAAGAGGGTACGGCTGTTCTCCAGCTCGTTGCGGTGGCCCCATGCGGGCATCAGCGGGAAGCGGGCCCCGGTTCGGTCGGTGAGGACGTTCTCCCCGGTGCAGCGGCAGGCGGCAGAGCGCTTCCGGTAATCGCTGCCCACATCGCAGCAGCCCAAGCTGTTGGCAATGACGCAGTTCTCCATCAGCATCAGCGGCAGGCGGCCATAGACCACTGCCTCGCAGGGCAGATACTTTTTCAGATCCCGGATCTGTTGGTGCCGCAGCTCGAAGGATACGGCGGCGGTGGAGAGCCCCAGCTCCCGCAAAAACAGCAGCGCACGGGAGTTGAATACGTTCATCCCCAGATCGCCCCGCAGCGGCAGCTCCAGCCCCTCGGCAATGGGCAGATGACCCAGATTGCCAACGGCCACGGCGGCCAGCACCTGCCGGTGCCGCACCAGCATCTCCCGCAGCGCCGCCTCGTCCTCCGTCCGGAAAATGCGGGGCAGCACGGCGCAGAAGGACGTCCGGTCCAGATACGGGGTCACATCCAGGGTATCCAGCCACTCCACCGGCAGATAGATCATCTCCGGGCGGCAGTCCGCCAGCGCCTGCGTCAGCTGCTCCGGCTTCTGGAGGGAGCAGGTCAGCAGCGGCTGCACCGGCTCCACCGGGGCGTCGGGCAGCGGCTGCGGCTGGGCCGTGTGCCGCTCCGGCACGGCGCAGAGAACCTCCTCCAGCGCCGTCAGTCCCTCCCGCCGCAGGGCGTTGACCGCCCCGGCGGAGAGCATCAGCCCCTCCTCCAGCGTCACCCGCACCTCCCGGCAGCGGAAGGCGGTGCCGCCGGTCTTTTTCAGACGGGCCTGCAGCTCCTCCGCCGTCAGCGCCCGGTTTCGGGCGGTCTCCGGCACGGGGCCTGTCACCTCCGCCCGCTGATCCCCGGCCCGCACCGTCAGGCGCACCGGCTCACCGGACCGGCAGACGCAGTCCATGTCCACCGCCACCGTCCGGCGATCCTCCTTTTCGTACAGTGTCCGGGCCTCGGCGAACAGCTCCTTGGGCTCCGGGACATTCTCCGGCCGGGTGCCGAACATCTGCGGCCCCTTCCGGCCCAGATAGTATCCGTCGGTGAAGCCGCTGCGGCTGAAGGCCAGCTCCAGCTGCCGCTGCTCCTCACGAGTGGGGCGGCGCTTTTCGTCCAGCAGCCGCCGGTAAATGGAGGTGATGACCGCCACGTACTCCGGCCGCTTCATGCGCCCTTCCAGTTTCAGGCACGCCACCCCCATGTCCTCCAGCTCCTGTAGGTAGGGGGAGAGGTTGGCGTCCTTCAGGCTCAGAGGATGGCCTCCCGCCGCCGGGGCATTGACCCCATAGGGCAGGCGGCAGGGCTGAGCGCAGGTACCCCGGTTGCCGCTGCGTCCTCCGATAACGGCGCTGAGGGCGCACTGACCGGAGTAGCACATACAAAGAGCGCCGTGGGCAAAGACCTCCACCTCCGCCGGACAGTCCCGGCAGATGGCGGCAATGTCCCGGCGGGACAGCTCACGGGCCAGCACCACACGGGTAAGGCCCAGATCTGCCGCCCGGCGTGCGCCCCCCAGCGTGTGCAGGCTCATCTGGGTGCTGGCGTGGAGGGGCAGCTCCGGCGCCGCCTGACGGGCCAGCTGCCACACACCCCAATCCTGGATCAGCACCGCATCTGCCCCCAGCCGGGAGGCCTTGTGCAGCAGCTCCGCCGCCCCCGGAAGCTCCCGGTCGGTGAGCAGGGTGTTCAGGGTCAGATAGACCCTCACCCCCCGGAGGTGGCAGTACCGCACCGCCTGCGCAAACTCCTCCTCCGTGAAGTTCTTGGCGCTGCGCCGGGCGTTGTAGGCCCCGAAGCCCATATACACGGCGTCGGCACCGCTCTGCACAGCGGCCACCAGAGAATCCCACCCTCCGGCGGGAGAGAGCAGCTCCGCCATTACTTGTGACCCTGCTGCGCCTTGAACAGCTGCCGCTTCAGCTCCGAGGCCTCCGCCTTGGCCTGAGACGCCTCGTCCAGATATGTTTTCAGCTGACGACGCAGATTCTCCGCCGCCTCCTGAGCCTTCAGCAGCTCGTCCGCCAGATTCACCGCCGTCAGCACGGCGGCGTCAATGCGGCTCACATGGGCGCCCTCCTGCAGCTGCGTCATCTTCTCATCCACCAGAGCGCCTACCTTCTCCATGTAGGCGGCGCTCTCATCAGCGACCAGGGTGTAATCCTCGCCGCAGATGCTCATTGTGATACGATTCGCCATAGTGACCTCCTGCTTTCTATGTAAACTGAGTATTTCCGGATAACTATACAGAATCTATTATAGCACAAAATCCCACCGGGAAAAGACTTTTCTTCCCCAAACGGGGATTTTTCAAAAAATCCCGGCGGGACGCTTTACGCAGACGGGGTTTTCGTGTAGAATAGAGGGACGAAAAGAGAGGGGGCGCAGCGCCGTGGCGGGATATATCCTCCGGGAGGATCAACCGAATATCGTGCTCCCGGCCCAGCAGGCGGACCGCCTCATCGGCCGGGGCGACGGGGATGCGGCGCTGCTGTATCTATGCCTGCTGCGGGCGGACCGTGGTGTCACGGCGCAGGAGCTGCAGCGGAAGCTGAAATGGAGCCAGCTGCGCCTCCATGCGGCGGAGACGACCCTTCAGGAGCTGGGCCTTATCGACCGTCCCCCGGAGCAGAAGCCCCCGGAGCCGGCGCAGGAGCGCCCGGTGTACACGGCGGACGACCTGACGGACCTCCTCACCGGCGACGCCGGCTTTCGGATGCTGGTGCCCCAGACGGAGGAGAAGCTGGGCAAGCGCCTGAAAACGGCGGACCTACAGATCCTGGCGGGGCTGTATGACGATCTGGGCCTTCCGGCGGATGTGATCTATCTGCTGGTGTGTCACTGCGTCGACCGATCCGAGGAGCGCTACGGCCCCGGACGGCGGCCCACCCTCCGCCAGATCGAGAAGGAGGGCTATCACTGGGCGCAGCGGGGCCTCTTCGATCAGGAGAGCGCCTCCCGGTATCTGCGGGACTGGAACGTCCGCCGCTCCGCCATGAGCCGGTATATGCAGGTGCTGGGGCTGGGCGACCGCCGCCCGGTGGAGAGCGAGGAGCGCTACATCGCCGACTGGATGGACAAGGGCTTCCCCCCGGAGACGGTGGCGCTGGCCTACGACAAGACGGTGTTTTATAAGAAGGAGCTGAACTGGCGATATCTCAACGGGATCCTCCGCCGCTGGCACGAAAACGGCTGGCACACGGAGGAGGAGGTCCGCCAGAGCGACAGCCGCAAGCCCTCCCGGCGGGAGGAGAAGAAGGACGACTCCCGTATGGAGAAATACATGAAGTGGTAAGGAGGAAAACTCCATGGCATACGACGGAAAGGTGCTGCGTCAGGCCACCCTGCGCTTTGACGAGGACAAGCAGCGCCGTCAGGAGCAGCAGCGCCAGCGGCAGCAGCAGGTCTATCAGCAGTGTCCGGAGCTGGAGAGCATCCAGCGGGAGATCCGGGGTACCATGGGCGAGATCATCGCCTCCGCTCTGCGGCGTGGCACGGATCCCCTGCCCGCCATCCGGGTGATCCGGGATAAGAACCTCTCCCTGCAAAAGCGCCGGGCGGAGCTGCTGGCCCAGCTGGGCTATCCGGAGGATTACCTGTCGGAAAAGCCCCGCTGCCCCCTGTGCGGTGATACCGGCTATCGGGGCGACGGCCTGTGCAGCTGCCTGAAAAAATACTATGCACAGGAGCAGATCCGGGAGCTGAGCCGGATGCTGGACATCGGCAGCCAGAGCTTTGATACCTTCGAGCTGGACTGGTATTCCCCGGATCGTGGCAGCCTGCCCCGCTCCCCACGGGAAAACGCCCAGCGGAACCTGAACCTGTGCGGTGACTTTGCTGCCCGCTTCCGTCCGGGGCGGGAGAATCTGCTGCTGTTCGGCGCACCGGGGCTGGGCAAGACCTTCCTCTCGGCCTGCATCGCACGGGTGGTCAGCGAGGATGGCTTCTCTGTGGTATACGATACGGCGGGTCATGTGTTCAGCCAGTTTGAAAGCGCCAAGTTCCGCCGGGACGACGACGGCGATACCGCCGGGGAGGACGTGGAGCGGTGCATGAACTGCGATCTGCTGATTCTGGACGATCTGGGAACGGAGATGACCACCAGCTTCGTTCAGAGCGCCCTCTATCAGCTCCTCAATGGCCGCCTGCTGACGGGGAGGAGCACCGTCATCAGCACCAATCTGGACCCGGAGGAGTTGGGCCGCCGCTATGGAGCGCCGCTGCTGTCCCGTCTGGAGGGGGAGTACCAGCTGCTGCCCTTTGTGGGGACGGATATCCGCCGCCTGAAGCGTGAGCAGGGATAAGCTTTCTGTTTAGTGAGCCGGTTTTGAACCGGCAACAGAGACAATAGACAATAGGGACTAAAAGGGCCAAACAGACAAAGGTGCGGGCATCGTGAGATGCCCGCACCTTTGTCTGTGGGGATGGGAGCTTTTCGTTGCCGGAGGCACGTTCTCTATGCAAAAAGGTCTATTGCCAGAAAGTTACCTGTCGGAGACAAAAAAGCTACTGGCAAAAGTCACCCACCGGAGAAAAAACAAGCCTTCACAGCGATCTGCTGCCGAAAAATCTCATCTAAGTGAAAAAGTTGATTTCCCGACACATTGCGGGGGATTTTTCATCCCTCCCCGGCTAAAATAGAGGGCAAAAGGAGGGAACCGCCATGATGCATCCCCGCAAAGGCGAATTTTTTTCCAGCCGTGTCCGCTATATTTCCCTGAACCAGATCCGCCCCAATCCCCAGCAGCCCCGCCGCAGCTTCGACGCGGATTCCCTGTCGGAGCTGGCGGAAAGCATCCGCCGCTACGGCATCCTCCAGCCCCTGACGGTGCGCCGTCAGGGGACAGGCTATGAGCTGGTGGCCGGAGAACGACGCCTGCGGGCCGCCGCCATGGCGGGACTGCGGGAGGTGCCGTGTCTGGTGGCGCAGGTAGGGGAGGAGGACTCGGCGCTGCTGGCGCTGATGGAGAACCTCCAGCGCCGGGATCTGGATTGCTGGGAGGAGGCGGAGGCCCTGTCCCGGCTCATCGCCCGCTATGGGCTCAGTCAGGAGGAGACCGCCCGCCGTCTGGGCCGCTCCCAGCCGGCGGTGGCCAACAAGCTGCGGCTGCTGCGGCTGCCGGACTCCGTGCGGCAGTTTTTGCAGGAAAACGGCTTGACGGAGCGCCATGCACGGGCGCTGCTGCGGCTGGGGACGGAGGAGCAGCAGCTGGCGGCGGCGCAGGTATTCTGCCGGCGCAGGATGAATGTGGCCGCCGCCGAGGCCTACATAGAGGATCTGCTGCACCGCCAGCAGGTGACGCCTCCCAAGGGCCGTACTACCTATATCATCAAGGATGTCCGGCTGTTCCTCAACAGCGTGGATCGGGGCCTGCACCTGATGCGCCAGGCGGGAGTCAACGCCGACTGGGGCCGTCAGGATACCGACGAGGAGATCCTTCTGACCATCCGTATTCCCAAGCGGGTGCGGACATAATGCGACGAAGTGTATAAAAAACGGCGTCTGTAATGAAATTGTAACCTATTTTGCCCCTTTCCGTAGTATACTGCAAAATAGCGCAGTGTGCGCTGCACTGTATAGTAAAGGAGGGGCTGTATGGAAGCACAGAAGCCCTTGGAGCAGGAAACGCCGGAGACCACCCCACAGGAGGCCCCCACGGCTACCATCCCGCAGCCGGAGAGTACCCCGGCAGCGAACATGGAGGCGGACCCCATCCCGGAGGAGATGGACGCATCGCCGGAGTCCCCGGCCAAAAAAACCGCCGGGAAGCTGGCGGCCCTCATCGGCGGCGGCATCGTGGCGGTGCTGGGCATATTCTATCTGGTTTTGTGCATCGTCTCCGCCAGCCACGGCACCATCCTCGGCCGCACCGACGTGATGGGCGTGGATATGAGCGGATTGACCGTCCCGCAGGCGCAGGAGCGCTGGCAGCAGAAGGGACAGGCCGTATGTCAGGCGACTCAGCTGCCCCTGACGTTGGACGGTGAGACGGCGGGACAGGTGTCCCTGTGGGAGCTGGGGGTCTCCGTGACCCCGGAGACGGCGGCCCAGTTGGCCTATGACGCCGGACACAGCGGCCATTTTCTGGAAAACGGCTGGAGCCTTCTCCGCAGCTGGTTCCGGGAGACGTCCCTGACCCCGCCGTGGAAGGCGGATGACGCCGCCTTGCAGGAAAAAGCGGCGGAGCTGGCAGAGCAGCTGGATATGGCGGCTGTTGACGGGGCCTGTCGGCTGGAGCAGGGGAAAGAGGACGGTTTTTTGGTGACGGTGCCAAAGAACGGCCGCAAGATAGACCTCCCGCGGTTAACCGATGCCCTGCGGGCGGCGTTGGCCGCCGGGACGTTGGAGCCGGTGGTCTGCGCCTATGAGGTGGTGGAGGCCAAGCCCGTGGACTTCGATGCCTTTGCCGAGACCTACGCCACGGCGAAAAACGCCTCCTATAACGCCGCCGCCGATCAGGTGGAGGAGGGGACGGTACAGGTGACCTTTGATGCCGACGCCGCCCAAAAGCTGGTGGCTCAGGCTCAGCCGGGACAGGAAATCACTGTTCCCGCCCAGATCCAGCAGCCCAAGGTCAGCAAGGCGGCGCTGGAGAAGGTGCTGTTCCGGGACGTGCTGGCCAGCTGCACCACCTACGTCAGCGGCGCATGGGGCCGCATCCAGAACGTCCGCAAGGCGGCCCAGAACATCTCCGGCACGGTGCTTAACTGCGGCGACCAGTTCAGCTATAACGACGCCATAGGTCCTACCACGGCGGACTACGGCTTCTACGCCGCTCCCGGCTACGTGGGGGGCAAGACGGTGGATGTCTACGGCGGCGGTGTGTGCCAGGTGTCCTCGACCCTGTACTACGCCACCCTGAAGGCTGATTTGGAGATCGTCATGCGCTACTGCCACCAGTACGCCCCCGGCTACATCAAATGGGGGTGCGACGCCACGGTATACGACGGCTTCCCGGATTTTATCTTCGCCAACAACACCGACTACCCCATCAAGATCGTCACCTATTGGAACGACAACAACGTGACGGTGGAGATTTTAGGCACCAAGGTGGATGACAGCTATGTGGAGATGGTCAGCGAGACGGTGGACGTCATCCCGTGGGAAACCGTCTATGAGGAGACGGATGAGCTGGCGCCGGGGGAGAAACAGGAGATCCAGACCCCCTATACCGGCTATGTGGTGCAGACGTGGCGCAATGTCTACGCCGGGGACGGGAGCCTCCTCTCCAGCACCTTCGAGGCCACCAGCAACTACGAGAGCCGGGATCAGATCATCCGCATCGGCAAGGCAAAGCCCTGAGAGCCATACATACTGCCTCAAAAGCAGCAAAAGAGCCGCACCCACAGGTGCGGCTCTTTTCTTATGGAAAGCATAGGGGGTGCGGTCGTTTCGCCCGAACCCCGCATTACCGGCACAGATAGGAGAACCAGCCCTCACTCTGGCGGGTGCGGAGGATGTCCCATCCCGCTTCCCGCAGGCGCCGGGCTACCTCCTCCGCCCGGTCGTCGATGATGCCGGAGCACAGGAACAGACCGTCCTCCTTCAGGAAGGGACGCACCTGACCGGACAGGCCGATGATGACGTCCGCCACGATGTTGGCCACCACCATGTCATAGCCCCCGCCGATCTCCGCCTTCAGCTGCTGATCCGACAGCACATCGCCCCACCGGACGGTGTATCGGGAGCGGTCGATGCCGTTGAGGGCGGCGTTTTCATAGGCCACCTCCACGCACTTCTCGTCGATGTCGCAGGCGAAGGCGTGCTCCGCCCCCAGCCGCAGGGCGGCGATGGAGAGGATGCCGCTGCCGCAGCCCAGATCCAGTACCCGCTCACCGCCGTGGATGGTTTCCTCCAGCGCCGTCAGGCACAGCCGGGTGGTGGCATGGCTGCCGGTGCCGAAGGTGAGTCCCGGATTCAGAATCAGAGGGATGCGGCCCTGAGTATTGGCCTGCTCCCACTCCGGCACCACGATGAGACGTTCCCCGATCTCCATGGGCTTATAAAACTGCTTCCAGTTGTTCTCCCAGTCGGCGTCCTCCAGATTGTTCATGGTCAGCAGCAGGGGAGCGTACTCCGGGTGCGCCGCCTTCAGCTGCGACAGGGCCATCCGCACCTGCGCCAGCCGGTGATAGCCCTCCGGGTCGTCTGAGAGGTAGAAGGTGATGCGGCAGAGGCCCTGCTTCTCCTGCATCAGTTCCTCGTCCACATAATCCCAGTACTGGTGATTGTGCTCCAGAAAATCCCGGAAATCCCCCTCGTCATCAATGACCAGCCCCGTGATGCCCTGCTCCTCCAGCAGCTGGGACACCGGGTCCAGCCCCGCCGGGGAGGTGTCCAGCTTCAATTCCAGCCACTTCATGCCTTACCGCTCCGTTCCCACGAAGAACAGGCCCATGGTGTTGGGGCCGGTGTGGCTGCCGATGACCGGCCCGATGTAGTGGATGCGGATATCCGTGGTGCCGAAGCGGCGCTGGATCTCCGCCGCCACCTGCTTGGCCTCCTCCTCGCAGTCGGCGTGGCAGATGAACATGGTCTGCTTCTCCGGCTCGATGGCCAGCCGCTCGATGGCGTCCAGCAGGGCCTTGAGACTGGCCTTGCGGCCACGGGCCTTGCCCACCAGGGTCAGGCGGCCCTCGTTATCCGTATGCATCACCGGCTTGATGGAGAGCATGGTACCCACCAGCGCCGTGGCGGCGGAGACCCGGCCGCCACGCTTCAGGAAGTTCAGGTCGTCCACGGTGAACCAGTGGCAGACGTGGAGCTTGTTGTCCTCCACCCAATCCCCCAGCTGGCTGAGGGTCAGACCCTCCTTCTTCTTCTGAGCCGCCAGATACACCAGCAGCCCCTGCCCACGGGAGGCGCTGAGGGTGTCGATGACCCGGATGGTGCGCTCCGGGAAGTCCGGAGCCACGTTCTCTGCAGCGATCACGGCGGACTGATAGGTGGTGGACAGTGCCGACGAGAAGCACAGGCACAGAATATCCTGTCCCCGGCCCAGCACGGTCCGCATGGCGTCCTCGAACTGGCCCACGTTGGCGGCGGCAGTGGTAGAGGTCTTGCCGGCCCGCAGGCGCTTATAAAACTCCTCATTGGTGATGTAGCGGCCGTCCAGTGTGTTGGGGTATTCCTTCCCGTCCATGGTCATGGTCAGGGGCAGCACCTCCAGCTCCAACTCACGGGCCATCTGGTCGGTGAGGTCGCAGCAGCTGTCGGTCATGATGATGTAATCCTGCATGGGTAGCTCCTCCTTTGGGTGGTTGATGAAACGGGGCAGCGCCCCGGATGAGATGATGGGATGAATCTAATATATCATATCAGGACAGGTGAAGAAAGCATCGGAATAGAATTTACAATTTGTTCATAAATTTCACTTTCCCACACAGAAGCGGGAGAAGATGGTCTGCACCAGATCCTCTCGGATGCGCTTACCGTTCAGTTCTCCCAGCGCCTCCAGTGCCGCCTCGGCGTCGGTGAGAACGACGTCGGGGGTCATGCCGTCCTCCAGCGCCCTGCGGGCGGAGCGGACAGCCTCCAGACTGCGGGCCACGGCGTCAGCCTGCCGGGCGTTGGTGAGAAGCTCTCCCTGAGCCTGCTTTCCGGCGGGGTACAGGGCCTCCACGGCCCGGCACAGGGCGTCCACGCCCTCTCCCGTGGCGGCGGACAGGGGATAGACCTGCCCGAAGCGCTGCACCAGCGCCGCCGGTTCCACCCCGGCGGGGAGGTCCGTCTTGTTGACGATGACCAGCTGCCGGGGAACGGCGGCGGCGGTGGCGATGGCGTCCTCGTCCTCCGCCGTCAGGGGCCGGGAGCCGTCCAGCACCAGCAGAGCCAGCGCCGCCTGCCGGGCGGCATCACGGGTGCGCTGCACCCCCAGCCGCTCCACGGCGTCTCCGGTGTCCCGCAGGCCGGCGGTGTCGCACAGACGCAGCAGCACATGGCCCACCTGCACCTTCTCCTCCACAGTATCCCGCGTGGTGCCGGCTACGTCGGTGACGATGGCCCGGTCATAGCCCAGCAGGGCGTTGAGCAGGGAGGACTTCCCGGCGTTGGGCTTGCCTAAGATCACCGCCGGGACGCCCTGCCGCAGCAGCTGTCCCCGGCGGAAGGTGGCCAGCAGCGCCTCCAGTGCCGTCTCGCTGCGGGCGAGGGTCTGGGCCAGCTGACCTTGGGTCAGGGGATCGATGTCCTCGTCGGGGTAGTCCACCACGGCATAGAACCGGGACACCACCTCCATGAGCCCGTCATAGATCTCCCCCACGCCCCGGCTGAGACGGCCCTCCAGCTGCCCCACGGCATTGTGGGCGGCGGCGGGGGATTCGGCGTCGATGAGGTCCGCCACGGCCTCCGCCTGAATGAGGTCCATCCGTCCGTTGAGGAAGGCCCGCTGGGTGAACTCGCCGCCCTTGGCCTGCCGGGCGCCTTGGGCGAACAGGGCGTCCAGCCCCTCGTTCAGCACCACCGGGGAGCCGTGGCAGTGGATCTCGGCGCAGTCCTCGCCGGTGTAGCTGTGGGGGCCGGGGAACAGCACCGCCAGAGCGCTGTCTATGATGCGTCCCTGCCGGCCGTGTAGGTCTCCCAGTACCATCCGCCGGGGCGCTTGTCCGCTGACGGGGCCGCCGTGGGCGGGGGAGAATACGACGTCCAGGATACGCCGGGTGTCCGGGCCGGACAGCCGCAGGATGCCGATGGCGGAGGGCAGCTGCGGTGTGGCGATGGCGGCAATGGTATCGGGCATGGGAGTCACTCCTTTTGGGGGGATGTTTCAGGGTATGATGTATGGCATTATACCATGAACGCCCGAAAAAACCAAGCTGTTTTGCAAAGAGAGGGGGCCATGCCCTGCGGCATGGCCCCAAGCCCGCCCCCCAAGGGGGACACTTTCGTCAACGGGGCGGAAGGGTGTGTGCGGGAAACCCGGAAGGGTGTCCTGCACGAGGATGATCCCCATTTTCCAGCGCTTTTTGAAGCTCTGAAAAATGCTGAGGGCCATGCCCTGCGGCATGGCCCCGGAGAAAACGCTGAGGAAAAAGGTCACTTATGTTGAGGAGAGGGATCACTTACGTTTGAGGAGAAGTAGGAGTCACAGCAGCTTCACCGCCGCTGCCAGCAGGCACAGGCCCAGAGCCAGCGCCAGAGCGTCCAGACGGTTTTTCAGCCGATGAGACATGGAGAAAATCACTCCGCCAGAGCCTTGCCCATGGCCCGGCAGGCCTCCAGTGCTGCGTCGTCCGGCGTCTCGCAGCAGATGATGCTCTCGCACACCAGATTGATGCCTGCGTCGTCGCAGTCCTTCTCCCAGTCACGCATCCACTGACCGTCACCCCAGCCGTAGGAGCCGAACAGGCCCACACTCTTGCCGCCCAGACGGTTCTTGCAGCCGGAGAACATGGGCTCGAACTCGCACTCCTCCAGCACCTCGGAGCCCATAGCGGGGCAGCCGAAGGCGATGGCATCCATACCGGCCAGAGCGCCGACATCCACGGCGTCGGGAGTCAGCAGCACCGCCTCGGCACCGGCCTCCTTCATGCCCTCCAGCACCGCCTGAGCCATGGCCTCCGTGTTACCAGTGCTGCTCCAATACACTACTGCAGTCTTTTTCATGATGGTTTCGTTCCTTTCTCTGTTGAAAAATATGTCACACGGCCAGCTGCGCCAGTCCGGAGCCCGCCCGCCACAGGGCGCAGCACCGGTCGGTGCAGCGCTTATACTGACGGAACAGCTCCTTGGCCCGCTCCTCGTCGCCATAGACCTTCCACAGTCCGGCACACTTGAAGCGGCAGGCCTTGTTCTCGATGAAGCCCCGTACATCCTCCGGAGGATAGCTGAGGAACAGCCCGATCTCGTGAGGGAATTCGTCATTTTCCCGCAGACGGCGGATGAGACAGGCCACGCACTGCCCGGCGCTGTGACATGGGTACCCGGACTCCTCCAGCAGGCGCACGGCCTCGGTATCCTCCAGATCCTGCCGCAGGCGGCTGGGCCGGTAGAGGTACAGCAGCGCACGGCTGCCGTCAAAGCGAAGGGGCAGCAGACACAGGCCCTTGCCCGCCAACAGACGGTTGATGCGCCGCACCTCCTGCCGCAGCTCCTCCGGGGAGCCGCAGGGACAGGAGAACAGGCTGCCGGTCTTGATCCCGGCCAGAGTAGGGGCGCACTGACGCACCACAAGCTCCTCAGACATGATGTAAGCCCTCCTTATCCGGCGTGCTTTTCCAGAATGTTCCGTAGAGCGGACAGGGAGCTGGTGTGACAGCGCTCGATGACCGTGTCGCAGCTCTTCAGCTCCCGCAGGGCGCTCTGGACCATTTTGTGGGACATGGTGCTGGTGAAGAAAATGGTCAGATCCGGGTCGCCCAGCTTGTTTTTCAGGCCGCCCACAGGCTTGATGAAAACCTTGGCCCGACAGCGGTAGGATTGACACAGATCCATATAGCGGCGCTCCATACACTCGTTGCCGCCCAGAATGACAATGCTCATAGGTGTTCCTTTCTTATCATGGCTTCCCGGCCGGCAAATATACGGCGGGGAAATGGCTGGTTGATTTCGATTGCCTGATTCGTGGTTCTGCGATGTTCTGATCCTCTAATGATCCGGCTGGTTAGATATCTCTAACTTGGTGGTAGTTTAACATCTCTAACTGCGCTTGTCAACCCCTTTTTTCAAATTTTACCTACCACATAGGTGGGGAAGAGGATGTTTCGCCCGTGAGGGGGAGATTTCCGGCGTTTGCACGCCGCCGGAGGCAAAACAGAAAAACTGCCGACAAAAAGTATCCCGCCGGAGACAAACAGCAGGCACGCAGGAACCACCCTGCGTGCCTGCTCTATACGCATACGGCTGTCCCACCGCTGTGGTCAGCTCTCCATCATCAGCTGAATGATCTGCTTGTCCGTCTGCGCCATGCCCAGTCGGGCCAGCCGGCCCACGTTGGCGATGGTGTTCTCCACGCCCTTTTTCACGATGCCGTCTCCGCCAAAGAACTGGTTGCCGCTGCGATACATGGCCAGCCCCAGCAGCCCGGCGTCCACGGCGGCGGCGATCTTGGCGGCGCAGCTGGCCTTGGCCCCGTCGCAGATGATGCCGGAATCCATGGCTACGGTATTGACCACCGTGTGGGCCACGGTGTCGTAGTCCCCGCCCTGTAAATAGGCCAGGCCGGCGGCAGCGCCGCATCCGGCGCTGACGGCTCCGCAGTAGGCGGACAGCCGCCCGATGCCGGTTTTCAGGTGGATGGTCACCAGATTCGCCACCGCCAGCGCCCGCAGCAGCTCCTCATGACTGCGGCCCGTGGCACGGGCGCAGACGATCACCGGCACACTGGAGGTGATGCCCTGATTGCCGCTGCCGGAGTTGATGACCACCGGCATCTCGCACCCGTTCATCCGGGCATCGCTGGCTGCGGCGGCGTAGGCCCGCATCCGATAGGACAGATCCTCCTCATGCCCCCGCAGCAGGGTCTTGCCGATGTTGGCCCCGTAATCGTGGCGCAGGCCCTCCTCAGCGATGGCCATGTTACACCGGATCTGCTGCTCCAGCACCTCCTCCACGTCCTCCGTGGAAAGACAGTCGGCAAAGGCCACGATGCCCTCCACCGTCAGGCAGCTGCGGTCTGTGAGACTGCCGGAGCACTCGGAGATCTCCCGCTCCAGCAGTACCTGACCGCCCCTCCGGACGGATACCACGTTGGTGTGGTGGCCCACAAGGCGCACCTGAGCGCTGTCCGGGCCGTGAAAAACCGTCACCTGAATGTCGAAGATATAGGGCGTGTCGGCGTGGCGTACCTCCACCGGCACGACCTTCAGGAAGGGAGAGATGGCGGCGCTCTGCGCCTCCGTCATGCCGGAGAGCACCTCCAGCTGGGCCTCGGCGTCTCCGGCCACAATGCCCGCCGCCGCAGCTGCCGGGATGCCCCGCAGCCCACCGGTATGGGGGACTACCACGCTTTTGACGTTCTTGATGATGTTGCCGCTGACCTCCACCAGCACCCGATCCGGCAGCGCACCCAGCACGCTGCGGGCCTTGGCGGCGGCGTAAGCGATGGCGATGGGCTCGGTGCAGCCGGTGGCGGGGCGCAGCTCCTCCCGGAGGATCTGCACATACTGCCGGTAGCACGCATCGTGTCGTTCCATACGATCCCTCCTGCTCTTTTTCGCCCATCTTACCATATCCCCGTCGGGAAGTCAATCTTTGTCCACGAATAGCGCACAAATTGCAAAGCACGCAGACCCCACGGGATCTGCGTGCCCGAATGATGCCTATTGTTCCAACAGTGCCTCCAGCTGCAAAAGCAGCTCCAGCACGCTGTGGAAGGAGAAAACGGCGCCGCCCTTCAGATCACGGAGCTGCCCTTGCCAGCTGTAATGCCGGTGCAGCCGGACCTCCAGCTCCACATCGGCGGGGGCTGCCGCAGCGGAGGGCTTTTCCGGCACGGGACTGTCGGTGGCGGTGTTCATCCACTCCTCCAGCAGGACGATGAGCCGGGCCAGACTGGTGAACTCCGCCCGGCAGCCCAGAGCGGCGCTGTACACATAGCCGCAAAAGCCGTTCTCCCGGCTCTGGAGCGTCAGGCGAAAGGCCCCCAGACCCGGCGCAATGCTTCGGTTTTCTTGCATGGAGCGATCCATCCTTTCTGAAACCGGCGGCGGAGCCGTCCGGTGGGGTGTCAGTCTTTGGGTTCGGCCAGATGGACCATGCCCCGCAGGTCGATGGCCCGAGTCCGAAAGACGGCGCTGCTTTGGGCAAAACGCTGGTGCATCGCCTGCTGGAGCCGCTGAGCGATGGCGCTATGGGTCTCCGACCCGGCGCCCGGCAGCAGTACCCAGTATTGCCCGGCGCCAATCTGAGTGAAGGGGTCGCCGGAGCGCAGGCAGCCCTGCAGGATCAGCTTCATCTGCTGCATATAGACGGCATTTTTCTCCGGCTGAGCCTCCCAGCCCTCCAGACACAGCATCAGTAGCTGGGCCTTCAGGTCGGGGTCACGGCGCATGGAACGCAGGTACAGCAGCACGATCTCCCGAAAGGTGCCGTTGTCGCAGGCCAGCGCCCTGCTCTCGCCGTCGCCGGCCAGCAGGAAGGTCTCCAGAGCCGCCGGCCCCATGCCGCCGCCGTACAGTTCCTGCGAGGCGGTGAGGCGGGCGGCCTCCAGCTCCGGGGAGGGGGTCAGGCCGTAGCTCTCCTGATACAGCTTTTGCAGGGCCTCGTAGTGATCCAGCGCCTGCTGGGCCTGATGGCTGCGGGTGAGATTCTGCATCAGCAGCAGGCTGAACTCCTCCGACAGGGGATCCAGATGCACCGCTTGGGCGCACAGGGCCGCCGCCTCGGTGTACTCCTGAGTCCTCATCAGCTCTTGCACCAGTCTGCGGAACAGCCGCACGAACAGGGAGCGATAGTAGGCGTGAAGATTGGCACACCACAGCTCGTCGGCCACATCCGGCAGAAAATCCCCCTGATACAGATCGGCGGCCTCCCGGCCCAGTGTCCGGAGCTCCTCCGGGTCGGAGGTTTCCAGCGCCCGGCGGGCCAGATCCTCAAAGACATCCACGTCCAGCCATGTATCGGTCCCGGGAACCCAGCGGTACAGGCCGTTTTCGTAGCGAATCATGCCCTTGGTGTCGGAAAAGCCCAGTGTAGCCATGGCGTTGCGTGCCCGGCTGGCGTTATTTTGCAGAGTGCTGGCGGGATTGCTGCCGCTGCCGTCGGGCCACAGAAGGTCGATGAGTTCCTGAGCGGGGATGCCCCGATCCCGGTGCAGGATCAGGTAGGCCACCAGCGTCCACAGCCGCCCGGAACGGCCGGCGAGACTGACCATCCGGGGCTCCTTCATGCCGGTCTGCTGCAGGGCAAACCGCCCCAGCATCGTGGCCCGGATGTGTGCGATCTCTCTCATAATCAGCCTCCTCTATAGGGGTGCGGTGCTCTGTCCCGGCCCCACGCTGCGATCATATCATGGAGGAACAAGGGCGGATCTGCATCCGTCCTTGTCCATCGATGGTACGATCACTATATCACAATTCAAACCGCTTGTCACTCGGAAATTTTGGGCCTTGTGCGCTGGGATGCACGACTGCCCGGCGTATACAAGGGGATAAAAAGCCGAGGAAGCTGCCCGCAGGCAGCTTCCTCGGTGAATGAGTCAGCCAGTGATTATATGTTACCGGCTGCGCTTTTTGCGGGAGGGAATGACCGTCACAGCCATACCGGAGACGGCCAGCAGGGCCAGCCACAGCACCAGAGTGCTGCTGTCGCCGGTGGCGGGGGTATCCGGCGTGGTGGGCTTCTCCGGCTGCTGGGGCTTGCCGGGCTCCACGGGAGTGGTAGGCTCCTCAGCGCCGCAGCGGCTGCACTTGCCATCCTTGTAGTCGTGGCCCAGAGCGGGGATGACCTCGGTCTTGGTATCGGTGTAGTCCTTACCATCAAAGGTGACCTTGGCGGTATAGGTACGCAGACCCTCCTTATCGCAGGTGGGCTCGGTGGTCACTTCGTCGGTGACGGTGGCAGGCACCGTCTGGGTATGGCCGTCGTCATCCGTGCAGGTAAAGACGGCGGAGGCGGTGAAGTCATTGTTCCAGCTCCAGGTGGGCTCGCCATAGTTGTGGTGCTCCTCCACGGTGATGGTCACGCTGGTGGTGGGGATCTCCCACTCCACGCCGGCCTTGCCGTCCTTATCCTGATACTGCTGCCACTTGGCGGTCTGATTCTTCAGATTTTCGGGCAGGTTCTCCAGCTTGTCCTTCACCAGCTGCTCCAGGTTGATGCCGATGGTGATCTCGGTGTCATCCGTGGTCAGGGGATCCGTGGTGTACTTGAGGTAGTCGGACACGTCCTTGGTGGCACCGTTGGCATAATGGGCGGTGACCTTCAGGCCCGTGACATCAAAGGTATCGTCCTTGCTGAAGGTGGTGCGGTCCGGCTGCTGGGTGACCTCCAGCTCCGTGATACGGCTGCTCAGCCGCATCAGCTGGGCGGAGTCGTTCTTGAAGTAGATGTTGCCCTCTTCGTCCACAACGGGGCTGCAAATGGCGTACTGCGCCTGCGCACCGTCGGGGGTAAACAGCACATAGGCCGTCTCGATGGTGTGCTCCTCGCCGTTTTTACTGTAGGTCTCCATGGTGGTGTAGTTGTGATCCACCTCCGTCATGCCGGGCATATCCCGGATGACCCGCAGCTTACCGGGGGTATAGTTATCGAAGAAGTAGACGTAGTTATAGCCGTCCCCGTTCTGATAGGCCGTGGTCAGCAGACCGCTGGTCTGAGGATAGCCCATGGTGGGCACGGAGTAGGCGATGGAGAAGGTGGGCAGGTCCACCACCGTAATATTGTGGCCAGAATAGGCACCGAACTGGCTGGTACCGGACACGCCGATGTAAGCACGCCCGTTGGCGATCACGGGGGTGGAGGTACTCATGGGAGGCGCAGAGGCACTGTCGGCGCCATTATCCAGATGCAGGCGACGCAGAGAGCCCTTGGTAAAAGTGCCGTCGGCGTTGACCTTCACCTGATACAGGTCGCCGCCCTTGGAGGTGAAGTAGTAGGCCTCGGTCTCCGTATCGTAGCAGACGCTGCTGCGGAGGTCGCCTACGTTGGTGGCCTGCAGGCTGTCAATGAGCTTGCCGGTCTTGGGGTTCAGAGACAGAATGGAGCCGTAGCCCGTGGTATAGCTATTATCTCCGTCATCGGTGGTCACCAGCACGAAGTCGCTGTTGACGTAAGCACCGGCCCAATAGAAGCCGTTGTGGGTATAGGTCCAGGTGGGGAGCTTGGCCTCGTTGGTCTTGGTGGCATCCTCATCGGTGACAGAGAGGCAGGCAAAGTTGGCCTGCTTGGTCTCGCTGTTCCAGAAGCCCGTGTAGATATAGCCGTCTGCATAGGCGATGGGGCAGTTGGGTTGGCCGCCCAGCGCATCCTGATAGACCCAAAGGGACTCCAGCGTCTCGGCATTGAAGGCCTGCACCCGGCCATTGGAAAGACCGATAAAGATCATGCCCTCGGCGTAGGTGGCGGAGTTGATGGCAAAGGAGGAGCCGCCTACCATGGTGCCGGTCTTGAGGATCAGGCCGGTCTCCTTATCCACCTTCATGATGGTGGTACCGGAATAGGTATAGAGGTAGCCGCCCACGATGATGGGGCTGCCCACAGCGCTGCCGCTGTAGCCCTCGCCCAGCTTGTTGGCCCACACCAGAACGGTGTCCTCAGCGGTGATGGGGGTGCGCACATCCACCACGCCGTTGTTTTCATCGTTCTTGCGGAACAGGGGCCAGTCGGTGGGTAGTTCGATATCCTTCAGGGTGCTGTCGGGGGCCTTCTCCAGCTTGATCTGGACGGTCTTGTTGGCCTCGCCGGCGGTGAAGGTCTTTTTCTGGCCCACATAGCCGTAGCGGGTCACCACTACGGTGTAGCTGCTGCCGCTGTTGAGGGTGTAGATGCCCTTGTCACCCGGCAGGTCGCCGTTGACGTCGCTGGTGAGGAACACCGTGGCATCACCGGGGGTCGTGGTGATGGTGGTCTCGATGGGAGCCTGCTTATTGACCTTGATGGTATAGGTCCCGGCGATGCTGCCGGTCTCCTTGTGGGAGACGGTAACCGTGATGGTCTCCGCCGCCGCAGAACCCGCCTTCAGGGGGACCGCCACGGTCTGGCGGTCAGCAGGGCTGTGGTCCTTATCATAGGTGATGCTCTGGCTCCAGTCGCCGCAGGCCACCGTTACGGTCATATCTGCATCCATCCGGTAGGAGGCCAGGGGCCGCAGGGTCAGGCGCAGCTCAGAGGTTTTTTCGCTGACATCGGCGGTGTAGTCATACACCAGCTTGGTAAAGGTGGCCTTGGTGGTGTCGCCGCCCTGATTCAGGGGAATCACGACGTTGTTCTGGTCCTTGGCGGACAGGGAATCCAGCGTCATGGTGCGGTTGACATGGATGAAGTAGTCCTGATACAGGGTAGCGCCGTTGACAGTTTTGGACTGGGCTACCTTCAGGCGGGCAGTGTTGCCATAGCCGCCCACGGCCATGAACTGCGGCGGTGAATAGAAGCGTGTGTCGGCAGTAGTCACCGCTTTCTCGTAGGTGTTCGCAGAGAAATTGGTGTTTGAATGGCCGTAGTAGTATATCGTAGTCTGATAAGTGCTATCCGCTCTGACACGCTGGAGCTGGAAGATGGAAGCGTTGGATTCCACCGTGAAGGTGTACTCATGGGTACCCTCCGTAAACGCCGGGGACATATCACACAACGGTGCATTGTTGCCGGTTCTGGCGCTCAGACCCGTCAGCCAGTCCCCGGTGACAGGGGTGGGAACATCGTAGGATCTGTTGGGGACGGCCTGAAAGGCACCTTCTGCGTGGTAATACACGTCCTTGGTGGCCAGATAGGTATACCCCAGCCCCAGCGTCAGCGTATAGGTGTCCGCCGTGCCGGTGGAGGAGGTGGGGGCGATGACGTCGCCGGTCTGGCTATACACCTTTACATCCAGCCCCTCCTCGTGATTCAGTGTCACGGAGACGGTAGCCTGCTTCTGCACCTTCACCGTATAGGTGACGCTCTGGCCGTTGGCGGTCAGCACCACGGGGATCAGGTATTTCTTGCCGGAATCCTGCTCACAGTCCGCCAGGTTCACCGTCACGGGGGAGCCACTCTGGGTGGACTTCCCGGCCACGGTGATGGCAGTGCCGCTGCACAGAGCCGTGGGGGTGATCTTCACCTGATCCTGCGGCGTGACCACGTTGTAGGTATCGGTGGCCCTATCATAGGTCGGATTCAGGGTCAGTCCGGACACGGAGTCCGCAGCCGCCAGACCGCTGAGGCTGGGAGTGCGGATCAGGTGGAGCGTGTAGGTCTGATACTGCTCATAGGTACCGCCCTTCAGACGGGCCTCACACACCACGTCCGCATTTTTCAGGCTGTTGGACTCGACACTATCCATCAGGGCAGTTGCCTTGCTCTTCCAGCTGTGGGCCTTGTTGCCGTTGGGGTCGCCCGCCTTGTAGACACGGATGTTGGTGGTATCCACGCCGTCACCCGGCTCAAAATAGGGATAGAGCGAGTTGTACGCATGGTCCGGGATCAGGTAGGTACCCTCGGCGGCGGTAACGTCCTGCTTGGGCATCTCGCCGTAGGTTTTCCAGAAATTGTCGATACCAATGCCTACGGACTTGATCCACTGGCCGGCAGGCAGCTGGGCGGTGAGGGTGGTACCCTCCTTCACCTCCAGCGTGCCACGGACATGGCGGAACTCGCCGTCGGACAGGTCGAAGGTATAGGTGGCGGGGATCAGGTCCACGGTGTTGGTGTTCTTCACCGTGACAACGGTGCCGAACTCACTGGTGAACACCGCCTCGCCGGGGGTGATGGCCTCGCCGCCCATGGTGGCGCTGATGGTCAGCGGCGTGGTCTTGCCCTCCAGGAACTTGGCGTGCTTGTCGATGGCGCTGAACAGCGCATCGTTCAGGGTCTTGGCCGTGGTGTCCGTGGCGGCATAGAAGCCCTTCACGGCGGCATCATAGGCCTCCTGAGCGGCCTTGTAATCCCTCAGGCCGTTGGTAGCGGTGTTGTAGACCGCCATGTTGGCCGCCAGCTTCTGGAGGTTTGCTCCATGGCTCTGGTCCGAGTTGGTGGTGAACCAGATGGCCGTCAGGCCATCCGCCGACTGATCCAGCTTGTATCCATCCTCGTCGTAATGGATGCTGAAGTTGTCGGTGGTGCCATCGACAGCGGTAATGTATCCGTTGTCGATGCCGCTGAAGGTGTGGCCGCTTTTTTTCAGCACATCCTTCACCGTGTCGCCGGAGTGATAGGTCACATACTCCGGTTCGATGAGGAAGCCGTTCTGCGTCACCGCCATCAGGGCGATCTGCTGGGTGTCCGCCGCCAGCACCGCCGAAGGCAGCAGCGACAGCAGCATCAGGAACGTCAGCAGAACCGACAGAAAGCGGTTTCCGAGATGTGTCTTCTCTTTCATCTTTCATACTCCTTTCTGTTCTTTTATGATTCAAATCACCTGACAGGTGAGGAATCTCTGTTTCCAGCGTCTGGCCGCCGGGACACGCTCCCGCCACAGACGCTCCGTCCCCTCCAGCAGCTTCTGCGCCTGTTGGCGTTGGGGCTCCTCGATGGGGTGGTCGCTGAACCAGACCTCCTGCTCCAGCGCCGTCAGCTGCCGGGCCGTCTCGTCGCCCAGCAGGGCCGTCAGGGCCTCCTGCCGCTGGGGGGATGCCTCGCTCCACGCTCCCGGCTGCAAGGCTGTCAGCTGCCAGTGTAGGGCGCTGAGCATAGCCTGACAGGCCGCGCGGCCGTCGGGGTCCTCAAAGCGCCTGCGCTGCCGCTTCAGCCTTCGCCGCAGCAGCACCGTCCGCAGCACCATGGCTGCCAGACACACCAGCACCAGTGCCGCCAAGGCCAGCAGTACACTCTGGACGAAAATGCGCTGACTGTGGTCGTCCTGAGGCTCCTGCGAGATGTCGGTCTGGTTCTGCTGGGGTGTCTGGTCCTGCCCCGTGTAGGTCGTGCCGTTCTCGTTTTCCGCCGGGTCGCCGTCCTCCGGCAGTTGGTAGCTGATGTTCTCCTCATAGCCGGGGACGGTGTCGAAGGGGATCCAGCCCACGCCGTCCAGATAGTACTCCGCCCAGGCATGGGCGGCCCGCTGGGTCAGGGTCAGCTGCGCCCCGTCCGACAGAGCCTCCGCCTGCTGCCGGGTCACCACATAGCCCTCCACATACCGGGCCGGGATGCCGCAGCAGCGCAGCAACAGCGTCGTCAGCGTGGCATAGTGGACACTGTACCCCTGTCGGGCGCCGGTCAGCAGCCACGCCGCCACGTCGCCGGTGGCCGGGGTGACCGTCCCCTCCCGGAGGGTCAGGTTGGCCGCCAGAAAGCGGCTGATCTCCGTCTTGGCCTGAGTGGTGTTCCAGCCCTGACCGGGGGTGAACTGCGACGTCAGGGCGTCGTAGGTGTCCTGCGGCACCGTGAGATAGTGGTCATAGACCCACTGGCGATAGACGCTCTCCCCCGTCCGGTAATCGCTGTCCGTCTCCGTCTGCGCCAGCTGCTGCTGGAGCAGGTAGCTCTCCTCCACCGGGTACAGCGCCGCCTCATAGCTGCGCTGGGTGGGGGCGGTCATGCCCTCGCCGGTGAGGTCACGGGCATCCAGTGCGCTCTCCAGCCCGTCGCCCCCGCCATAGGGGGTATAGGCCACGGAGCGGCAGGCTCCCAGCACCTGAATGGTCACATGGTTCTCGCTCTCGGCCTCGCCGTTGGCCTTTGCCAGCTGCTGGGCCGGGAAGAAATAACCGCTTTGCAGGCTATACAGCGTCGGGGCCTCCTCCGTCAAGCGGCGGGCCGCCAGCTGCTGCCAGCCGGTGCCGGTGTACTCCCCCGCCACATAGCCCCGCAGATACAGGGGCGTCCAGTGATCCATGGTCAGCCGCAGCGCCGGCTCCTGTCCGGGGGAAAAGGCCCCGGAGCCGGAGATGTCTCCCTCCGGCAGGGGATCGGCGGCATCCTCATAGCGCCAGCGGTGCAGGGCCTTGCCCAGCCGCCGCCCCAGCGCCGTGGGGGATGCGCCGCCGGAGAGGCCCTCCGGCAGCAGTCCTAGCAGCAGCACCAGCGCCAGCGCTCCCGCCGTGATGGCCTTGGCCCTGCGGCCTATGGCACTGCCCTGCACAAAGCACAGCAGCACCCCCAGCAGGAAGCAGGTAAACCACCAGCCCCCCGGCACAAGGCCCGCCAGACGCAGCGCCAGCAGTCCTGCTGCGCAGACGGCCGCCGGCCATATCCGCCAGCGCCGCCGCAGCACAAGGCCCGTGGCAAGGCCCGTTACGGCCCCCATGGGCAGCAGCAGCCACCAGACGCTGCCCGCCCCCACATAGGGCGGCGTGTACCGTCCGGTCTGCTGAAAGCGCCACTGACCCCACAAGTCTCCCAGCCCCGCCAGAGCAGCGCTGATGTGGCTCCGCAGCAGCACTCCCGCCGCCAGCAGCAACAGCAGTACTCCGCAGAGGGCAGCCCGCTGCCATTTCCGATCCCATCGCAGCAGCAGTCCCGCCGCAAGGCCCAGCGCCGCCAGAGCGCCCAGCCCCAGCAGGCCCGGCACCGATTCCGGGCGCAGGCATTGCCACAGCAGGCCCCATATGCCTGCCAGCAGCAGAACGCCCGCCGCCGCATCCGTGGGGCGCAGAGGCCTGAATGGGGCCGGCGTCGTATCAAATTGGAATGAAACAGTCTGTTTTTTCACCAAAAGCTCCTAATTCCACATCCATTTTCCCAGTATTTCCTGCATATCCTCCGGGGTGAAGCGACACACGCCCTCCCCGGCGCAGGGCTCATCGCTGCACAGCAGCACGACGGCATCCTCCGGCAGCTGCCCGTCCGCCGGAAGCTGGGTACAGCAGTACAGCAGCTTCCCCTCCGGACGCAGCTCCGGCGGCTGCGGCTCCTCCTGTGCCTTGCTTTTCAGCAGCGCCGTCACCGCTTCGGGCAGCTGCTCCTCCCCGGTGATCTCCCGGACAGAGGTGGTCTCCCCGCTCCACATGAGTCGAAAGGGCTGATCCACATAGGCCTGACACAGCGACACCGCCGCCTCCATCAGGCCGTCCGCCAGACGGGGCGGGGCCGTGCGGCGCTCCACATAGATGGTCAATCGGTGATCCACTGGCTTGGCCGCATCCCGCACCATGTAGCGTCCTGCCTTGGCGGAGAGCTTCCAGTGGATCTGACGCAGACTGTCACCGGGGACATATTCCCGGATCTGAAAAATCTCCGTAGGATCGCTGCCCCGGACGTCCGGGGCGTACTCCTCGCAGTCCGTCTGGCAGCTCACGGCCGACACCGGGTCTGCCTCAATGGGGAAGGTATCCGGCATGACGCAGATGCGTCCCTGCACCGTGCAGGGGATCCTCACCGGCAGCACGCCCAGCAGATCCCACAGCACCAGTTCCGCCGCCTGCATCACCAGACAGCCGCAGCAGGCACTCTGCACCTGCCACGCTCCCCGGCCCTGATGCAGGGTCAGCTTCTCCCGGTGCGTCTCTCCGGTAACGGTGTTCTCCACCGATACCGTGAGCCTGCCCCGGCCGAAGGGGACACCCTGCCGCACCTCCGCCGTCACGGAAAAGGGCTTACCCTTCTCCGCCGTCACGGGGCAGGTGAGCCGTACCTGCGACCGCTTCCTTGTCAGCAGCAGTGCAAGCCAGCCCGCCAGCGGCGCCATCAGCCAGCACAGGGCCAGCCACGGGGCAGGCGCCCAAGGCGTCACCAGCCAGCACAGCACCAGTCCGGCCTCCGTCAAAAGCCACAGCAGCGTGCTCATGCCCGCCGCTCCGACAGCACCGGCGGCTGGGTCTGCGCCAGCACCTCCGCCACGATGGCCTCCGGTGTGTACTCGTTGAGGCGGGCCTTGGAGGAAAGCATCAGACGGTGGGCAAACACATACTCCGCCATCTGCGTCACATCCTCCGGCACCACGAAATCCCGGCCCTCTGCGAAGGCTCTGGCCTTAGCCGTGCGGCACAGGGCCAGAGCGCCACGGGGGCTGATACCCAGCTTCAGCAGCGGATGGGTGCGTGTCACCTCCGCCAGCCGGGCGATGTAATCATAGATCTGGTCGTCCACATGGACCTGACGCACCCTGGCAATGGCGGCGATCAGCTCCTCCCGGCGCATCACTGGCTCCACCTGCTCCAGAGGCTCCTGCTGGCTGCGCTCCCTCAGGATG
>OLVR01001200.1_pt1 | contig 26330 bp, 28 predicted proteins | sample 1673261 | NCBI WGS metagenome assembly OLVR01 (sample SAMEA3178938, study PRJEB25190) | human gut metagenome | biome: human gut; feature: human-associated habitat; material: faeces | place: Austria | collected 2013 | reverse complement strand
GCGGATAAATTGATTCTTAGCCATGGTGCTCGTTACCTCTGCTTGCCAGCATAGTCATCGTCTCGATCTGCTTAGCCAGAGTCTCGTCCCGCGCATGCACATAATAGAACTCCAGCATCTTTTCGACTGCAAAGCACTGCTGCCACTCCGCACAGCCAGATAGTGCGGCTTTGCCCTTGCCGGTGAAAAAGTGATTCAACTCTTCACAGGAGACATCCACGCCGAGTTGATAGAGCATGGCTTCCCGTACATCACTGAGCATCTCTTCCTTATCGTACTTGTCCATCATAATTTCATAGGGATTATAGGTGTTCTTCGTCATAATCTTTATCTCCTTTAAATTCATTTTTCTTTGTGTTGATAGGGGTGTGGGCTTAGCCCGCCTGCCGAAGGGGTCGGAACGGGGCAATCGCCCCGTTCCGTACCACGAAGGCGAAACTTGTCATTCTCGAAGCGAGAATTTTCGGCGCTGACGCGCACTTCAGCCGCTCTGCGGCGCTTTGTGGAAAAGGCAGTCATCCCGCCCGGTCAAGCATCCATGGCGCATCACCCCCTTCCGGGCAGAACACGCTGCGGTAGGTGCTGCTGTCCGGCACCATGCCCCGCTCCAGCATGATCTCACTTTGCAGCAAGCGCACGCACAGCTCCGCATAGACACTTCGCATCCCGTCCCGGCACCGACGGGCAACGGTCTTTTGCTCATCGGTCAGATCACCGTAGTGTTCATCGCAGAGGAACAGGCGAAGCTCCTCTTCATCAATGGAGTCAACATGATCCTTGTTCCACGCCCACTGGATGTAGCGCACCGTGTCATGCGTGCGCCGAAGGACCATCATCGGGTCATGGTCTACAATAAAGTTTGCAATCTGCTACATCATGCGCTTTCCTCCTTCTTTACGTTGCTCCGCTGCTCCAGCTCAGCCAGGCGCTTTTGCACCCGCGCCCGCTCCACACTCTCCTCCGCCTGCCGGAATTGCCGCTGGTAGTTCTGCTCCAACGCCTCCTGAATGGGGCGGATGGTGTAGATGAGACTTCCGTTGCGCATGCGGCCATCCTTCAGCGTGACGGTGGTGCGCTCCGTGCGGATGAGCCCCTTTTCCTCCAGCTGACGGACATATTTCGCAACGGTGTTGCGGCTCATGCACACGGCCTTGCCGATGGTGCGGTAGCTGGGGTAGCACTGGTAGGTGGTGCGGTTTTCGCAGTACATGAGAAACGAGTACACAGCGATTTCGCCGGGGGGACAGGCCCAGCCGGCAAAGGACTTTCGGAAGGGGGTAGTAGTTTCGGGCGGGCGTCTGCCACGGCAGGGTGCGCTTCATCGGGCACCTCCCGTCTGCCGGTCTACCCAGCGGCAGAACTTTTCCTTGGGGACGACGATGCGATTGCCGATGCGCAGGGCCGGGAAGCCCTCTTCGTGCATGAGCTCGTAGGCACTGGAGAGGGAGATGCCCAGGAGCTTGGCCGTCATTTCTGCGTTGAGGAACAGCGGAAGTTGGTCGTAGTCGGTGTAGTCGGATCGTTTCATAAAACACTCCTTATTTCAAATTCAGAGAAAAAGAACTTGCGTTTCGGAGGCCTCTCTGTTAGACTTGTGGCAGATGGCGTCTGCGTTTTCCGAAGCGCGGCGTGCCGCCGGACTGTTGCCGCAGTTCGGCGGCTTTCTTTTTAGATGGAATGGTGGATGGGCTGCCCCCCTTTCATAGATGGAATATACCCGATTGACAATATTATTCTTATCGGGTATTATGAGTATAACAGATAAAAACGCATTTGCAAGGCGTTTTGGAAATATCGGCACGAACGCAAAAAATCAATCGGGTATGGAGGGGCAACTATGTTTCGGATGAGCCATGACGCAGTGGATTTCTTTTCCGCCGACTTTACAGCGGCGGGCGTGATCGTGGCGGGGGAGGAGTACCCGCTGGGATATTTTGCGGCGGAGGCGCTGGAGGTGTCGGGGCAGCTCACCCTGGATATAGGCGCTGCGGCCAAGGAATTTGCTGCCGAGGCGCAGATGTTTTTCGCCGCCCGGGACCCGTCCAGCGCCGGGATCGCCAACGAGGCGTTTCGGCGGCTGTGGCATCTGCTGCGGAAGCTGCCGCTGTATGACCTTCTTTTGCGGCGGGAGGATGCGCCGTCCTGCTTCACCAGCAACGAGGACTGCCGGGAGATGTGGGACGAGATGATGACCCGGGGGACGCAGGCCCACGACGACTATGCGCACTGGATAGCCCGGCTCAGCCGGATCGGCCAGGACTTGAGCGACTTCCGGCGCAACACCCAGTGGATGCTGTCGGCGTATTTTGAGGGCTTGCCCTCCTGCAAGCGGGAGAACTATATCGACGCCTATGGCAGCTTCAAGGATGGGATCGGGAAGGCAAAGCTGGTGGATATGGACGAGGAATCCGACCCGTTCTACGACCCGCCCGTGGTGTCATTCCGCTTTGATTTCCCGGCGCACATATCCTTTATCCCGTACCGGGACGAGAAAACCGGGAAGCCGAAGATGGCGGAGCGCTCCACTTTTGACGACTTGATTGCTTTTTTCTACTTGGACTTGACGAGGGGGATTGCCGCAGGGAATCTGCCCCGCAGGTGCAAGAATTGCGGACACTGGTTCGTGGCCGTGGGCGGGTATAACACCCAGTATTGCGACCGCCCCATCCTCGGCCAGCACGGCAAGACCTGCCGCAGCGTGGGCGCCCATGAGACGGCGAAACGGAAACTGCGGGAGGCCGCCGCCAAGGAGTATGCCCGCACCTATAACCGCCTAAAGGGCCGGAAGCAGCGGGGCACCATCTCCACCGATGAATGGAATCACATCGTCGCCGTGGCGGAGGAGCTGCGCGCAGCGTTTCAGGCAGGAGAGATGGCGGAATCGGAATATTGCCGGAAGCTGAAGGCGCTGTGAGGCGGAAAAGAAAAAATAAAGCGCTGCCCCCGGCCAAAGTACTGGCCTGGGGCAGCGCCTATTCTTTGCTTATAGCGTGGCAGAAATTGGGCGGTGTGGTGGCTTGAAGTTGCCTGAAATTATCTACCCCTTTTCTTCACATCCTCATCAATACGGCGTTTCCAGTCGGCGCTGAGAGGTTGGGCCGATCGAACGCTACACACGGCGGCGCTGATGACCTCATAGTTCAGCGCCGTGCCCTCCTCGTCGCACTTGTAGTTCACCGCCCGGTCAGCGTCGATACCAAAGCGGGCTGCCTCCTTGGCTGCGTCGATGTTGGCGCCCAGGAACAAAAACTCCCAGCCGTATTTCTCCTTCTGACGCTCGATCATGCGCCGCACCGTCTCGTAGTTATAGCGGCGGCTGGCGTTTTCGTAGCCGTCAGTGGTGATGACGAACAGGGTCTTTTCCGGCACATCCTCCCGGCGGGCGTACTTGTGGATGTTCCCAATGTGGTGGATGGCCCCGCCTACGGCGTCCAGCAGCGCCGTGCAGCCCCGGGTGAAATACTCCTTCTCCGTCATGAGCGGCACCTTGGCAAGGGGCAGGCGGTCGTGGATGACCACGCTCTCATTGTCAAACAGCACGGTGGAGACCAGGGCCTCGCCCACCTCCTGCTTTTGCCTCGCGATCATGGAGTTGAAGCCGCCGATGGTGTCCGCCTCCAGCCCCGCCATGGAGCCGCTGCGATCCAGGATGAAAACCAATTCTGTCATAATGAAAACCCTCCTTCGTTTGATTGCGCTCCCATTGTAGCGCAGCCGAAGGAGGGTTTGGTCGCCTGTGGGGCGACATTTATGACGATTGCGTAAGGATATGACCTTTATCCGTTGCAACGGCTGTATACCTAAGAACCATATTATCCGAAATGCTCATGGCGAAGTCTCCGTCATCGTAGTCAAAAAATCGATTGCACACTGTACCCGCCTCCTCTATTGAAATATCTGTTATAAACCTCATTCACCACTTCCACATACACCACAAAGGATGGATGATTATGATCCTGTCGAGACAGATACATGTTTTTCTTATCAAGATACCTATCCCGGACTTTCTTCCATAAGCCCGCGTTTTTCAGTTCATTCGCTCGGTCAGTCACTTGATGTGAGTGCGGCACCTCATTCCATGTATATTGATTCCAGAGCTTATTATGTATTAACCGCATATAGTTCCCGTTTCGATTTTTCTTGATAATCGCAACATCAAAGCTGAATTCAACATTTGGAGTATCCTTAAAATGCAGCAGTGCGGTCAAGCAAGAAGTTGAATCTTGTGCATCCGAAAAGAACTTCCCGCCCACTGCCTTGTTAAGGGCATTTCTAATTGTATCTTTCAGCAATCGCGGGTCACGATACTCGTCATCTGCCTTCACGACCAATAGATTGTAGTCCAGGTCATACGGCCCGTCTCCATTTCTCGTAATCATGTTCCTGGCGCCGCTTCCGACAAGTGTAAACTGTGCAGAAATTCCCTTCGCCCTGAGCAACTCACAGGTTTTCTTAAGGGTCCTTGAACAATCCGAACGATAGCGTTTTGCCTCGGACTCATAAACAAACTCATACGCCATATATGCTCTCCTTCTCGCCCATGCCATCCATTTAACATCGAGGTTAAATCATTATAGAATAGCACAGAAAGTTTGATTGTCAATAGCAATTTGGCCCGGTTGTAGTATTTTTTTAAATTTCAACCCAAGGTTACTGATTATACGCCCAGCAAGCTCTGATCAAAGGCAAACAGCGCCTCGTTTATTTCAAAAATATCATACTTTTCCCGCCCGATAAAATACTCGATGATCACATCGAATTTGCTGCTGGCACTGAGGGCATAGCCCGCCCGGACGATGAGGTCGCGGGTCTCGTCCAGGTTCAGCTCCAGGGCGATGGCAAAGGCGATGGCCGTGGACTTGGAGGGCTTATAGTCCGGATTGTTGCGGATCTTGGAGAACAGCTTGCGGTCCACATTGGCCTTTTTGTAGATTTCAGAATCCTTTTTGCCGCTGCGGTCAATGAGCTTCAGCAGGGTCTCCGAGAATCCGGCGTCCAGATGCGCCAGCAGGTCGTCCAGGTTGCCTGAGGCCACGGAAGCTGAAGCGTACTGCGGTGCGGCATCTTCGTAAACGCTCAGCGGCTGGCTTTGCAGGCCAAAGCTCCCGCGCAGACGCTCCCGGCGTGTGTCGGTGTGGGCGTCCACATAGTGGTCGTCGATGTACTCGGCGATATCAGCGAACAGCTTGCCGCTGATCTGGTAGGCCTTGCGGTCGAAAATAACGAGGTAGACTGTCATGTCGCTGCCCAGCAGGAACTGGCCGATGGTGTCCGCCGCCACCCGCAGCGCCTGGTCCTTGGGGTAGCCGAAGATGCCGGAGGAGATCAGCGGGAACGCCACCGTTTCGCAGTTGTGCGCCTGGGCCAGCGCCAGGCTCGTCCGATAGCAGGAGGCCAGTTGCTCCCGCTCGCCATGCCCGCCGCCTCGCCACACAGGCCCCACAGTGTGAATCACATACCGGCAGGGGAGACGATAGGCTTTTGTGATCTTAGCGTCGCCGGTCTTGCAGCCGCCAAGCCGTCGGCATTCGGCCAACAGCTCCGGCCCCGCCGCCCGGTGGATGCACCCATCCACCCTGCCCCCGCCCAGCAGGGACTCCTTGACCGCGTTGACAATGGCGTCCACAGGCATTTTCGTGATGTCGTTGCGAACGATGATAAGGGGCATAGTGTCACCAACTTCCCGTGATTAAAATTAAGTCAATATGTGTTGCCCTCAACCTTTTCTGCTTCGGGCATTTCTTCCCAATCCCCAAGATTTCCGCACCTTCGAAGGTAATCGTGGCCGCCATCCACAGCGCACGAGCCACAGCTGCAAAACTTGAAATCATGGACGGTTTTGCTTTCGATGACATCTCCACATTTCTTGCATCTGATCGCGTTCCTGATAATTTTCGGCATGATCATTCTCCCTTTAGTGCATTTTTGATTTTCTCTTTTTCCCCACTGCCATCTGTACGGAGGCGCAGCAGAGGAATAGCGCACTTATCTAGAATGGAGTTCTTTTTCGCGTCCCGCACTGCCTGCTTGCTCCCCGCTTCATGGAAGCCAGTCCCGTCTACTTCAATCGCCAGCACAGGCTGCTTATCCATCTGATTGAACAGCAGAAAATCCACATGGGTCAACGGATTGCGGGCGTATTTGCGTTCTTCCGCTGTCAGCGGTTCATAGTCCTTCACCAGCGTCGCAAGTGAAACATGCTCCGCGCAGCCGATGGAGGAAAATGCCTCCTCGGCCAGCACTTCTTGAATCACGGAGTACATGAGATTCTCAGAGTCATACTCAGATATCCGCTTATGTTTTTGTAGGTAAGCCCTGCGCTGCTCGGCATAGCCTTGATAGAGCATATCGAACACGGAGTAGACTTGACTCTGGATAACTTCAAAATTGTTATATTCGATGTACCGCGTTAGGTCGCCATAGTTGGTCTGGTCATTGCGCGGGTCTTGAGATGTAACTACCGTCAACGAATGAACCGCGCGGGAAACCGCCACATTCAGCATGTGGGGATCATCTACGAAATCTGTGATGACATTGTCGACCGAGGTCAGAATGATGGCATCCTGTTCCCGCCCCTGAAACTTGTGAACAGTGTCCACCTCGTAAGTATCTCCCAGCTGCTTGCGAATGGCTGCCACCTGGTCCCGATATGGCGTGATAATGCCGATGCTCTCGAAATTCTGCTGATGCAGCCGTGGGAGCGCCTCTTGCTGGATTACATCGATCTGCCGCTGGTTGAGATGTCTGCGGGCGTGGTTGCCAGCGGTTGTTCGATACATGGTCAACACATCCGGCTCATCATGGTCTTTGGTCATAACGATCAGCTGCCCGTGGTAGAACTTCTGGTTGCAGAAGTCGATGATTTTCGGGTGGCAGCGGTAGTGCTCCCGCAGCAGCGTAACAGGTGCGTCCTGCCATATTTCCAATGCGGAGGATAGCAGACTATGGGTAGAGAAGCGATACCGCTCATCCAAGGAGTACTTTTGCCAAATAGAATCGCTGGTGCGGATGTCATCCTCTGTCAATACATTGGGGAGTTGCTTTAAATCTCCGACAATCACGATATTTCGCGCACAGGAGAAAGCTAGCACCCCGGTGGCCAGATCAACCTGCGAGGCTTCATCTACAATCAAGTAATCGTAAGTGTGATTGATGCTCAGTGTTCCTTTGATGGAATAGGTCGTACTGAGCACCACCGGATACTCGCGTGTGAACTCCTTGGAATTCCATCGAAAATCACTTTTTTCAAAACGCCTTCGATTCCCTTTCCAAGGGTAGCGTACTGCCAATTCCGCGCGGAATAGTCGCAGGGACTTCTGTGTGAGTTCGTCCATCTTCGCATCAAAAGCATAATGCTCCAGCTTGCGAGTCAGTTCCCGCTTTTCGGCCTCCAACTCTCGCCTCTTTACAGAATAGAATTGATGCTGCAAATAGGGAATGACCAGCTCTGGAGAGCGGAGAAACAGTTTGAGTGCATTGCGATTGAAGCGAAACATGATGGAGAGCTTTTGCAAAAGACCCAAACGAGTCTCATATTCCGCGTGCTGTTCAAACTCCATCCAGAGCGATAGAATTTTCTGCGAGGACAGCTTGTCCAGATTTTCCGTCGGTGTGTTGCTGTAAGTCGCATAGTATTCCTCAAAATAGTGTTGCTCCGGATTCAGATGTAAGAATTCCTGCTCAATTTCCGCGATGCGGTTCTTGGCATCGAGCATTTCGTTCAGTTCTTTGGAGAGTGTGGTCGTTTCCTGGTCCAATTGCTGCCGTTCCTCCGGAGGTATTTCCCAGTCGCTCATGTCCGGATAGCTGCCGGTCTGGCCTTCCAAAAATTTCTGCTTGTTGGCAAGGCTTCCGAGAAACGCCGCCAAGAAGGCTGCATTTTTCTTTTCCAGCTTTTCTGCCACATTGTGCGTTGCAGAATTGTTGTTGGATACGACCGCTACAGTCTGTCCGCTCCGAACAACATTGGCAATAATATTTAGGAGCGTCTGCGTTTTTCCTGTACCCGGAGGCCCCTGAATGATGCTGATTTTGGAGGAAAGCGCCCGTTCTACCGCCAGCTTCTGACTCTGGTTCAGGCCAAACGGATAGATCACTGCCTCCGGCATCTGGGGCATTTTGACGTCTTTCTGCGGTGCAAGATAGCTTGACAACACGGTATCCTCGCTGACCTGCTGGATCTTGTCATACTGTATGCTTAGAATGTTGATACCGTTTTCCGCCACCAGACTGATTGCAGCGGCAGTCTCCTTGAAATATTGGAATGTTTCTTGATTTTTACCGTCTGTCAGGCAATTTTGCTGGAACTGCACTTCGCTCCTGTGGAACGATAAATCTCTCTTTCCGTTGCGGACAATACGATAATATCCACCGAAGTCGAGAAGCTCATCAATTTCGCTGATTGTTTGCCCGTTTGCGGTGACAATCACCTGCGCAGGGTCGATTTTCTTTTGCAGAGGCAGGATCTCCACATTGCCGCTCTGGAAGCTGTATGTTTTATTGGGCGCACTGGCATAGACGACCTCACACTTCCCGTCATGGAACTGAAAGCTCGCAACCGAGTCCGTCTGGTCTTTTCCTTTTATGATGATTAATCGCTTTCGTGCGTCCATAGGTGTCTCCTTAAATCATGCCAAGTATGTCAGCCCACTACCAACTTATTTGTCTTCTTCAAAAACTTCGCCGGGATCGGACGATCCAGCCGCCATGTGATATTCATTGGTCTGCTACCTTCATGCTTCACATAGCTCGCCGTGCCCAGATAGGTGTACGCCTCTGCACCGCCGGTCATATGGTCCGCCTTAAACTCACGGACAAACAGCAGTACCTTACTGCCGCGTTCCTTATGGTGGATATAGCGTTGACCGGTGGGCGAATTCTCCGCCGTGGTGCTCTGGATCTGCCAATGAAATAAGCTCTCATTGATGGAATAATCGTTGTACATGGTGGTTGGCGAATAGTCCTTGTCCGCCTTGTTCAGCGTCACAAAGAACACGTCGATGTTTTTCTCCGGCAGCCACTTCACGCCCTCACGAACGGTGGACGGCTTCATAAAGTCCAGCGCCACCAAAAGCTGGTCGCGGGTATAGGTGCAGTGCAGATCCAGCGGACAGTCAAAGCCCAGATCCACCGGCTCGTCGATGAAGTCGATCTGCTCGAAGCGATAGCGCAGCAGCTCCAATATCTCACCGAGCAGAACTGTGCTGTCAGACAGGGCATAGAGGTTACTAAGCACCTCTTCGTCGTCCCAGACCTCCACAGTCTTACCCCAGACGGTGATGTAAAACATTTGCATCATCCGCTTTTCCGTATCCGGAAGCGCCGCAAAATCAAGGTTATCCAAACGCGGAAGAACATCCAACAGGAATGAAATCCAGCGGCGGGAATCAGCCACAGCAAGCTTTGCAAACGCTTTGGTCAGGATGTCCTCCAGCGGTTCTGAAAAGTCCTCGATGGCATCCGCTCTGGCACAAATGCGAGAGAAGGAGGAAAACTTGTAGATCGCCCGTGGGTCAAGATGGTAGTAATACAAGAAATTTTTGAGCGTCAGCTCCAGCCCGCTGTCCTCCGCAAAGGAGGCCGCGCGAGCCACCAACCCAGCCGTGTTGCCATAGGACGCGCGGATATTCTCCAAAATGTATTTGGCTGCCTTCTTCTCCAACTGGATATAACAGCCCTTGGGAACGGACACAAAGCCGTCCTTGATCTCCCGGCTCACGCTGCGGGTGGTATTCGACAGCAGCGCCGCAAACTTATCCTCAAAGTTGTATTTTCGATTCGCCTGACCGATGAAGTCCAGCACGGTCAGGCATTCCTTGTCCTCAGATAGACGCAGGCCACGTCCCAGCTGCTGCAAGAAAATCGTCAACGACTCCGTGGGACGCAGGAACAGAACAGTATTGACTTCCGGAATATCCACGCCCTCGTTGTAGATGTCCACGACGAAGATGAACCGCACCTCGCCGGACACCAAGCGCCGCTTGGCTGCCGTTCTTTCCTCGTCCGAAGATTGCCCGGTGAGGCACATGGACGGGATGTTGTGGTCGTTAAAATGGCGGCACATAAACTCCGCGTGATCGACCGTCACACAGAAGCCGAGGCCCAATGTCCGTCACATATTTCAGCAGTGCCGTCACCACATGGTCGGCGCAGCGGTCGGCAACCGCCCCGCTGAACGTGTAGATGTGCTCCAGCTCGCTCTTTTGGTAGCCACCGGCAGACCATTTGAGCGCATCCAGATCCACCGTATCGGTAACGCCAAAATACTGGAACGGGCACAGGAGCTTTCGATCAATGGCTTCCGGCAGACGGATCTCAGCGGCGATACGATTGTTGAAGTAGGGCAGGATGTTCTTGCCGTCCATACGCTCCGGAGTAGCGGTCAAGCCCAGCAGGATGCGCGGCTGGTAGTAGGACAAGAGCTTCTGGTAGGTCGGCGCGGCGGCATGGTGGAATTCGTCCACGATGATGTAATCGTAAAAATCGGGACTCGTCTTTTCCGTGAAGCTCTGTGAGTTGAAAGTCTGGATGGACAGAAACAGGTTGTCGATGTTCTCCGGCTTATAGTTGCCCACAAACAGCTCACCAAAGTTTGCGTCCTTGAGCACAGCGCGGAAGGTGTACAAGCTCTGCTTGAGGATTTCCTCCCGGTGCGCCACAAAGAGCAGGCGGCAGGGTCGATCCGAATTCTGCTTGCGGAAGCGCTTGTAATCCAGCGCAGAGATGACCGTCTTGCCGGTACCGGTGGCCGCCACCACCAGATTGCGCGTATAGCCACGGACAGTGCGCTCTGCCTCCAGCTTGTCCAAAATCTCCTGCTGGTAGGAATAGGGGTTGATGTCCATGGTGTAGACGTCAGCATTGTTGGTATCGAAATATTTTTCCGCTTTCAGCGCCCGCGCCAAGCGCTCTCGCTGATCCTCCGCGTAGTATTCAAATTCGCGGTCATTCCAGTAATACTCAAAGGTAGCGGCGATCTTGTCAATGGTTTCGGGCAGGTCACGCCGCGTTACTTTTGTGTTCCATTCAAGGCCGCTGGTCAATGCGGCATTGGACAAGTTGGACGAGCCCACATAAGCCGTCGTGAAGCCGGTTTCGCGGTAAAAGATATATGCCTTGGCGTGGAGCCGGGTCGTCTTGGTGTTGTAGCTGGCCTTGATGTGCGTATTGGGCAGTTTTCGAAGCTCCTCAACGGCCTTCACATCTGTTGCGCCCATGTAGGAAGTGGTGATAATGCGGAGCTCGCCGCCGCTGTGCGTAAACTCTCGCAGCTCGTCCATGATAAGCCGCAGACCGCTCCATTTGATAAAGGACACCAGCATGTCGATCCGGTCGGCCGAGACGATTTCCTTTTTGAACTCGGTAAACATCTGCGGCTCATGCACAGCCCCGGTGAAAAGTGAGTTTTGTGCGATGGAGGTTTCTGGGCGCTCTATGTCCGCCGCCGTTTTTCCCACTGCCAGCCGCGGGTCGGTCTCTCGTAAAAGCGCAAAAAGCTGCTCTGCCCGCCGGTCAACGCCCAGCGCGGCAAAGTCAGCTTCTTTCGTTGTATTTTGAATGAGATCAACGATCTGGTTGGTCAGCCCGATCTGGGCAGAAATATCCCCGCCGTTGTCCAGCACGTTATCCAAGCCCTTTTGAACCACATCTGCCAGATACTGCGCCAGCACCTTGGAGGCTTCCGCCTTGTCAATGGGCGCAACAGACTTGCGAGCCTCCGGAATCTCCGCAAGCTCGCCCGTCAAGGCGTTGTTGATGACTTGTTCGTATAGGCCGGGATGTAACATAGAGTTTTCTCCTCGTTGAAAAAACTTTTCCTCTTCATATACAGTACATTTATCTATTGCACAGCAAAGCATCCCCATCAAGCAAGTGGTTAGGCTTTGCTTGCAGAGGGTCGCATAGTAGCATCAATAATAAAATAAGATATTTTTCTTTTTATCTCTTTGTCCAACTCGTTGTAGAAGGCAATAAAATGTTCTAATGCCTTAGGATGTCCATTATCGATAATCAAATAAATTGCCTGTTTAGTTTTCTCTTGTTTCATGTATATTGGAAGTTGAATTTCAATTCCGTGTCGTAATTGAGGATTTGAAGTCAGTTTTGTTTCGACAATGACTTTATCAGTTGCTCCCCTCGATAATTTAAAATCGACAGGACCTCTCCCGGTGTTTCCTTCTTTTGTAAGATCAATGTTATTCGCGTCACAATATGAATCGGCAATACCATAAAAAAGTAACTGCGCCGCTGATTCATGTTTGGTCGTTCCATTTGAATTATAAAGAAGCTTAGAAAGTCCGTTGTCTTCGACTAAAGTCTTGAATTGATTACAGATCGTTTTTGCTATGGTTAGGACGTCATCACTGGTTTCCAGTGGTACTTGTGAAAGAGATAGTGGATATTTTTCGGTATACTCTCTTGCAGCAGAAAGCCACACGTATTCGCCAGCTGGATCTTCAGAAAAATCATACACCCTTTTAGGAGTTGCTTTATAAGCAGCTATAAGAGCGGTTCGAAAGCTCGTACTGTTACGCATCAAAGTAAGGATTTGAGACTTATGAAGTTTTGTTTTCTTTCCCAAATCAAAGTAACTGTTGATTTCCTCCCGAACTCGCTCATTCTCTTGGCAAATCCAGTCAATATCATCAAAAGTATCCGCTATAGGTAATGGACTAAGGATAGCAGAAGGTAAGAGCAGAAGAGGTTTGTTGTTGTAAGGATTTCTACACGTTTTATATATTTTGTGTCCGAAACTAACCGAAAGCAAATCGACTCCAGCAAATTCAGTCACGCGCTGTGTATATTTTAGCATATCCTCACGGAGAATAAATGTTATTAGATCGCTTACGCGATCGCAGCCAATTCCTTCTTGAAATACTCCTAACAATTCAAACAATACCGGATCCGTATCTCCTTCAGTCATAAAATCTTGTATAGTGTTCAAAATCGTTTTTCTAAGTACTGAGCCGATTGCGTTTCCACTGGTTCCGTTTTGAGAGTATCCAAAACATGTACCAGACAGTTCCGTAAACGTTAACATCCTCTCTGCACGTTTTCTATACATATCAGTTTGGCTTTGGGAATGCCTGAGTAATGTTATAATGTCAGAAAAGTACTTTTCAACCTTTTTGCGTGCATCCAGAAACTCAGGTTCAGTGCATCACTCCAAAAGTGCAGGGTCTATGAAAACTCTGGTGTCAATATCAAGAATGACATCAAATACGCCAGTTATTTCAAGGACTTCTTTAGAGATATTGAATTGTTCTGAAAATGTAATTGGCATACAGTATTCCCCCCTCGGTATATATCGGTAAAGGCAATTTAATTATGATCCGGCACGATCTCCACGATATCCTCTATCCGGCAATCCAGCGCCGCACAAATCTTCACGAGTATCTCCGTGGTAACATGTCCGTTCCGTCCCATTTTGGTGACGGATGCTGGGCTGATACCAGCCCTCTCGCACAGGTCTTTTTTCTTCATGTCCTTATCGATGAGCAACTTCCAGAGTTTTTTATAACTCACAGACATAAAATATCTCCTCCGTACCGATATACAAAAAATGCTCTGCCGCTTGGCAGAGCATTCGGTCTATTGCAGCCATACTGCCAAGGCCTATTTCAACACTTGACAGCGTTGTTTATAATGATAGCACATTTGGGCAGGAAAAGCAAGAAAATGATAAATCCGCACGAATTCCGACCCTGTTAGATTTCTTTTCAAGCCGCAAAAGAAACGGTTGAACCTCCGGTCAGTCAGAGCTACAATGCCAACACCTCATAACGAGGACAAACTGATTGGAGGTCAGATGATGAATTATGAAGCAAACCCGTGTCAGGACTACGAATCGATCACCATTGATGAACTGAAAGAGCGAACCAGCAGCCTATTGAATCTGGTAACGGAGGGACAGCGACCGCTGCGCGTATGCATGAATAATGGTAAGGAGTTTCTGCTGTTCCCTCAGGACCTGCTCGCTCCGATCTACGATTCCGATTTTCGCCTGATTCTGCTGTCGGCAATGCAGTATGCGATGGGCAGGATTCAAGATGAGATTTCTACGGTGCGGGAATATGTCGGTCTCTACGAACACGCACCGCAGATGAAAGCTGCCGATGCCTCTGATTTCAGACAGCTTGCCGCCTTCGGAGATACGGTGTTGGCGGCAACCTACAGCGAAAAGAACGGCTTTATACGGCAAGGCCGAGGACGCCAAGCAGCTTGCACGACTTGCTGAAAATCTTGATTGTTTTACCTTAGTTAAAGAAGAATCGGGCTACGAGCGGTATAAAAATGTGACCTTGTACGCCTCCTGGACGAAAGCCTCCGGAGAGCCGGAAAATCCCGGCAAGGACATGGTGAAGGAACTCCAAAGCACGGGGGAGACAAAGGCAAAAATCGAATTTGCAACAGAGGTCAGCAAGGATTACAAGCTGGATATCAAGTCCATCGAGGTCAAGAAGGAATTGGCAGATAAAAATGTGAAATTCGTTGCGGACATCAATGCGCTGGACGGAAACAACAATGTTGTGAAGATCAGCAACACCAAAATGAAGATCAGAATTGCTCTGCCGGAAAATTTGAAGGGGTATGACAAATACGAAATTGTCTATATTTCGAATGGAGAGATTAAAGAAACCATACCCGCTGCAGTAAAAAACGGTTATATTGTATTTGAAATAAACCATTTGAGTCAATATGGAATCATTGCGACAAATACCGGCAATGGGACAAAAAGCCCGCAGACCGGCGATAACAGTAACCTTGCTTTGTGGTTTGCCGTTCTGTGCATCAGCGGCGGTGTTTTGACCGTGTTCAGCATTGCAAGCAAGAAGAAAAGAGTCGGCATAAACAAATAGCACTGAAAACCCGAAGTACCCCCATAGCAAACGGGCAGTGACTGAAAGGCCGTCACTGCCCGTTTATAAAAATAAAGGGCATAACTTGAACGCACATGGACGGCGGGCGGCAAGAAAAAATCGTATGGCGATGCATCAACCGCCTTGACTTCGGAAAGAAATACTGCCGAAACTCACCCACCGTAGAGGAAAGCATTCTGCAAAGGGCTGTGATGGCGGCGATCATGAAAACGGCAGCCCGAAACACTGAGGTGCTGCAAACGCTGAAGCTGCACATCGGCATGGGCTTGGAGGGCGAAAGAAGCGAGGATAACAGCATTGACCTTCAGGTGCAGATCGCCGAGATCGACGCAGAATTCCGAAAAATGCTCGACCGGGTATCCACAGAAACAGTGGAAGCCTTTGATGAGGAAACCGCAACTCGTCTCATGAATGAAAAAAGCCGCTTGCAACAGCAGCTCGGCAGTATAGCCGATGCAGAGCAGCGGCGAGAAAATGCAAAATCCCGACTCGATGACATCTACATGATACTCGACGGCATAAAGAACCATCCGATGGAATACGATGACCAAATCGTCCGCCAACTGCTTGAATGCATGGTAGTGGACTCAAAAGAACGAATCACCGTGATATTCAAAGGCGGCATCGAGGTGGTGCAGCCGCTGACCGAATGACAGCGGCTCACCGCTGCCCCAACCTTGAAGGCTCAAAATTTTTCGTAAGAGTTCAAGTACCTATGCAAAACCAGCGAAAAAATCTTTTTATAGTCCTCCCACAAGGAATGATAATCCGAACTACATTATCCAAGTGGGTAATGTGTTCGGATTTATCATTTCTATTGAGAATACTATATAAAAGCCCTCCGGCTATGAATAGCGCCCCATTCGTTAGGCAAGTATGGTAAAATACTTGTACTAAGGAATGGGGCGTTTTTTATTATAGCGGAAACGAGGGAGACTGAGTAGTTTTTTGACAGTCTGAGGACCTATAAGGGCCTATTGCGGGCGGAAGCCTCTTAAGGATTTTTTATTTATGCCTTGAGGTTCTTACTACCCGTAAACGGGTCTATAAATTCCTTTATGCTAATCTGGTCAGACATTTTATCCTCCTGTATGTACGCATTTATCGCTTTCTTGTTGCGGTCCGCCGTATCCGCAAAATATAATCTTCCCCCAAAGTGTCTGTACCCGTACTTATACTTCAGGTTAGCATGTCAGTCAAATATCATTAGGCTACTCCTTTACTTCAGGTACCCCATGATTTGCGATACACTGTACTTCGACGGGTTGCCTATCAGCATGTGGATATAGTCCGGGCATTTCCTCCTTTAATAAATAACTTCATTACAGCAAAGGATTCCCCTGAATCTGATCTAATATCGATTATCATCTCGTCCTCTCTTGCCAAAAATATGTGTAGGAGATCTCCTTCAACAGCTTGTTTTCTGTATTCAATACAAAGACGAGTAACCGAAGATGGATTGAAATTGGCTATGGTAGCCAGCGCTATCTTGATATATTCTGAATTGTTAAGATGACGATTACTATCCAGTTCTAATCTGCTGACAATATGTTCTCCGACTTTTCGGATGTTGCATTCTCCGCTATATCGAATCCGCCTGCCAAGATATTCCATATCCAGCTTATCTTCATTCATTTTGCGATTGCGATCCATAACCTCGTTCGGTATTCTCATAATCTGTAATTTGGCAAGATCAACCAGAGACCAGACAGAGTTTGCCCGGACGATTATATCGTCACGAACCGTCTTAATGTAGAAATTCCGTTCTTCTGAACTGCCCCTGTCCTCATACGCAAATGTACCAACTATTATTTCTTCCCCGCATTTCGGATAACGGGATATATCGACTTGCCAAAAGTAGATGAACCATCCCAGGCCCTTCATTATAAGATCTTGTGTACCAACCCCTGTATCGTCGCATTCAAAGTGAAAAACATTCTGAAAGCAATCAATCACTGCACTTAGAGACATTTCCCCGTTGAAGGCGGAATCTGTATATCTGACCCTTGTCTTATATTCATACATCTTGCCCAAACTCCTTTGAGAATATCCGCTTCACACAATTTCTAATCAATCAGCACACAGGGGACGAAACTACTAAAATTGATTATAAATGAATTCCGGAGCTGTTGATAAATTAGCGTACATTAAATACAAATATGAAGCTATCACCATAAGAAACACCTTTAAAATCGTCAGGAAATTCCTGATGGTTTCATTTTCCAAAAATTCACGGATCTTTTTCATCTCTACCCTCCGCATTTAATAACTTATTTTTGAAAAAGTAAAATCATCTACCACTGCACAGGTACTACTTATTGCAGCAACATCGTACTTTATTTGGTATATGCTTCCCTTTTCCAGGAAATAAATACTGTCCACATACACATCCCCCCAAGCCATTCGCACCGTATAAGTGCCGGATTCACCTGTGTGCAGATATGTACCGCTACGATATTCCGCTTTATTTGTGTGATCCAGTTCTGTCTGCTCATGAGGCAAACTGATGGTAATCGCATCAGTTTGTCCATAGCCGGCCAACCGATAGGAGCCGTCATTCTGCACTTCTGCACCATCCGAAGCTGCAGTTGCTTCCGGCGTCAGTATTTCATAAGTGGTAGTGTCGGTGATCGGCTGATTGTTGTAAAACTCATATACTGCACGATCCAGATATACCCAGCCTTTCCATCCCAGGTGCATGATATCACGCAGAAAATAAATTTCGTATTCCTTCTGCGAGAAATCAGCCAATTTCACATTATATTCTCGGCATATATCTCGGATATTCTGGTAATACGTATTGCGATCCGCTTTTGAGAATTCAGCATAATCATACCACCGACCATTGACCGGAGCGCTAATAATCAGCGGCTCAATATTTAATTCTTTGCACACATCCAGGAACAACCGAAAATCATCGTATTCCGGAGACTCCACATAGCTTGCGCCGGAATAGCTGCCTTTCAGGGAAGCTATTTTATCTGCCATGTAGGTGGTGTAATAATCGTCATTTACGCCAAAGGTGTTGTTCGTGCAACTTTCGACACCGAGGTCTGCCGATTTCAGCATCAATTCATTCCAGTTGATGTCCTCGGCTTTTACATAGCGTTCTTGTTCTATTGGGATATCCTGGGATTTTAACGCATGGGCGGTTTCAAATTTTGCTTTTTCAGCCCTAAATGAGTTGTATGCGGCCATCTCCAGACGTGTCAACAGATTTAATGAGCCATCTATGTACAGCCGCTCGTCTTTCTCTACTCTAGCAAGGGTTGTCGGATCCGAAGTCAGCAATTCATTTACTCTGTTTGCTACCGCAATCCTCGTTTCCTTCGAGATAGAATCGTTTTTCAAAAACTCGACAAAATTTGTTTCTTCAAATTTGCTGCAGAATGATTCTGAGGTCAGACCGTCATGCGTAAACCATTGTGGTGAAATAATCAAAACAATTTTATTGTTTTTTATGTTGTTTGATAAGGCGCCTACATTGATAGCCTGGGGAATACACTGAAAGTATCCGCTTCCCATCAGCACCATGTTGAAATCCGAATTTCCATAGTTAAACAGCTTCGGTGGATAAGCCGGGCTGTTTGAAAATGACAACTCCGATGACCCCAACACCACAATAGAGCGTTCATCGAGAACCTTCTCCATCACATAATCAGAACAGTTTTTTGAAGAAACATTGTTATAATATATAGCCTTTTCGATATTGTCATCGAGCAGTGTTTTTGCGTGCAAATTCAACCCGATTATGCACACAAATGCACAAACTAAAGCGGCCAATAGCAAGTATACCTTCTTCACGGTTACATACGCTCCTTAATTAAAGCGATAATTTTATTGGGTGTATCAATATCCGCTCGCTGAATCTCAGACGGTGCAATGACTACATTAAAATTATCCTCGATAGCAAACAGCAAGTCAGCAAACGCCAAAGAATCCAACAGCCCCGAATCAAAGAGTTCCCCATCAAGATCCGTTTTTACGCTGTCATCGTCACAAACCTCAGCCAGAATATCCAACAATTTTTCTTCCATTTTTTATTCCTCCATTCTCAAAGTCGCGCAAGGATCAAATTCCAAACTTCCGTCAAATAGCCAGAGAAAATCAAAAATCCCAGCATAACAACGTTCAGATTGATAAACCATGAGCAAGCGATGTACCACTTTTTGTTTTTGTTATTCTTATAGAATTTGGACTTCTTTTGGTATACTTCAACTACCGCAAGGAGAATGCCATGATAAAGGCCGTAAAGGATATAATGGCCTTCCAGCCCGTGCCAAACGCCCATAATCAGCATATTCAGCACCAATCCGACAGATGCGCCGGTCAAGCGATTTGAGAAGCGCTTTTTCCTGGCAGAATCCAGCATGAAGCGGGTAAAAATGAAATCTCTGAACCAGGTGGATAGGGTAATATGCCATCTGTTCCAAAAATCCTTGATGTCAACGCTTAGGAACGGCTTATTAAAGTTATCCGGCGTTTTGATTCCAAGCAGGTAACTGGTTCCCACAGCCATGGCGCTATATCCAGCAAAGTCAAAAAACAGGTATAGGCCATAAACATAAGCATACCCGACCAAATATATAGGCCGGTGCTTTCCCGCGAAATATGTCTGCAATAGATAATAGAAAAATCCCGAACACGCGACCTTGTAGAATATACCGAGGATGATCTTATACAAGCCCGTCCACAGTAATTCAATATATTCCTGGCGGGACCAGATCTTATTATCATCCTCCGCAAATCGCCTGCTTCTGTCAATGGGACCGGAACTAAGACACGGGAAAAAAATCAGAAATTCTATGAACTGAAATTCATCTATTTCTTTTATTACACCGTCATAGCACTCAATGACGACCTGAATGATTTTAAAGCAAATATAGGATATACCTAAAAATCCGAATACACTATACCCTCTGAGCCCGCCTATTTTATACACCAATAACGGCAGCAGGCTCAGAAAAACAGCGTGGCCATAGATATACTTATTTCTTCCGTATTTTTTTCGAAGGTATAAATAGATCTTTACCAAATATGCGGCAAAAATAACATAGCCTATCAGATAGAGCAGCTGTATTTTTGTTGAGCCGTATACCTCCCAGATAAAAAACAGGGATAGGAGCCATCTGTACCATTTTAATTTTTTCTCTGATAATCCCAGCAAGACCGCTGGGATCAAAAGAATAAACAAAACCATGAAGAAATCGCATCCGGCAAAAAAACTCATAAAACACCTCCCACTGCTTTACGATCAATCTTTCCATTATTGGTGCGAGGGATATTGGAAAGAAATTTGATCTTCTTGGGGATCATGTACTCAGGCAAAGTCATTTTAAGCTTGCTCTTGATGCTTTCTGCGGCTGTTTTTTCATCCTCTGTCGCTTCGGACAAAACTACCCCAGCCACTAAACTGGAGACCTTTCCATCTCTGTACTTAGGTAAAACCACCGCTTGTATGATGCCGTGAATTTTAAGCAGGTTGCTTTCGATATCCTCCAATTCGATCCTATATCCGTGAAGCTTGACCTGATTGTCAATCCGCCCGCAATAGTGGAGCATGCCGTCTATAATGTATCCCTCATCACCGGTTCTGTAGAATCTGTATTCCACGCCATTTACTGTTGTGCGTCCGAAGGATTTCTTGTTTTTTTCTGCATTGTTCCAATATCCAATACTCACGGAATCGCCAATAATGACAATCTCGCCTTTTTCCCCATCGACCACCGCATTGCCGTTTTCATCTGATATTCGGATCCAAGTTCCGTCTTTTGGCTTGCCGACTGGCAGCGGAGAGTACTTTTCGTTGATTTCATCGGTCACATTGATCTCTGTAATTGCACAGGTGGATTCTGTTGGCCCGTATGTATTGACCACATTTGCTCCGGGAAAACGTTTCTTCAGGCGACTTACGGTTTTATTCGTCAATATTTCTCCGCAAAACAAAAAGTCCGTAAGGTCGGGAAGAAGCTCTCCGGAGAATATCGGATCAGCGAGACATACATCCGCAAAGGAGGGCGTAGAAACCCATTTGTTGATACCGGATCGTCTCAATGCTTCATATAGAAGCTTCATATCTACCTGCACATTTTTCCCAAGGGCAAAGAGCGTACCCCCTGTATATAAGCACAGGTACAGATCCATAACCGACAAGTCAAAGGAAAAGGGAGCCTGATTCATGAAAGTATATACTTTTTCCTGAGCTGTACCGCTTCCCAGGCAAAGAGCCCATTTGATAAAATTATCCAGGCAATCTCTTGTTATCTGTACTCCCTTGGGCGTTCCTGTGCTGCCGGATGTAAAAATAATATAGAACACATCTTCTGCGGTAACATAGTTTGAACTATCCGCTTTTCCATCCGTTGTAGAAATGATTTCGTTGATTTCCTGCAGCTCCTTGATTCGATCGCTATCGATTTCCAGCGGCTCAGTGGTTAGAATAATCTCCGGTTCAACCTCTCGGATAATAGCTTCCGTTCTGGATAGCGGCACATTTACATCAATCGGGCAGTAAGCTCTTCCGGATTTAACGCAAGCCAAAAAGCATACAAGCATCATCGGATGCTTATGCCCATATACAATGATTGGCTTATTTGTTCTGAGCTCTTTCGTCAGATAATAAGCCAGTTTATCCGAAAAAGCATCTAGTTCTCCCCACTTCATGGTCATTTCCCCAAAGCCATATTGTGTGCGCATTACAACTCTTTCCGGATGTTTCGCAGAGTTCAGTTTGATTCTTTCCAGTATTGTCATAGTTGATTCCCTCGTTTTTTGTTACGCAATGACAGCTCTTCCCTTGCTACAAACCGCCTTGTTTTCACTTTCTTAATGTGTACTTTTACATACTTTAATCCGAATCCTAATATGTTGCCATTATACAATCAAATTCTCAAAATTTCAACCATTTTTGCATATTTAATTTGCTTATTTTCTGCAATTTATAAAAGTACACATTTCCAGATTTTTGTAGTGATTTGATTAGGTGGTATTTTCAAATTTGACGGCCTTGCTGTAAAAGGTTCCCACGGGCATACCGCAGGCTGCGGCGGCCTGCTTTAGCGTCAGCTTTATGGCCCGCCACGCTTTATGTACCGGGTAGAAGTTATCCGGCAGCGGAATCGGCGGTCTGCCGAACTTGACACCCTTGGCTTTAGCCGCCGCGATTCCCTCCGCCTGCCGCTTGCGGATGAACTCCCGCTTATTCTGCGCTATGAAGGACAAAATTTGCAGCACCAGGTCGGCAATGAAGGTGCCCATCAGGTCCTTGCCTTGCCGGGTATCCAGCAGCGGCATAGCAACGCTCTCTGCCAGCGTGTGCCACGCCTCCTGCTGGGTGCCGACATATACCGCGCCGATAACATACAGCGCAAGCAACCCCAGCTTCATAGGCAGGTCCGGCATTCCCTGCAGCTTCTGCCACATGGTACGAAGCGTATTAATACGCCTCGTATGATTTTTACAATTATTTTTCCCCCTCTCCTGTGCCAGACGGTAGTGCCATCCGGCAAGTATTCTATAATGTTATGTATCCGCCGAAGGAACGCCCGCCAGGTTTCCAGCCGATTGCGCTGAATACAAGAACAAATCTGGAATTCAAATTTGAACTTACTATGAGCAATTAGAATAGCCTACATGTTGATGCGTATATTTCATCTGGCTTAAAAGGATATGTAGCCGGTATGGCGGGGATGATTGGACTTACAAAACGCCGCCCGTTGTCCTGTTGGACGGCGTTGTTCTCGTTATTTTGAATTTTTTTAGAATAAATACCTCTTGCCGACTGCCAGCAAACCGTTGATATATCTGCGTTTTCTGAAATCCTATAATTACACTCGCACCACCTTTCCCAGAAAAACCGCCTAAAAAGGCGGTTTTTCTGCGTTATAAGTTCAATTTTTGAAGTGTGCTTGACCACATCCCAATTGTGGTCAGAGAGGCAAAATGCCAGTTGCGCCCTTGGTACTGAGGAACGCCGAAGACCACAAAATCCCTAACCCCTCCCTAACGGGTGCAACTTCCGTATTCTCGACGCAGATACGTCGGAAACTTGAATTTTCCGACATTATCCACTGTAATCTATCATAATATCTCAGATTTTTTCACGGCCCGCTCGTCGATCCATTCCATGAATTTGTCACGGGGAACGATGATGCGGCTGCCCAGAGTGATGGTGGGGAAATCCCTGCGGTGGGCTGCCTCGTAGGCATGAGCCAAGCCGATGCCCAGCACATGGGACACATCCTCCACGGTCAGCATCAGCGGGAGTTCATCAAAGGAATTCTATTTGGATTTTCTCATTCAGTTCCTTTCTACCTTCGCCCAGAAGGATTTTATTCTTTGTTTTGCGGCCCAGTTTTTGAGCCGCTTACATGGTCATGTCAGGCCACTGCTCCTCATGGTCGGCTGGCTTGTGGCCCAGGGCCATGCGCTTCTCCTGCAGCTTTTTCAGCCGCTTGCGGTCGATCTGGATTCCGCCGGAGCGGGACTTTGGGGCGGAGTTGTCCCGGAAGATCCGACTCATGTGGTGGAGCAACCGGGTCACTGCCAGCATCGCAGCGGGCGGACGGTTTTCCGCCAAGTGGTTCAGAAGGTACTGTGCATACTGATTGCCTTGCTCGGTGGATTGGGTCAGCCAATATGCGGCTTTCTCCTCGTCGCGGGGAACCTCCTTACCGGCAAGGTATAGCTTGCCCAGCATATACTGTAAACTATCTTTTTCGCCTCCTCCGTGTCAGCATAAAAAGAGACCGTGCTCTCGGGAGCACGGTCAGAGATGGAAGGACCTTCCGAGCGGATTGCCGTATGGCGGAGAGTGTCCATGCTCTCATAGATACTCTGTCGAAAGCCATGTGGATTCGTCGGCGCGGATACCGTGCCATACCGAACCAGAGGCAACCTCGCCCGGGTGAAATTGTCCTTCTATTATTACTTAGAAAAAAATCGCAAAATCGGAAGGTCTGGAATTGTAAACTTTTTGTGAATGCAGAAAGGCTGCTGCGCCAGCATTGGGCCAGCCTGAATGAATCGCAGAAAAATCGATTTCTTATGCGGCTGGCCGGTTTCGGCGTGTGCGATGGAAGATCAGTCCCACGAACAGGCCCACAGCGGCAGGGCAGATCCAGCCCAACCCCAGCTTGAAGAAGGGCAGGTAGCTGTCAGCGAAGCCGATGACAGCGGAGACAACAGGGGTCTCCGTAATGACCTTTGGCAGCGCCTTCACGAAATCGAAGAGGGCGGCCGCCAGCGTGAAGCCCGTGACCCACCGATACACCACGGTATCGTGGCCGTACAGATTTCCCAGCAGCGCCAGCAGGATCAGGGTGATGGCCAGTGGGAACAGGAACATCAGCACCGGCAGAGAGATGGCGATGATGGCGTTAAGGCCGATGTTGGTGACCAGCAGGGAAAAAATACTGAAGCAGGTGGCCCAGAAACCGTATTTCGGCCCATTGGGGAACATGGCGGTGAAGGTTTCGGCGCAGCTGGTGACCAGACCGATGGAGGTCTTGAGACACGCCAGGATCACCGTCAGTGCCAGCACCACCAGCCCGGCCCGCCCCAGATAGTGCTCAGCAATGACAGCGAAGGCCTCGCCGCCGTTGGTGCAGGAAACGGTAAGGGAGTGGCTCCGGGTCCCCACGATGGTGACGGCCACATAGATGCCGCCCATGAACAGGCAGCTGAAAATGCCGGAGAGCACCGTATTTTTGGCGATAGCGCCGGGCTCCGTGACGCCCAGCCCCCGGATGACGTTGATGACCACGATACCGAAGGCCAGACTGGCCAGAGCATCCATGGTGTTGTAGCCCTCCAGAAAACCGGCGAAGAAGGGAGCCGCAGCATAGGCCGCCGACGGCGTCACGTCGGCGATGCGGTCTGTGGGATGCAGCAGGGCCGTCACCACCAGAATGGCCAGCACCAGCAGGAACAGCGGCGTCAGCAGCTTTCCCACCCACGTCAAAATCTTGCCGGGGCGCAGAGAAAAGAACAGCACGGCGGCGAAGAACGCGCAGGAGAACGCCGCCAGCAGCACCGTGGCGTTGACATTCTCACCCAGCAGCGGCTCGATGCCCACGGTGAAAGACGTGGAGGCGCAGCGGGGAATGGCGAAGAAGGGACCGATGGTCAAGTACAGAGCGCAGGTGAAGAAGATGCTGTACCGAGGACTCACCCGCCCGGCCATCTCCTGCAGGCCGTTGCTGCGGCTGATACCCTGTGCGGCTACGCCCAGGAGGGGGATGCCTACGCCGGTGATCAGCAGACCGATGATGGCGGGCCATACATTGCGCCCGGCCTGGCTGCCCAGAAAAATGGGAAAAATCAGGTTTCCTGCCCCGAAGAACAGGCCGAACAGCATGGTGGCGATGAAGAATTGCTGGCTGAAGGTCAGCCGGTTGGTTTGCGCTTTCATAAATACATTCCCCCAGTTTAATTGCGTGCCAGTATAACACAGTTTTTATCGGGCGTCAAGAAAAATCGCAGACATTTGTATCTGATAAGCGGATGAATGGATAAAATGTCCTTTTCAAACGTATCTTTGTGTGTTATAATAGGACAAAGGAGGCGATGCACTTGCAATACGGAGAGGTGCGGCAGGCGCACTTTTTGGAGCGGCCCAACCGGTTCATCGCCCATGTAGAGCTGGAGGGCGAGATGGTGGTGTGCCATGTGAAGAACACAGGCCGCTGCCGGGAGCTGCTGGTGCGGGGGGCCACGGTCTATCTGGAGCGTGGGACCAATCCGGCCCGCAGGACGGCGTGGGACCTCATCGCCGTGGAGAAGGGCCACCGGCTCATCAACATGGATGCTCAGGCCCCCAACCGCATTTTTGCCCAGTGGATTCGCCAGCAGGAGCCGGAGATCACCGTCCACCCGGAGTACCGTTACGGGGACTCCCGGCTGGACTTCTGTCTGGAGCGGCCGGAGGGGCTGCACTTGGTGGAGGTGAAGGGCGTGACGCTGGAGCGGGAGGGCCACTGCCTGTTCCCGGACGCCCCCACGGAGCGTGGTGTCCGGCATCTGCATGAGCTGATGCGGGCCGTGGAGGAGGGCCACCGGGCCACGGCCTTCTTCGTGATCCAGATGGCGGACGTACTGGACTTTGCCCCCAACGACACCACTCACCCAGCCTTTGGCGAGGCCCTGCGGGAGGCGGCACGCCGGGGCGTGGAGATCGTGGCCTACACCTGCCGGGTGACGCCGGAGACGGTGACGCTGGACGCCCCCGTGCCGGTACAGCTGTAACAGGATATGCCATCCCGCTGCGGCGGCGATGTGTATATACAATGTATCAGGAAAGGATGATGTTTTATGAACATGAGACGTATCCGGAGGGTGTACGTTTCCTGACCCTCCCAATTTATTTAGGAGGAAACCATCATGAACGAAACCGGCAAGACCATTCACATCCGGGATGATACGGTCTGAAAGTCCTTTATCATGGTACAATAT
>OLVR01001191.1_pt1 | contig 26477 bp, 27 predicted proteins | sample 1673261 | NCBI WGS metagenome assembly OLVR01 (sample SAMEA3178938, study PRJEB25190) | human gut metagenome | biome: human gut; feature: human-associated habitat; material: faeces | place: Austria | collected 2013 | reverse complement strand
CCCGGCCCGGCGCACGCCGTGAGAATCTGGAGAACTATATCAAGCGTCTGGAGAAGCTGGAGGAGATCACCAGCAGCTATCCCGGCGTGGAGAAGAGCTACGCCATTCAGGCGGGCCGTGAGGTTCGTGTCATGGTGAAGCCCGAACAGGTCTCTGAGGATCAGATGGTGATTCTGGCCCGTGAGCTGGCCCACCGCATCGAAAACGAGCTGGAGTATCCCGGCCAGATCAAGGTTCACGTGCTGCGTGAGACCAAGGCTGTGGAATACGCCAAGTAAACATCCTTCCATACGGTTCATCCCCAACGGCGCACCACAGCAGTGGTGCGCCGTTTCTTTATGCCCTTTAACTTTGCTTTAGGAAGCGGTGGTATCCTGTCCTCAAAACCCGAAAAATCGAGGACTCTGCCATGAAACGCATCCCACTCCTTCTTTCGCTGGCCCTGCTGCTGTTGCTGCCGGCCATCGCCCTGTATCCAATGCTCCATGCCTCCGCCGAAAAGGATGGTGTCGATAGCAGCACAGCCATTCAGGAGGCCGCCCCATCGGAGGCCGCCCCATCGGAAGCCGCCCCATCGGACAGCGCCGTCGCTGCCCCCGCCGCTCCCGTCGCCGTCGGTGGTTCTATCGACACCGGTGATTTTCCCCTCACCGACGGCCAGCAGCAGGCGCTTCACCGCTATATGACCGCCTACTATACCACGCTGGGGGACCTGACGGAGGCGAGCACCGACGGCGTATTCTGCGCCGACGACATCGCCGCCTATGAGCAGGCGGTTGGGAATGATCCTTCGCAGTCTCGGCCGGGGATGAGCCTCTGCATCCTTGGCTGGAAATAAGCCCTATCATCTCCGGCCGGGAATAAGACGTTGCGCCCTGACAGTTTTGTGGTATAATAGGACTGTCAGCGGACAGAGCCATGTCCAGTTACCATGTCCACCTTTGTCCGCAGAATGTACCAATTCACCGGGAGGATACCCTATGGAATTTTGTGTGCTGGCACTGGGAGATGTTACCAGCGAGGATGGCACCCGCCATCTGGCCCGTACCCTGCGCCCCTTTCAGAAGGTCCACGGCGTGGACTTCACCGTGGTCAACGGTGAGAACGTCTCCGGCGTGGGGCTGACCCCGGATCAGGCGGAGGATCTCTTCGCCGCCGGCGCCGATGTCATCACGCTGGGCAACCATACGTGGGGCAAAATGCAGATCGCTGACTATTTGGAGGACAGTCCCTACATCCTACGGCCTGCCAACTTTTCCCCCCGCACGCCGGGCCGTGGCGTGGGAATCTACGACTGCGGCCGCTTCCGCATCCGGGTCATCTCCCTCATCGGCCGCTGTGACCTGTCATGGGGCAGCGATAACCCCTTTACCACAGCGGACCGCCTGCTGGCGGAGCCGGACGCTCCCACCTTCACGGTGGTGGATTTTCACGCGCAGGCCACCAGCGAAAAGCTGGCCATGGCCTACTATCTGGACGGCCGGGTCTCCGCCCTGTGGGGGACCCACACCCACGTCCCCACCGCCGACCAGCGGGTGTTCCCCAAGGGCACCGGCTACCTGACGGATCTGGGGATGACCGGTGCCGTGGAGTCGGTGCTGGGCATCCAGCCCCAGCAGTCGGTGGAGATGTTCCTAGGCGGTCTGCCGGGCCGCTTCCGCCCCGCCTCCGGCCCCTGCAAGGCTCAGGGGGCGCTCTTCACGCTGGACAGCGCCACGGGCCTGTGCACAGCGGTGGAGCGGGTGGATATCCGCTGAGCACAACATTTGCCGCACAAAATTTGTCACATAGGACCCGTCACGCAGGTTCTGTCACATAGGAGAAATGAGCCATGTCTGTTGAAAAGGTCCGGGCGTACCTGACGCCCTATGGGGTGGCCCAGCGCATCCGAGAGCTGGAGGTTTCCAGCGCCACGGTGGAGCTGGCTGCCGCCGCTCTGGGGGTGGCCCCCGCCCGCATCGCCAAGACCCTCAGCTTCAAGGTGGGAGAGCGTCCCATCTTAGTGGTGGCCGCCGGGGATGCCCGCATCGATAACAGCAAATACAAGCACTTTTTCGGCGTCAAGGCCAGAATGCTGACGCCGGAGGAGGCCGTGGAGCGCATCGGCCACGCCGTGGGCGGCGTATGCCCCTTCGCCCTGCCGGAGGACGCGTCCGTGTATCTGGACGAGTCTTTGCGGCGGTTTGAGACGGTGTTCCCCGCCGTGGGCAGCGCCGCCTCTGCCATCGAACTGACCTGCCCGGAGCTGGAGCGCTGCTGCGGAGAGCGGTTCTGCCGATGGGTAGACCTCTGCCGTGGCTGGCAGGAGGCATAAAAGGAGGACGCTATGGCAAAAATTCTACACACGGCGGACTTCCATCTGGACAGCGCCTTTACCGCCCTGCCGGAGGAGAAGGCCCGGCTGCGCCGTCAGGAAGCCCGCCAGTTGACGGACCGGCTGGTGGACTACGCCAACGACCACGGCGTGGAGCTGCTGCTGCTGGCCGGGGATCTCTTTGACTCCGACCAGCTCTACGGCCAGACGGCACAGGAGCTGGCCCGGTCGCTGGCCCGCTTCCGGGGCCACGCCGTCATCGCCCCCGGCAACCACGACTTCTACGCCGCCTCCAGCCCCTATGCCCGGCTGCTGTGGCCGGAAAACGTCCACATCTTCCGGGAGGAGCGGCTCCAGCGGCTCCCCTTCCCTCAGTACGGCTGCGTAGTATACGGAGCCGCCTTCACCTCCCCCGACGCTCCCGCCGGGATCCCCGGCTCTCTTGACCCGGAGGATGAGGGGCTGGCCCGCATCCTGCTGCTCCATGGAGAGGTGGGTGTGCGGGACAGCCGCTACCGGGCCATGACCCTGAAGGACGTGGAGCAGAGCGGCGCCGACTATCTGGCGCTGGGCCACGTCCATGCCTTTGGCGGCGTGCAGCAGGCAGGGCGCACCTTCTGGGCCTATCCGGGCTGTCCGGAGGGCCGGGGCTTCGACGAGCTGGGAGACAAGGGCTTCCTCACCGGTACCGTGGAACCGGGACAGGTGAAGCTCACCTTCGTCCCCTTTGCCCGCCACCGGTATCAGTGGCTGACGGCGGATGTCACCGGCGTTGACCCGCTGGAGGCCCTGCGCCGGGAGCTGCCCCCACACCCGGAGGCGGACATCTTCCGCATGGTCCTCACCGGTGAGACGGAGGAGCCGCCCCGGCTGGACGCCCTCTATGACGCCCTGTCCCCGGACTGCTTCTATCTGGAGCTGCAGGACCGCACCACCCGTTGCCGGGATCTGTGGGAGCACTGCGGAGAGGACACCCTGCGGGGCCTGTTCCTCCGAGACCTGCGCCAGAGATACGACGCCGCACCGGCGGAGGAAAAGCCCCGGCTGCTGCAGGCCGCCCGATTCGGCTTGGCGGCGCTGGAAAACCGGGAGCTGTAAAGCACTTTCAATTTACTGCCCACGGCGCAGGCCGTGAGAGAGGAGCCATTCCTATGAAAAAGATCCTCATGATCGGCACCGGCGGCACCATCGCCTCGGAGATGACGCCGGAGGGCCTGACACCGGAGCTGAGCACCCACCAGCTGCTGGCCTATCTCCCCCGCATCGCCCAGCTGTGCCATGTGGACTGCATCCAGCTGTACAGTCTGGACAGCACCAGCATCCATCCCACCCACTGGCTGGGGACGGCTCAAGCCATCCGGGAGTACTACGACGACTACGACGGCTTCGTTATCAGCCACGGCACGGACACCATGGCCTATACGGCGGCGGCCCTGAGCTATCTGGTTCAGGACAGCCCCAAGCCCATCATCCTCACCGGTGCCCAGAAGCCCATCTGGTTCGATGGCACCGACTCCAAGCGCAACCTCACCGACGCCTTTCTCTATGCCTGCCGGGGCTGCGGCGGCGTGCAGATCGTCTTTAACGGCCGGGTCATTCTGGGGACCCGTGCCCGCAAGACCTACTCCAAGAGCTTCCGGGCCTTCTCCAGTGTCAACTACCCCGATCTGGCGGTGGTGCAGGACGAGCATCTGTTACAGTACATCCGTTGTGAGAGCCGGCCACGGCCCCTGTTCTATGACCGGCTGGATCCCAATGTGGGGCTGCTGAAGCTGATCCCCGGCACGGAGGATGCACTGGCGGAGTTCATGCTGGACCGCTACGACGGCCTCATCATCGAGAGCTTCGGCGTAGGCGGCCTGCCGGAATACGACGGCGGACACCTCTACGACGTGGTGCGCCGTGGGGTGGAGCGGGGCAAGATCGTGGTCATGACCACGCAGGTCCCCAACGAGGGCAGCGACCTGACGGTATACCATGTGGGGGGACACCTGAAGAGCACTCTCCGGCTGCTGGAGGCCTACGACATGACCACCGAGGCCGCCGTGGCCAAGCTCATGTGGATCATGGGGCAGACCCGTGAATTTTCGGAGGTGGAGCGGCTGTTTTACCAGCCTGTGGCGCAGGATATCCTCCGTTTCGGAGACGAATAAGATGTTTGCTCCGGTGGGACACTGGGTGTGTCCCACCGGAGTTTTTTGTACTCCGGTGCAGACGAACAGGGCAAAAAAGGGAGGCGGACAGTCAGCTGTCCGCCCCAAGTGAGGAGAAAAATGGATAAAGCATCGAAAATGCCGTCCCTCAGACGAGGGCCAGCACCAGCCACAGCAGGCCGATGACACCGCCGCCCAGCAGCGCCGCCATCCATGTGGTGAGCCGTCTGCGCCGGGGCGGAGCCCCGTGGGTGCGGGCGTAGCTCTTGGCGATGCGGACCGCCTGCTCCACCACCTGCTGGGATGAGACGCCGCCGCCTGCGGCGTCGTTGCTGAGAATGAAGATCGCCTGCTCGAAAATATGGGGATCGGGGGACTCCACCACGATCACCCGTCTGGAAATACCTTTTACCAAGGCCACGCCCTCCTCTGTCCGGTGATGTTTGACAGATAGAGTATTTCCGGCGCCGGCGGCGGTTATACCTGCCGGGGGTGGTTTTCTCCCGGCAGGGGCAGGTGTACCGCCAGCACGGCGCAGTCGTCCTCCAGTCCCCTGCGGCTGCGGGACTCCGACAGGATCAGCGCCGTCAGGGCGTGGACGTCAGTGCCGTTCCACCCCGCCAGCAGATTTTGCAGCCACTCGTCGCTGTTCTCGTCGGCAATGCCGTCGGAGATCATGACAAAATAGCTGCCTGCCGGGAGGGCCAGCCGAGTGACCTCCGGCGGCTCCGTCGTGGCCTGCAGCCCCGCCGGAAGGGAATGGGCGGTGAAGCGGGTAACGTGGGCGGTGTGCTTGAGATAGGAGGGCGCAGCGCCGTATTTATAGAGGGTGGCCTCGCCGGTGGAGCGGCGCAGAGCCAAAAGATCGATGGTGGTGAAGGCCCCGCCGGTCTCTCCCCGCAGGGCCAGCGCCGAGTTCAGGGTCTTGAGGGCCGGAGCCGCTTCAATGCCCGCCCGCAGGAACTGCTCCAGCAGCCGCACCGTCAGCGCCGCCTCCCGGTGGGCCTCCGGGCCGCTGCCCATGCCGTCGGAGAGCAGGAGGTACAGCATCCCGCCGGTCTCCACCGTGGCCAGCTGGTCGCCGCACAGCTGCTGTCCCTCCTTGGGGCGCAGGGCCGAGGACACTCGATAGCCCATGGGGACGGGGGACTCCTCCATCGGGGCGTGGGCCGCCGCCGCCAGCAGATCCCCCATCTGGGCGTACTGCTCCTGGGCCTGACGGCGGGAGCAGCTCAGCTGGCGATGATATTGGCGGCGCAGGAGGAACAGCCGCAGCTCCCCGTTGACGGCGGCGACAAACTCCCGCAGATGGACGCACCGGGCGGTGAAGTACAGGGGGAAATCCTCCGGCTGGGCCGTGCCGCGGCGCAGCAGCGCCGGGCAGGCATCGTTGAAGGCATTGTAGGTGGCGTTATAGTTCTGCTGCCAGCAGTTGGCGCACAGGACGCAGGAGCGGCACACTTGTTCCGCCGCCCGGTCGAAGATCACTGAGGGATTTTCCGGCGGGGCCGGGGCCGTATCCCGGAAGAAACTGTCGTACAGGGAGCGCAGAGCCGCAGCGGACTGCTCCAGCCGGCGGGGCCTTGCCGTCTCTCCGGGTGTATCCGCCCGGGCGGCACGCTCTGCGCAGGGAGGCAGCCAGCGCCGGGGCAGCAGCAGATAGGCCGCACCGCCCACCAGACACGACAGCAGCAGCTGTCGGGGAGGACCGACATCCAGCAGCACTGCAAAGGCGATGGTGGGCAGAGAAAAGGCCGCCGCCGGGAGGATGCGGGGTAGGCGGCCATAGAAGGCGGCCAGCGCTCCGCCACAGCCGTAGGCCACCGTCAGCAGCAGCGCCGGGGTCTCCGGCACCAGATCCGCCGCAAGGCCCGCACAGGCCCCCGCCAATCCCGCCGTCAGGGGCGGCAGACGGCGGGAGAGGAGCAGCAGCTCCGTCATCAGCAGGGCTTTCCCCACGGAGAACAGACCCTCTACCGTCACCGGCACCAGTGCCAACGACAGGGCGGCAGCGTACAGCAGTCCCTTTTGCCGGAGGGTCGTGCCGTGGGCGGTCAGCAGGGCCGTGGCTGCCGCCAGCAGCGCCGAGGCTGTCAGGCACAGCACCCACTGGCTCAGGGGGCGGTACAGCAGGTACACCGACTGGATCAGCAGCTGGGAGAGGGCCGCCGTCAGGGGCCGGAAGGCGGGGCGGCGGTAGAGCTTCGTATCACAGAAGGCCGTCTGGGCGGCAAAGAGCAGCACGGCAGCGGCGGCATGACGCAGCCCCGGTTGAAAATCCAGAAACAGCAGCGCTCCGCCGGTAACACCCAACAGGGAAAGCAGGCCCGGCAGGCCCGGCCCTGCGGCGGCGGCCGCCGCCAGACTGAAGGGGGCGTACAGTCCTCCCAGCCGGGCAGCGGTGAGGACGCAGCAGAGCGCCGCCTGCCCCAGCAGCGTCAGGATGCGGCGGAGCCGTCTGCCGGGCGGCGGGAGGTGAAACTTCATGGACAAGCCCTCCTTTTTCCCCTATTGTAGCCACCGGCGGCGGGAAAAGCTGTCGGGAAATGGGGTCCGGCGGATTTTTCCGTGGGAGGCGGTGTTTACGGAGGCAGAAAGCTGTGATATAATGAAAAAATCTTGACAGAAAGCAGGTGGCCGCTATGAAAGCGCAGCGTCCCTATCCGCAGATCACCATCACCCCCAAGGGGGAGGCCGCTCTGGTGGGCGGACACCCATGGGTCTATGAGGGGGAGGTCACGGGACTCAGCGGCCCCGTGTCCGACGGGCAGCTGGTGGACGTCATCAGCCGCCGGGGCAGTTGGCTGGGCTGCGGCTTTTTCAACAGCCGCTCCCGCATCCGGGTACGGGTGCTGTCCCGGAACCCCAACGACCGGTTCGACCGGGCCTTCTGGCGGCGGCGCATCCAGTACGCATGGGACTATCGCAAGACCGTCATGGGGCCGGAGGATAGCCGCTGCTGCCGGATGATCTTCGGGGAGGCCGACGGCTTCCCCGGTCTGACGGTGGACCGGTTCGAGAGTGTGCTGGTGGCGCAGGTGCTGTGTCTGGGCATGGAGCTCATCAAGGAGGAGCTGTTCTCCCTGCTGCTGGAGGTGCTGCGCTCCGACGGACAGGACGTGGTGGGTGTATACGAGCGCAACGACGTGGCCATCCGTGAGCTGGAGGGCATGGAGCAGGGCAAGGGCTGGCATCCTGTGGACGGTGAAAAGGCTCCGGACTTTACAGCGGTGGATATTGAGGAAAACGGCATCCGCTACACCGTGGACTTTGAAAACGGGCAAAAAACCGGTTTCTTTCTGGATCAGAAGTACAACCGGCAGGCGGTGGCCAAGCTGGCCCGTGGCCGGACGGTGCTGGACTGCTTCACCCACACCGGCTCCTTTGCCCTGAACGCTGCACGGGGCGGAGCCAAGCACGTCACGGCGGTGGACGTGTCGGAGTTCGCCGTGGCGTGTGCCAGAGAAAACGCCCGGCGCAACGGGCTTTCCGACGTGATGGAGTGCGTGGCGGCCAATGTGTTCGACCTACTTCCCCAACTGGAGCAACAGCCCAAGCGGTACGACTTCATCATTCTGGATCCCCCGGCCTTCACCAAAAGCCGCAAGACCACCCAGCGGGCCATGACCGGCTATAAGGAGATCAACTACCGGGCCATGCGGCTCCTGCCACGGGGCGGCTATCTGGCCACCTGCTCCTGCAGCCACTTCGCCACGGAGGAGCTGTTTTTGAAGATGCTGCGCTCGGCGGCCAAGGACGCCGGGGTGCAGCTGCGGCAGATCGAGGCCCGGCAGCAGTGCTGCGACCACCCCATTCTGTGGGGCGTGGAGGAGACCAATTACCTGAAATTCTATCTGTTTCAGGTGGTTTGATGAATACGATTCGTATATTTTTCTTATAATATTACAAGTAGTTGCAGAATATGACAGAGGAGACCGGCCGCAGCCTGTTTCCCGAAAGGAGCATTTATGAACACCAACTGGAACGACCCCAATTTTCAGGGCTTCGGCGGCAGGCAGAGTCCCTTCGGGAAGCGGCCTCCACGGCCTAAAAAGGAGCGCAAGGCCATTGGAACGCCCCTGAGCCGCACCCTCGTCAATCTGGCGGTGACGCTGATCTTTGCGGCGGTGTACTTCTATGTGGTGCTGCCGCCCATCAATTTGCAGGCGGAGGAGTTCTATCTCTTCATGCTGCTGTGCTGCGCTGTGTACTGCGGCTGCGCCGTGCTGACCTCCGGGTTTCAGGGCAGCGGGGCCAAGGGCTACTTTGGCTTCGTGAAGAAGCAGTGCCGCATCCCCATGATAATCGCCGTGGCGCTGGTGGCCGTGGCCATCGTGGGTGGTATCGTGGGCTGGCAGGTGATCCGGGCCGGGGCCTACCGGGATCTGCTGACGGTGGAGACCGGTGACTTCGCCACCGAGGTGGAGGAGATCAGCTATGACCAGATCCCCATGCTGGACAAGGACTCCGCCGAGAAGCTGGGCAACCGCAAGCTGGGTGAGCTGTCGGACATGGTGTCCCAGTTCGAGGTGGCGGAGGAGTACACTCAAATCAACTACAAGGGCCGCCCGGTGCGGGTGACGCCCCTGCGGTACGGGGACTGGATCAAGTGGTTCAACAACCGCTCCCGGGGTCTGCCCGCCTATCTCATCATCGACATGGTGACCCAGAATGTGGAGGTGGTGCGTCTGGAGCAGGGCATCCGCTACACCACCGCTGAGCACTTCGGCCGCAACCTCTATCGCTATCTGCAGTTCCACTACCCCACCTATATCTTTGACAAGCCGGCCTTCGAGATCGACGAGGACGGCAATCCCTATTGGGTCTGCCCCCGGATCCGAAAAACCATCGGGCTCTTTGGCGGCACGGACATCGACGGGGCCGTGCTGGTGAACGCCGTCACCGGTGAGCATCAGTACTATGACGCCAAGGATGTGCCGGACTGGGTGGATCACGTCTACACGGCGGATCTCATCGTCCAGCAGTACGACTACCACGGCACCTATATCCACGGCTTCATCAACTCCCTGTTCGGCCAGCGGGATGTCACCGTTACCACCGATGGCTATAACTACATCGCCATCGGAGACGACGTGTATATGTACACCGGCATCACGTCGGTGGTGTCGGATCAGTCCAACATCGGCTTCATCCTCTCCAACCAGCGCACCAAGGAGACACGTTTTTACTCCGTGGCCGGCGCCGAGGAGTACTCCGCCATGGATTCGGCACGGGGGCAGGTGCAGCAGATGAACTACACCGCCACCTTCCCTCTGCTGCTGAACATCGCAGATCAGCCCAGCTACTTCATGGCGCTGAAGGACGCCGCCGGTCTGGTGAAGATGTACGCCATGGTCAACGTCAGCCAGTACCAGATCGTGGCCACCGGCGGCAGCGTGGCGGAATGCGAGAGCAACTATCGCCAGATGCTGGCCCGGTATAACCTCATTGACCCGGCGGATACGGAGCCATCCGCTTCGGATCAGGGGGAGGTCACCGGCGTCATCGCTGACCTCCGCAGCGCCGTTATGGACGGCAACACCTGGTACTACCTCCAGCTCTCCGGCGGCACGGTGTACTACACCATCTCCGCCGCCGAGGCTCCGGAGGCCGTGATCCTCAACGTGGGCGACACGGTGACGGTGAAGTATGCCGAGGGCGAGGGCAGCATCCTGCAGGCTTACAGCGTGGCCAAGGCCGTCCCGGCGGCGTAAAGCAAAACACAGAAAAACGGCGTGACCGCATGGTCACGCCGTTTTTTGTTCCAATGGGAGGCAGGCTTGCTGCCTGTCCTATGCAGCCTTGACGCTCCAAGGCTTTGGAAGCAGTCTCTTCGTAAGCTCAGCGCTTGCTGAACTGAGGTGCGCGACGAGCTGCTTTGAGGCCGTACTGCTTTCTGTCTTACGGGCGAAAACCATTGATTTTACTGGGTTTTCAAGGGTGTACACCACATTTCCATTATGCGCTGCTTTTTCTCCCAACTTCGGCGTTACCGTGCGCTGAATTTTCTGCCCATTGATATACCGGACATAGGTACGTTCCTTTGTTGATCTTGTGACGATATACTGCCATACTCGCTTGAACTGCGTATATGACAGCGGACCTCCATCCTCAATTTGGCGCTGTGCTTCTTCCACTTTTTCAAGAAGTTCTTCCGGAGTCCTTGCGTACGGGTATGCCGAAAGGCTCCCCGGAGCAAAGAGTAAGGGAGCGGTTAGGCTCCGATCTATATAAAAAAGCACTTAAAGAACCGAAGCTCTCTAAGCGCTTTTGGACCCAAGGATCCCAGATATGAAATTGATAGCAGGGAGGGGGGCATACTCCCCGCCGTCCCCGTCTGCGCCTCTGTTTGTGAGAGGCAGAAGAAACAAAAAGTGCCTGAAGACTTTCATCCTCAGGCACTGTGTTACTCATTCACTGTAATTGCTCGGCGGCAATTCTGAAACTTACATGAATATTATAGCAGGGATTCTGCCATTTCGCAAGTGAAACCTTGAGAGTTCCTGCTATAGGCTGAATGCCGCAAAGTCAATGCTCATATACAGTGAAGAAGCAGATGACAAAGCTATGGTCAAAATGCCTCGCTATCGCGCCGATAGTCAGTTCAATAGCAAAACAGGCAGCTTTCGCCGACTCTCACGCAGAAATACGACTTAGGCGGAAAGCTGTCTGTTTTTTTGCAGGCTGCTGCTTTATTGCCCAATCATTTCCGCATCAACCAACCGACAATATCGGTTGTCTCCTTCCCCATATAACTCAAATGTACCACTAACCGTAATCTCGCTGCCCTGCTCCGGATAATCATCCGGATAGGTATGCTTACCGGTCAGTACAAACTCCAATCCCTGTGAGCAGCAAGCCATTGCATCGCCAATGATACAGGCGAAGTATTGGGCTTTCGTATCAGGGTTTTCGTAATATACAAATTGTCCCGTCATTTTAATAGTTTTTCCAATATAATCACCGGGGGCGTTCTTCATATTATAGACTTCGGAATATACCATTGTACTGCTAAGCCTTGTGAGGTCAACATCAACACCGTCTGTGCTTTGCGTTGGTTCAGAGACTGCAGGCTTAGACTCCGATTTCTTTTCTGAGGGCTGTTTTTGTGAAACAGAAGCCTCTGGCGCTTGGTTATCGGCTGAATCAGCTGCAGCAGTCACTTTATCTTTTTCACCTCCGCAGGCGGCGAGAGGTACAAGAGTTAGGGCAATCAGCAAAACGCACAATAGTTTTTTCATCTGCGAACACCTCCCAATACCGTGCCTGCCAGCCACGACAGACCGAAAGCGCCGATCTGAACGGCGACGATGGTGGAACCTACCGGCGTACCGGCGAGAATGGACGCCAGAATGCCGAGCAGCGCACAGAAAACCGAAAGGACTGCCGCGCAGATGGTCACGCTGCGAAAGCTCTTGAACATCCGCATGGCGGACAGTGCCGGGAAGATCACCAGTGCGGAGATCAGCAGGGAACCCACAAGGTTCATCGCCAGCACGATGATGACCGCAACGACGACGGCGATCAGTAGGTTGTAAAGCCCCGCCCTCGTGCCGGTCGCCCTTGCGAAACTCTCGTCAAAAGTCACGGCGAAGATCTTATTGTAAAACAGGATGAACACCGCTACGACCAGCACCGACATTCCCACGCACAGCCATACCTCTGCGGGGGACAGCGTCAGAATGGAGGTGGAGCCGAACAGCGTGCTGCACACATCGCCCGAAAGATTGGACGAGGTGGAGAAAATGTTCATCAGAAGATACCCGATAGCCAGTGCTCCCACCGAGATCATGGCGATAGCGGCGTCGCCCTTGATTTTCGTATTCTGTCCGGTGCGCAGGAGCAGCACGGCGCTGAGGATGGTAATGACCATTACAAGGGGCATTTTGTTGGTGATCTGCAGCACGGCGGCAATCGCCATTGCGCCAAACGCCACGTGGGACAGACCGTCACCAATGAAGGAAAACCGCTTCAGCACCAGCGTCACCCCCAGCAGGGAGGAGCAAAGCGCGATCAGCACACCGACAATGAGCGCATAGCGGACAAAGGGATATGCCCAATAGAGAGTCAGCTTTTCCAAGATAGCAGTCATTGGCTGTCACCGCCCTTCTTCACGTCAAACAGCCGCCCTTGCGGGCTTTGAAGATAGTCCGCCTTTGTCCCAAAGAAAACGGTGTCGCCAATATGCAGAATATGGCTGGCGAATCGGACGGCGGCAGCCACATCGTGAGAGATCATGATCACGGTGATGCCGTCCTCACGGTTGAGCTTTTCGATGAGCGTATACATTTCCGTCGTCACCTTGGGGTCAAGTCCGGAAACGGGCTCATCCAGAAGCAGCATTTTTTGCGTGGCGCACAGCGCGCGGGCCAACAGCACCCGCTGCTGCTGGCCACCGGACAATTCACGATAGCACCGCCTTGCCAGCCGGGTGATCTGCATCTTGTCCATCGCATCAGATGCAAGCTGCTTTTCTTCTTTGTTATAAAAAGGGCGGCTGCCGCAGCGTCCCTGGCATCCGGAGAGAACGATCTCTCTCACGGATGCCGGGAAGTCCTTTTGTACCTGCGTTTGCTGCGGCAGATAGCCGATCTCATTTTTCCTCAGCCCGTCGCCTGTCAAAATGCTGCCGCTGATGGGCGTCTGCAAGCCGAGGATCGTTTTCATAAGGGTACTCTTGCCGGAGCCATTCTCCCCTACGATGCAGAGATAGTCGCCCGCAAAGACCTCAAAATCAAGGTCTTGGAGAACGGACTGCCCATCGTAGCCGACACAGAGATTTTGACAAGTGAGCTGAGCCATAGACCTACCTCCTTACCCTAACGCTTCCTTCAGCACGGAGAGATTTTTCTCCATAACGGAAAGGTAGGTGGCGCCGTTTGCCACGTCCTTGGAGGTGGTGGACTGCATGGAATCCATGGTCAGCACCTTCTGCTTCTTCCCGGCGGTGTTCTGAACGATGGTTTCCGCGATCCTGTGCTGTGCGCCCTCGATGGTCAGCACGCAGGGAAGTCCCAGCTCATCCACCTTCTTTGCAAGGAACGAAACGGTTTCAAAGCTGGCCTCGGTTTCGGCGGAGCAGCCCGCAAAGGCGGCATAGTAGCGCAGACCGTAATCGTCCACCAGATAGCGGAACGGGAAACGATCACCGAACAGCACGGTTTTGTGCGCCGCGCCGTCCACGGCAGACTGGTACGCGCCATCCAGCGCGGAGAGCTTTTCGATGTAAGCCGCAGCGTTGGCGGCGTAGGTATCCTTGTTGTCAGGGTCAAGCTCCTGCAAAGCGTTGGAGATCGCGCCCACCAGTGTTTTGGCGTTCTTCAAAGACAGCCAGACGTGCTCGTCAGCTTCCTCCCCATGGTCGTGGCCCATCAGCTCGTCAAGGATGTCCTCTACGGAAAGCGTGTCCTTCACAAAAAACGGATTGGTCTTGGCGCTCATTAAGGCATCGAAGCCGTCGTTGCCGAAGTAGATATGGAAATGCTCCGCCTCGCCCGGCTCGTGGCCGTGGTCGTTGAACTGCACATATTTGGGCGCATCGGCACTGGTGGTTTCGAACTGATAGCGGACGCTGCGGATCTTGCCCTCGTCATCCAGCTTCGGCTGATAACCGGCATAGGTGTATTCAGCGGAAACGGTTTTTCCGTCTCCATAAGTGAAGGTGATCGTGTTCCCGTTGATAGAAATCTTCTCGGCGTCGCATTGCCACGAAGCCTTAAACTTCTCCAAATAGGTGTCCTTTGTGGTCGAGCTGTCCTCGTCCTCCTCCGCCCTGTGTTGGCAGAATTTGTCCAGGTCGCCGTTCAGCAGATAGGGGTGCAGGGACTTCCACGCACCGGCGAAATCCGAGAGGGTGCGATCCTTGATGTCATCCTCCGTGAGCTGTTCATCGTGGCTGTGACCGTGGTCGTGACCGTCCTCCTGCATACCCTCAACGGTCTCCTCCGTTTTCACGGAATCCCCCAGCACCTCCAGCAGGTTGATGACCTTCATGTTCTTGTTGGCGGCGTTTTTCAGAGCGTTTTCCACCCAGCCGTCGGACTCGCCGCCCACATAGACAAACAGGTCGCAATCGGAGATCTTGACAATATCATCGGCGGTGGGCTGATAGCTGTGCAGGTCAACGCCGTTATCCAGCAGCATGGTGATCTCGGCGTTCTCCGCCTTGTCACCCAGGATCGCCCTGACCCAATCGTATTCGGGGAAGATGGTCGTGACGACCTTCAATTTGCCGGCTTTTCCGGCATCCTTCGGCTTTCCGCAGCCGGCAAGGACGCCGGCCAGCATCATAAGCGCAAGCAGCAGCGCAGTGATCTTTTTCATAGGCTATATGTACCTCCAAATTATGATAAGAACGTAAAAATGGGTGCAAAAATGCAAGGGTGACGGCAACGCCGCGAAAGCCTATCCGAAAACGGATAGACTACACCCTTGTAAATAGTTCTTATTTAATCTGAAAGCTTGACCTTGAGTGAAACCAGAGTAAACGTGCGGACAACCTCCGCGCAGGAGGGAATGACCCTGCACGGGGCATACCTGACCGCCGCGGCGAAAACCGCAGCAGCACCGGCAAGCCCAATGCTCTTGAGCAGATTTTCACAGACCTGCAGCTGGTGGCAAATGGCGCAGTCCTCGCCGGAGCAGTCGTGGTTGGCTTCGACCGCAACATAGACAGCGGAGGACAGCATGACAGCCGCCAGCACGGCTGCCAGCAGGCGTGTGATCAAACGAGATTTTTTGGTCATAGCCTGTCCTCCTTCCAAATACTATTCTTCCCGGCAATCCGCGCAGGTGCCATAGAGAACTGTGTCGGCGGCGTCCAGCGTGAATTGCTCGCTCTGCGCCAGGTGCTTTGCAAACAGGGCGGCGTTGCCGCTTGCCATGTGAAAGGTCCTGCCGCACTTTACACAGCGCATATGCAGCGCACCCTTACAGCTTTCGGCGTCAAGGTACTGAAAGTAGACCCCCCGCGTGCCGCTCTTGCTACTGCGCCGCACTTTTTCTTCCGTCTCTAACTGTGCAAGGTTCCGATATACGGCGCTGAGGCTGATTTTTTCATCCGCCAGTGCGTCCGCAATTTGCCGTGCGGACAGCAGCTCATCCGGGTGCCGGCTCAAATAGGCAAGCAGAGCCCTCCTCTGCTGCGTGCTGTAACTGGACAAGTCACCACGCCTCCAATTTGCAATTCATTCGCAAATTAGTATACACAAGGAAAGCAGAAAAGTCAACATGCGATTTATTCGCAAATTAAACGCTTTCAATGAACGCCGCCGTGTAAAAGCACAACGGAAGCATCCGGCAGATTTTGGACTGAGGGTTTTTATCGTCTTTGCCAGGAGCCCCCGCCTGACTGCGGTAACAGTGCACAGCGGCAGATTTTTCTCAAACGCTTTATGCTGATGTGTCCCAAAAACGTATTTGAGATTGCAATAACAGCAGAAGCCTGGCAAGCCGAGAGGGCGGTATTAGAACATTTATTTTTTCGATGCTTTCCGGAATTGCCTGCATTGTTTACGTAATCAATAATCGTGGTGAATAATACAACATCCACCTTATCAATCAAACCCTCGAAACACGAACGGCGGGACGGGCTTTACCGTCGCGCCGCTCTGCTTTTTCAGCGGTCGAGGTCCTGCCTGTGCGTAGGCTGCTCTTTGGGGTTTTCCTCCCGCAGCATCGCGCAAACGCCCTTCTGCACCACCGTTTTATTTGACGATGGTGCGGAAGGGCCATACCTTTATTGCGGCTTCTTCAATCGCTATTGTTCCGTTCTGCCTTTTATCTATTCTTGAAAAATGCCACCACAACGGCGCCGGGACCGAGGTGTGTTCCGATCACGCTGCCCACCGTTGTGTAGCGAACCTCCCGCAAATGCCCCTCCCAAATGTGGCGGCTGTCCTCTATGTACTTCAATAAAAGCGCATCGGAAAGTCCGCTGTAGCCAAGCAGCACCGGCTTGCTGAAATCAATGCCGCCCGCCTCATTGATCTCCTGAACGAGCAGATTGTTTCCCATCTTAGAGCCGCGCGCTTTTCCAAGCAGATGTATTTCACCGTCGGTGACGGAGATCACGGGCTTGATGTTCAGTATCCCGCCGGCAAATGCGGCTGTCTTTGAAATGCGACCGCCCCGTTTGAGGTATTCGAGGGTATCCACCAAGGCAAAATGACAATATTTTCTTCTCTTCCTCCAAAGCCTTCGCAATTTCCTCTGCGGAGGACCCCGCGTCCAAAAGCCGGAACGCAAGCTCTACAAGGATGCCGGTCCCCATTGCCGCGCTTGCGCCGTCCACAACATAGATGTTTTCATATTCCGCCGCCGCAATTACGGTGCCTTGATACGTGCCGGAGAACTTGGACGCAAGGGTGATGACAACGGCGGCTTCTCCCGCCTGCCTTGCCGTTTCAAACGCGCCGATGAAGTCGTTCGGGGTTGCCTGACTGGTGGTGGGCAGTACATCGCTCTCGACCAGCTTTTCATAGAAGGTCTTGTGGTCGATGGTCACGCCGTCGATATATTCCTCCTGACCGAAGTGAACGGTGAGGGGAACCGTATAGACCCGCTCTTTGATCTCGGGGACCAGGTCCGCGGTGGAATCAACAATGATCCTTGTTTTCAATTGCATCACAGCTCCTTTTCTTCACTGTTTTGGACGATAGCCTCAAGGCTTCTGCTGATGGTGGATAGACAACGGTAGAATTCAATCCTTTCATTCTCCGTGAGAGCATGGCTGATCGTTTCAAGAATGCCGCCGATCTTCTCTGCAATTCTTTTGCCGGCATCCCGCCCCTTATCCGTCAGAAGCAAGGGGCTTTTGTACCGTTTGGCGCCGGTGTCACGCAGAAGAAAGCCGTTGGTCTCCAGATAGTCCACCGCGCGGGAAATGGTTGCCTTGTCCTCCTCACAATGCTCGCACAGCTCCGCTGAGGTCACGTTTCCCAGCGAATAAACGTAGTACAGACAGGACACATGGACGCTTCTGAGGTGATAGTCGGCCATCTCCTGATTTTTGATTTTCCGTATGTCGCGGCTGATTCTGTTGATCAAAACTGTAAATGTTTCAAATCTCTCCTGCATAACTATCCTCCACCTCTGTAAATGTTGAAGTTTCAACAAAAGAGCTTTAACACAGAGATGTTGAAATGTCAACATAGTCCTTGTATAGGGCTTCTATTCATTGATTGTGGTATCCCACGGCGCGAGGTGGCCTCGGCGCGGTTTTCGTGTTGCTCATCGAGAGGAAAAAGCGGGACGCCGAGAATACTGCAAAGCCCCGCCGGAATTGCTCCGGCGAGGCTTTGCTTTTGACCACATAAAATGCCATAGGCAGATGTGGAACACAAAGTGTTGGGAAAGGGATTAAAATCAAGAGGAAGCCGCTAAAAGCAGCTAAGAAGTTCGGGAAAGTGTTGCGGCAGCTCTTTGCGTATACAACTGCAATTGTTCGACCTTGAGCGTATTCTCCTCGTTACCGCCGCTTCGGAAGTTCTCCACTTCCGAGCTTCTGATACTCGCAATAACCCTATCATTGACCTGTAAATCCTCAAAAGAAATCTTTGTAACCTTCTGCGTGGCAAAGTCGCAATAGACCATAGGAACGGACGAATAGTCGAGCAGACATCCTTCACCTAAAGTACTTTCATCGACATCGTCCTTTACCGTTATGGTTTGCTTTGCTGTATCGATTTCCGTGATCACTGCGTTGGCGATCAGAAGCGTGTCATCCTTCAATGAACCGCACCCGGACAGGGATAGCAAGAGCGTCAATAAGCACAGGGCATTCCGATTCCCCTTATATTTCTATGCAGCAATATCTTATCCTCCTGTTTTTGCGCTGTGGGACTTCTCCTATCTATGAAAAAGACGCCTCTTCTGCTCCTCGCGTCAGGCGGGACAGCGCACAGACCGCGTACATATAGGCGGCAAGGATCAGAGGCGCCGGCAGTCCGTAAAGCAGCGGCGCCGGGATGATGCGCCAGAACAGCTTGAGCACACCGATCTCTGCGCCGTAAGTAAAGAAGTAGTTTGCCTCCGGGCAGAGCGTGAGGCGTAACAGGAGATTGATACAGTGCGCACCTACGGCAAGCAGGCCAAAGGTCTTGAGGATCCGCGGGATATCCTTGGGGTCGGGGCGGTAAAAGCCCAGCGTCGCCAGGCTCAGACCGCAGACAACAAGGATTGCGTGGGTCACATAGTAGCCAAAGATCCTCGGCAGGAACAGCGGAAAACCGGCGAACAGCGGCTCCGGAAAGAGCAGTGCCATCAGCGCGCCAAGCGGCGCCACAAAGAAGGCAAACCCCAGTATTGAGCGGTTTCTCTTCCATAGTCCGATGGGGATCAAGAATAGATTGATGTTGCACAGGTGCAGCGGCAGCTCATTGAAAATGTTGAAGCCATTGGGATAGTATGCACGGATATACACTGCGTCCATGGACAGTGAGAGCTTGTAGACGGTAAACAGCGCAAGATTAAAAAGGCACACGCCGATCAGAAACCGGGCGCGCCGTGCTTCCGGTTTTTTGCGCAGCAGCAAGAATATGAGCAGCGCCGCCGCTGCCGTCAGCAAAAGCAGAAGCAGATGCAGCCCGCGAAAGGGCGTTATAGAAAAATCGTTCATTTCACACGCCGGAAGTCCTTTCCGGTCTTCTCCTTAAGAAATCGTTTGAATTCCTCCACCGTCCCGCCGGTGAGGGTGCGCTTGTCCAGAGGCTGCGCATAGCGTTTTTTCATCAGAAGGATGATGTAGTCCTGCGACTCCGCCAGCGCGTCGATCAGTTCATAGCGGAACGTGGAGGTGGTGGCCGCCGTAACGACGGTATAAGAATCCTCGCCAAATGCGACATGATATTCCTTTGTGCCCGCCAGCGTGTTTTTGCGGGCGATCATGCCATTGAATCGGTCCTGAAACAGCAGAACGGACAGCAGCATCACCTCTATCAGCAGGGAAGTCACCGTTCTGACATCAAGCGCAAAAGGCTCTCCATCGAATGGAATCAGCAGCAATGCGTTGAATAAAAAGACGCTCCAGCCGAAGATGGCCCAAATAATGTTTCTCTTTCGCCGCAGCACCCTGCGCATCGCGCGGGCAGCTACGGTCATAGATCGATTTGTGATATTGCTGTGAATTTCAAATGTCATGCATATTCTCCGTTGTAAGTAATTCTGCAACCGCAGGGCGTTGGGGGCCTTGCAGCTGCTGCCGGGCAGCGCGGCGGGCGCTCGTTCATCGCATCAGCCGCATCTCATTCTCAAACTGCTCCATGGCCTCCTGCCGGCTGGGGACTTGTGCAAGCGTACAGGAAAACGGCTGGCCGAATAGGGGTTGGGACAGTGTCTCCGCCCAATGCGTCAGCACCTCCGGAGTGAGGGGGCGCTCCTCCCGGAGAAAGATCACCCCGTAATAGGGCGGTACAGACGGGGAAAGCAGCTGTGTCAGCGGGACGCCGCTCCGGACGGAGGCGTTGCAGAAATGCATCTCCGGTGAAAAAAGCGGATAGTACAGCGCCCCGATGAACCAGTCCTGTTCACCGCTTCTGAGCCGCCTTGCCTGCTCCAGAAAGTGCGGAAGATCCGGGTTATCCGGCTCCACAAACTCACCGTCCAGAATGGTCTGGTGAAGGGCAGAGAGGTTATGGAAATCAAAGTGGAAAAAGGGCGCCTTTCCTGCCTCGTCCTCGGAAAGAGAAAACTCCGCCGCATGGAAAGGTTCCCAGTCCTTACAGCAGCGGTAATAGCCCCACCAGTAGTTCCAGTCATAAATATGCAGATATTTTTTTGCTTTGCAGTCCATAGATGTACTCCATTCTGACAATGTGGGCACAAGAGGAAATCACAGGAAACTCTCCACCCGGTACCAACAAAAGTCATTTCTAAATCCGTCCTTTTTTCAAGAAAGGTACCCAAAGGCAGTGCGGTGATCTTCTTATCTGCTCACCGGAAAGGATATCTCGAAAACAGCGCCGGTGTCCCCGTTGTAGGCGCGGATCGTCCCCTTATGCAGGTGGATGATCTCCTTAGTCAGAGCAAGGCCGATGCCGGATTTTCCGCTTTTGCCCATGTAAAAGCGATCGAAGATGTGCGGCAGGTCCGCTTCGGCAATGCCGTCCCCGTCGTCCTGTATCCGTATCGTCACATGACGCTTGTCCGCACGGCAGGTCAGGCGCAGCTGGCTGCAGGCATAGCGCACACCGTTGGATAGGATATTGGTGACCGCTCTGCGCAGCCGGGTATCATCGCAGCTGACCATAACGGGCGTTTCGGGGAAGTCCGGCGTGATGGTGATACCGCTGGCGGCGGCTGCCGGCTCCACGGCGCGTATGCTGTCGTAGAGCAGTTCCCGAATATCCATCTCGGAAAGGGCAAGCGGCTGCCGTCCCATGTCGATTTTCGAGATGTCCAGGAGCTCCTCCACCAGCTCCGTCATGCGGTCGCTCTCCGCCAGAATCACCTCCGCCGCGCTGTCTGTGTCCATTACGCCCGCCTGTATCCCCTCCGCATAGCCCTGTATCGCCATAAGCGGCGTTTTCAGCTCATGGGAGGCATTCTGGAAGAAGGTTTGCTGCCGCTCCGCCTCCTTCTCAATATCCCTGCCGAAGCGGAACCCCAGCAGGCACATGACGGAGGAGATCGCCAGCAGCACCCCAAAGAACACCCAGTTCAGCGTCACGATATAGCGGGTGATGGGGCCGATGTCTATGTACATGATATAGGAGTACGGTTTTTCCGAATTGCCGTAGTCCCCCTGCACGGGCATAAAGATCAGGTGGTGCTTGTCTGCCTTGAAGTCGTGGCATCGGTTGGGCGCAACAGGCCGTTCACTGCAATACGCCAGCAGCTTTTTCTCCAGCCGATAGGTGTCCTGGCTCCATGTGTTAGGTCGGTATCCGTCATCCAGTTCCAAAAAGACGATGCTGGGGGTAAAGAAATTCCCCTCCTCCTCGCCCTCGTCATAGATCGGCTCCTCGTCGGTATAGGGGATGGTGCGGTTCTGGTACTGTGCCTCGCTGATGAGCGCCTTTTCCGCCTCGCTTACAAAGTGAGCGGGGATCACAACGTTCACCGCCAGCATGAACAGTGCAAAGAGCAGCAGTGCCGCACCGAGGATCAGATACACGATCCGCAGCTTGATGTTTTTCATGTGCGCTCCGCTCCTTTCAGCTTATAGCCAAAGCCCCATATGGTGCTTACGCTGACGGAGCTGCCCGCTTGCAGCAGCTTTTTTCGGATACGGCGCAGCGTTTCGTCGGTCACGCGGGTCTCCACCTCCGAGTCAAAGCCCCATACCGCGCTGAGCAGCTCCTCGCGGGAATAGGCCTTTTCCGGCTGCTTCAGCATATAGCTGAGCAGCCGCAGCTCGGTCTGGGTCAGCGCCACGATCGTGCTTCCGCAAAAGACGGCGTTTTCCGTAGCGGAATAGCGGATATCCCCGTAATGCAGCTCGTCCTCTGCCGCCGCTGTTTTTCCTCGGTCCATCTCCACCCGGCGCAGCAGCGCTTTAACTTTCATGAGCAGTATAGTGGGGCGGAAGGGCTTGGTGAGATAATCGTCGCTGCCCTGGCTGATGCCCATGACGTAGTCCAGCTCGCTGTCCTTGGCCGTAAGCAGGATGATGGGAATGTCGGAAACAGCGCGAATCTCCCGGCACACGGTAAGGCCGTCCGTGCCGGGCATCATAATGTCCAGTATCACCAGCTCCGCAGGCTCCTGACGGAATGCCTCCAGCAGTGCGTCACCGCTTTCAAAGGAGCGCACGGTATATCCGTCGCTTACGAGGAAGCTGTGCAGCAGTTCCCGGATGCTCTTTTCATCGTCTGCCAAATAGATGGAATGTCCCATGGTGACCTCCTTGAAAGCAGCGCCAAATGCTGCGCACAGGCGCAGCATCGGCGTCGTATTTAGTTAATCATATCAGAAAACCTCTTTGCCGTCAAAAGGGGCAAATGCCGCTTTCGCAGCCGGTATCGCCCCAAATGGTATCGTACAGCTTGCACAGCTGGTTATCAAGCTCTACCAGACGGTTATAGTCGGCGATCAGCTCATCCTTTTCCGCATCGGACAGGAAGCTCAGGCTGCGGATAAAGGTGGCCTCGTCATAGTTGTCGAAGTCATAGTCATCCGGCAGATTGAAGTACGCTTCATCTACCTTGTCCCACAGATCGGCGTTCTTCTCGCAGAGACGGTCATACTCCTGCTCCAGGGTGTCGATCTCATCCAGCACCTTGGGGTCGGCCTTTTCCAGTGCCTTCTCGTAAAGCGGCATATTGTCGCACTCGGGCAGCTGCCCATACAGCTTCTCCATCTGGGCATCCAGCTCGTTCAGCTCCTTGATGTCCGCCAGAAGCGTTTCCTTCTCCGCTTCCGTCAGGGCGTTGGTGCTGCGGATAAGCGCTGCTTCGTCAAAGTTTGTGAAGTCGTAGTCGTCAGGCAGGGCATTGCAGGCATCGTCCACCTTGTCCCACAGTGCTTCATTTCTCTGGAATACGGCATCACTTTTTTCCTCCAGGGTCTCGATCTGCTCCCAGATGGCGTCTTCGTTCTCGGTTGCAATTTTAGTAACAGGCTCCATTGGTGCGGGTGTGGCGGCAAAGGCGGAGGTTGCCGTACCGATAGCCGATACCACCAACGCCAGGGCCAGCGCAAAGCTCCAAATCGTTTTCTTTTTCATGGTATGTTACGCTCCTTTTTGAAGTATTCAGGTCGTGTATCAACCTTGTCTGTATCATATCAAAAGAAGCCTTTGACTTCCCCCGTAAAAGTGCATGGAAAGTGTCACAAAAGTGCAACGAGACCAGCCCGGAAAATGAACGAAAGCCCGCTCCACGCCTCAAGGGCAGAAACGGGCGGACGTTCTTATTCTGATTTCACTTCGCGCATCAAGATGGACCTCATTCATATATTTCCCGGTCCGTTTGGAAAGGCAAGCCATTTTGCACCGTAAAAATCAAAGTAGAAGCGCTGCCCCACCTCGTTTTCCACAAAGCGTCTTTTAATATGATACCAGCCGCGAAGCTCATCCCGCAGGGCGACGTCCATGGAGATTGGCTCTACCCATACGCAGTCGTACCCGGTAAGCTCGTCCCTTTTCAACGGCATGGTTACTGCCGCGCCGGGTGTTGCAAAGGCCGGAGGCAGAACATACACTTCGGTCGCATCTGCCAGCGACAGACGCATCCCGCTTGCGAAAAGAAGCTCTCCTTCTATCGCATTCACCATTGCCCAGCCATATCGGCTTGAGAAGACGGGTGTATCATGAAAAGCCGGCAGAGCTTCCGGTGGAATCGGCTGAAGCATATCTGCCCGATGATATCGAGCTTCCGGAAGGCCCAGAAGAAAGTCCACGCTCACGCCGTAAAGCTCGGACATCTGAATCAGGGATTCCACAGAAGGATTCTTCCTTTCGCCCTCCCACGCGCTCAAGGTCGGCTGCGAAACGCCAAGCATTTTGGCCGCCGCCGTTAGCGTAATCTTTTTCTGTTTTCTTGCCAATCTATATCGCCGAGCCGTAAAAATACCCCCTTCGGCATACCGCGAAGCTTCGCAGCGCGCATTGTCGGTTATTCTTTGTCCCTATTGACATTGACGGCAACCCCGTTGAATTCCAAATGATCTTCTACCGGAACGATCAACACCTTTTGACCGTCGATGACCTTCGCTTCCACAAGATGGCTGTATTCAGGGTCAATGGAGAGTGATACCTTCTCCGTTTTCAGCTCCACCTTCTTTGCATCAATCAGGTTGGCCGGATTGAGAACGGCGCCTACGCCGAACCGTTCCCCACAGGCAGCTTGAAAAGCTTCCGACTGTTCCTCCGAAGCACCGCAATCCAAAATAATCTTGCTCACTTCACAGGGGCTGACAGTCAGCGGCTCCGGATCCTTCGTCTCCCGATGCTCTTCAATCATTGCGGCAAGCTGACCGTGGATTGCCTGCACGATCTCAAGACTGCAGGCGCTGCCCAACGACTCGGAAAGAGCGGCCTCAAAGGCCTCCCGCTGTTCTGCGGCCGACATGGGCAAATCGGTATGGAATACTGCGTCGATAAACTCCTGATGCAGTTCTCCCTCTTTGTGGGAATAAAACAGTGCATTGTAGATGTTGGCGCTGCGGTTATCAAAGGCCGGGAACAGGAAGCCCAGCTCCGGCGCAGCAACAGTTTGACTGGCGGCACAATGAAACTCATTGTCTCCGGAGAAGTAGCCCAATTCCGTTTTTCCCGTTTTAACTGGGCAGACCGCACACAGAATATAGGAAAAGACCTCATCCGATTCCTCATCTCGCATGGCATCCCGATTTCGGCGGGGTACATCGTAGCTGTCGTTTGCCAGCAGCAACAGATAATTGCTCTCGCCCATGTCCAACGATTGAATGACTTTCTGATAAAATGCCTGCCGCACCCGAGTATCCTTCGCACCGGATGCGCGCAGTTCCATCAACATTCTGTGTTCTTCTCCCGTCATGACCTGCTGGGTGGAAAACACAATATCGATCAGGTTTTTTCCGAGTGCTCCTGACAGTGCCTTTTTCAGCAGGCTGAGGTATTTTTCAGCTTCCTCCTGCGTCATCATGCCAAGCGACTCGTCCAAATCGGTTATAATCTCCTTATTGCTATTGACAAAACAGCCGTAAATACGACTGATGGCATTTTTATCCGGCTTCCAGCGGCGTCGCAGCTCGTTGAGCTCTTTTTGGTTCATTGGTTTTATCAGACCTTTCGTTATGATATTTGGTTGGTAGCATTGTGGCAGTTCAGATACATGTTCGGCTTTTCACCGTACTTGACATTCCGCATCAGCATTATGCCTGTATTTGAGCATCATTTCTTTTACGACAGGCGGCCAACCTCTTCACAAGAGAATTCCAAATGATGCTCTTCGCAGTATCTGCGGATCACGAGAAGCATCATTTTTGTCGGAAGTGACCTTCCGTTTTCCCATCGGTTTACGGAGGTATAGCTGACACCCAATTCTTTGGCAAGCTGAGCTTGGGACAGCCTCCGTTCACTGCGCAGTTTCAGAATCGCATCTGCAAAGGTCATTTGCTCCACCTCTCTTATGTAGCACAGTATAGCATATTATGCCTTCACTAAGCAAGCCCGGAATTGTACATCCCATTCAACAAACAACGGGGGTGTTAGTTCAAAAAATTAGAGTTAACTGCTTATCTTATCCATATTGCAAGACTGCCGCTCGGCAGTTTTCACTGTCGGGCGGCAGAGTACAATAAATTATTTCGATTTAGACCCAGAGGAAAAAAGCCTGTCCGCAAATACTCACAGGAAATGAAGAAGAAACTTGGGATTATTTAAGCCATTATGGAAAACCAAAATCTATTGGTCTTAGATGAACCCTTTAATGCTTTGGATGAAAAATCGGTAAAGTTATTTCGATAGCTTTTGATCGAATACAAGAAACAGGAGAAGTTGATTATCCTTACATCTCATAATAAGGAAGACATTGAATCTCTCTGCGATCACACCTATCGAATACAGTCAGGGCAGATTATTGCAGAATAATGTAAAGCAAACGCCAACGCAGGATGTGGCAACCGACGATGGCTGCTGCACCCTGCGTTTTCTGCTTTAGGCATTGTCAATGCCCGCGTTTATAGCTTCGCTGATATGCTTCTCTGCCGCTTTGTTCTTGATAAAGGCTTTTAGTTGCATCGGATTTTTAGTCATCATAGCAAAACCTCCATGTATCGCAGTACCTTGGGCTTTACGCGAAGTTGGTCTGCGTACTGCATCAGTTTGTGAATGTTCTTATCCTTGGACGCTGCATAGCGTTTCATGGCTTCTCCGACGATCTGAACATCGCTGCCGCTGCCGCGAAGAATGTCACACAGCGTCCGTTCCAAATCGTAAATACGAATTGGATTGCCGGAGGGGGATTCAATTTGAGTTTGTCCGAACTCATAGTTCTCCGGCACAACGCGCTTGATGATTAAGTTCTCCTGCTTTAAGGACGGGGCATTGTAGCCCTTGGGAAAGGTCATCGTATATTTCGCCGGGGTAC
>OLVR01001173.1_pt1 | contig 26773 bp, 21 predicted proteins | sample 1673261 | NCBI WGS metagenome assembly OLVR01 (sample SAMEA3178938, study PRJEB25190) | human gut metagenome | biome: human gut; feature: human-associated habitat; material: faeces | place: Austria | collected 2013 | reverse complement strand
GCACGCGGCTGTACCCCTACACCAAAATTCTGCCCAAGCCGCTGATTCCGGTGGGTGAGCAGCCCATTGCGGAGCTTATCATGGATCGGTTCCGGGACTTCGGCTGCCACGAGTTCACAATGATCGTGAACTACAAAAAGGGCATGATCAAGTCCTATTTCGGCGAGCTGGAAAAGGATTACCGCGTGGATTTTGCCGATGAGGATGTGTTCATGGGTACCGGCGGCGGGCTGTGCCTGCTGAAAGGAAAAATCGACACGCCGTTCTTTTTCACCAACTGTGATACGCTGCTGGATGTGGACTTCGGCGATATTTACGAGTATCATAAGTCTCACGGAAATCTTGTCACGATGATTTGCGCGTTCAAGCATTACACCGTGCCCTACGGCGTGGTGGAGCTGGGCGAGGACGGCAGCATTGCCGCCATGCGCGAGAAGCCCGAGTTGGACTTTTTGACGAACACCGGCGTTTACGTGGTGGAGCCGCGCGTGGTGGAGGAAATGCACGACGGTGAGTTCATCGGCTTCCCCGACGTGATTGAGCGCTACCGCCGGGCCGGGGAGAAGGTCGGCGTCTATCCCATCAGCGAGAGCAGCTGGATGGACATGGGCCAGCTGGAAGAACTGGAGAAAATGAGACGAAAGCTGGAAAATCAGCAGTAAATAAAAGCCTTCCCCTTTGGGGAAAGGTGGCGCGCAGCGCCGGATGTGGGGTAGCCTGCCGGAAGGTCCCCTCATCAGTCTGCTTTTCGGACAGCTTCTCCCCAAGGGGAGAAGCCACAGCGGAAGGAGTTTTAAAATGCCTGTAACCATCATTGCCGAGGCCGGGGTCAACCACAACGGCAGCCTGGAAATGGCCAAGGAAATGGCCCGCGCTGCCAAGGAGTGCGGCGCGGATATCGTCAAGTACCAGACCGCTGTGCCCGAGCTGGTCGTGAGCAAATTTGCAGAGAAGGCCGAGTATCAGAAGCAGACCACCGACGCCGCCGAAAGCCAGCTGGAAATGATCCGCAAGCTGCATTTCTCGTTTGAGGCGCACAAGGAGCTGAAAGAATACTGTGATTCCATCGGCATCCAGTATCTGTCCGCACCGTTCGATATCCCCAGCGTGCGGTTTTTGGGTACGCTGGGCCTGCCGCTCATCAAGATGCCGTCGGGCGAGATCACGAACCTGCCGTACCTGGAAGAAATGGCGAAATTACACACACCTGTGCTACTTTCCACCGGCATGAGCACGCTGGATGAAATCACCGATGCACTGGGCGTGTTGGACGACGGCGGCTGCCCCGAGGTAACGGTGCTACACTGCAACACCCAGTACCCCACCCCCTACGAGGATGCCAACCTGACCGCCATGCTGGAACTGTACGAGCAGTTTGGTCTGCCGGTGGGCCTGTCCGACCATACGCCGGGCTGGGAGTGCGACGTGGCCGCCGCCGTGCTGGGTGCGCAGGTCATTGAAAAACACTTCACGCTGGACAAATCCCTGCCCGGTCCCGACCAGAAGGCCAGCCTGGACCCGGCAGAGTTCAAGGCCATGGTGAACGCCGTGCGCCATGTGGAGGCCGCCCTGGGTGACGGCCACAAGCACCTGACCGCCAGCGAGGCCCCCAACAAGGCCATTGCCCGCAAGAGCATCGTCGCCGCGCGGGAAATCAAGGCGGGCGAGGTCTTCACCGAGGACAACCTGACCACCAAGCGCCCCGGAGACGGCATTTCCCCCATGCGCTGGCATGAAGTGCTGGGCCAGACCGCCAAGCGCGATTTTGCGGAGGATGAAAAAATTGAGGTGTGATATGCGCACCATCTGCATCGTTACCGCCACACGGGCGGAATATGGGCTGCTGCGGCCTGTCGTGCAGAAGGTCGCGGCGTCCGACGAACTCGACTTGCAGCTTGTCGTGACGGGCGCGCATCTCTGCCCGCGGCTGGGCGAAACCGTACACGAAATCGAAAACGACGGTTTTCCCATCGCCGCACGCCTGCCAATTTTTACCGACGACGCCGACGAGCCGGTCGCGTGCACGATTGCACGCACCATCAACGTTTTTGACAGCTATTTTGCCGCCCACCGCCCCGACGCGGTGCTGCTGCTGGGCGACCGCTTTGAAATTTTTGCCGTGGCCACGACAGCCGCCGCGCGGCATATTCCCATTGCCCACATTTCGGGCGGCGACGTGACCTTGGGCGCAGCCGACGAATACTACCGCCACTGCATTTCCAAAATGGCGGCGGTGCATTTTCCGTCCTGCGCCGACAGCGCCGCGCGGCTCGTGCGCATGGGCGAAGCGCCCGACACCGTGTTCTGCGTCGGCGGGCTGGGGGATGAAAACATCCGCACCTTGCCCAAAATGAGCCGCGAAGAATTGTGCAAATCCACCGGGTTTGATTTGATGCAGCCCTTCGCGCTTGTGACCTATCACCCCGAGACTGCCCCCGACGCCGGGTCGCCCGCCGTGCAGGTGCAAGCGCTGTGCAGCGCCATGGACAAGGTGGACAGCGTGTTCTGGCTTATCACCGGGTCGAACGCCGACGCAGGCGGGCAGGTCTGCACCGAAATGATGCAGTCGTTCGCCGCCTCGCACCCGGGCCGCGCGGGCTTTGTGCAAAGCCTGGGCCTGCGGCGGTATCTCTCCGCCATGGACTGCGCCGCCCTGGTGGCGGGCAACTCGTCATCGGGCGTCGTCGAGACACCGACCTTTAAGGTGCCCACCGTCAACATCGGCAAGCGGCAGGCCGGGCGCACGATCTGCGCAAACGTCCTCTGCTGCGCCCCCGACGCGGCGGCCATCGAGGCCACGATGCGCAAAGCCCTCTCCCCCTCCTTCGCCCCGGTGGCGGCAAGCGCCGTCAGCCCTTACGGCGGCGGCGACACCAGCGGAAAAATCTGCGCTGTATTGCATCATTTTGACTTTACAAAATCCAAGGTTTTTTATGACGGCCCTGTGCCGGAATTTGACCCCCAAAGGAGCGTTTTGGTATGAAACTTCTCATCGTCGGTTTAGGCAGCATGGGCAAACGCCGCGCCCGGCTGACCAAGGGCATCGACGACGCCATCCAGATCGTCGGCGTGGACACCGCCGAGGGCCGCCGCGACGAGGCCAAGAACCTGGGCCTGGCGGACGCCGCCTATGCGACGATCGCCGAGGCCGTTGCCGCCGAGCACCCCGACGCCGCGCTGGTCTGCACCGCACCGCTGTCCCACGCCGCCATCATCGGCGAGCTACTGGACAACGACCTGCCGGTCTTTACCGAGCTGAACCTGGTCAGCGACGGCTACGCCGAGAACATGGCAAAGGCCGCCGCCAAAAACCTGCCGCTGTTTCTCTCCTCGACGATGCTGTACCGCCGCGAGACGCAGTATATTAAACGTCAGGTCACTGAATTTGGCAAGCCTGTCCACTATATCTACCACATCGGGCAGTACCTGCCCGACTGGCACCCCTGGGAGAATTACAAGAATTTCTTCGTCGGCAACGCCCGCACCGGCGGCGTGCGGGAGATTTTCGGCATCGACCTGCCTTGGCTGCTGGATGCCTTCGGCGATGTGGAATCCGTCACCGTGCAGAAGGACACCTTGAGTGACTTAAGGCTCCCCTACCCCGACAGCGTGACGCTGCTGCTGCGCCATAAGGGCGGCGTACAGGGCGTGCTGGCCACCGACGTGGTCAGCCGCAAGGCCGTCCGCAGCTTTGAGTGCTTCGGCGACGGCATCCACCTTTTCTGGGAGGGCAACCCCAAGGCACTGTATGAGTTCCGCGATGGCGACAAGCAGCCGGTGGACACCTACGCCAGCTTTGAGCATGACAGCCGATACAGTGACAACATCGTCGAGAACGCCTATGTGGACGAACTGACGAACTTTTTCGGCGTTCTGAAGGGCGAGGAAAGCCCTAAGTGGAGCTTTGAGAAGGATTTGAAGGCCATTGCATTGATGGACCAGATTGAAAATTCGTAACTCGGTAGAGGTCGGGCATACCCGGCCCCTACATTGCATCTAAATCAAGACAAAGGGGAACGCCTATGCGTACCATCACCGCGCTGTTTGTGGGGCTGGGCTCCATCGGCACGCGTCATTTGAAAAATCTTGCCAACCTATGCGCTGACCGCGGTTGGGCCTTGCAGGCCGACGCACTGCGCAGCGACCTTTCCCGCCCGCTGCGGGACGGTGTGGCCGAGCTGCTGCACGCCCAGTACACCGACATGGCCGACGTGCCCGCGCACTACGACCTGGTCTTTATCACGAACCCAACGAGCCTGCACGCCGACGCATTGACCCAGGTCAAGGGCCGCGGCGAGGCGCTTTTCATCGAAAAGCCGATTTTTTCTGCCGAGCAAACCGGTCTTGCTTTAGCCAACTATCTGCCCACCGGGCAAAAGGCCTACGTGGCCGCGCCCATGCGGTGGTGCGATGTGATGCTGGCGCTGAAAGACCGCCTGCCCGCCCTGCACCCCTACTGCGCCCGGGTCATCTGCTCGAGTTATCTGCCTGACTGGCGGCCCGGCGTGGACTACCGTACCGTGTACAGCGCCCACAAGGCACTGGGCGGCGGCGTCACCATCGACCTGATTCACGAGTGGGACTATCTGGTGGAGCTGTTCGGCGTGCCGGAAAAGCTGTACAATTTCAAGGGGACCTACTCGGATTTGGAAATCGATTCCGACGATCTCTCGGTCTACATCGCCAAGTATCCTACGCTGCTGGCCGAGGTGCACCTCGACTACTTTGGGCGCGGATATCGCCGTTCTATCGAGCTTTTCTGCCATGACGGCAGCTATTTGGCCGACTTTGGCGCGGGCACGCTGACCCTGCCCGACGGCACCGTGCAGCATTACGAGGAGGACGTCAACCGCCGCTATGAGCGGGAGATGGAATACTTTGTGGACTACGCGCTGACGGGCAGCGGCGAGAGCTGCAACCCGCCCGCACTGGCACTGAATGTGCTGAAATTAACACTGGGGGAGAATGTGTAACATGAAACGTCTGCTCATCACCATCTGCGGCCGCGCAGGCAGCAAGGGTTTCAAAAACAAGAATTTGAAAAATTTCTGCGGTAAGCCGTTGGTTTACTACTCTTTGAGCGCCGCCGAGCTCTTCATCAAGAACCACCCCGAGCTGGAAGTGGACATTGCGCTGAACACCGACAGTGAGGATCTGGCCAAGCTCGTGGCCGCCGAATACCCAGAGGTCATCTACCTGCCCCGCGGGGCCGAGCTGGGCGGCGACCGTGTACCGAAGGTCGAGGTCTACAAGGACAGCTTCGCCCGCATGGAAGCACGCACCGGCAAGCCCTACGACGCCATGATCGACCTGGATATCACCAGCCCGCTGCGCACCGAGCAGGACATTGAGAATGCCTTTGCCAAGGCGCAGGAGCGCGAGGACCTGCAAATCATCTTCAGCGTCTGCGAGGCCCGCCGCAACCCATGGTTCAATATGTTTAAAATCGTGGGCGACCACGCCGAAATGGTCATGGAGAGCCAATTCACCGGCCGCCAGCAAGCGCCCGAGGTTTATGACGTCAATGCGTCGATTTATGTTATCCGCCGCGCATTTTTGGTGGACAACCCGGACCCCATCCTGTGGCATTCCAAGTTCGGTGTCAGCGTTATGATGGACACCGGCATCATCGATATCGACTCCGAGCATGACTATCTGCTGATGGAGGCCATCGCGCAGCACCTCTACGCCCATTACCCGGAATTTAACGCTGTGCGGGAGAATATTCGTGGCTGAGGACCTGTTTGACCGTGCGCTGGAGCTGGTGATGGACGGCGGGCAGACCCTGCTTGCCAACGGAGGCGAGGTGTTCCGCGTGCAGCAGACGATGGAAATTATGGCCGCCAGCCTTGGTGTGCAGGATTTCCACGTCTATGTGCTGACCAACGGCATTTTTGCATCGGCCCACCTGCCCGGCGGGGAGTCTGTCACGCTGGTGCGGCACGTGCCCACCGTATCCATCCATCTGGGCCGGGTCGAGGCTGTGAACGAGCTTTCCCGTGAATTGGCTGCCGGCAAGCTCGACGTCGTCGAAGCCGAGCAAAAGCTGGCGGCAGCCCGTGCACTGCCCCGGGTCACGCCCCGGCGGGAGGTGCTGGCCTGCATCGCCGGGGCGGCGGGGTTCGCCTATCTGTTCGGCGGCACACTGGCCGACGTGCCGGTAGCCGCCGTGGCGGGCCTGTTGGAAGCGCTCGTCTGCCTGCATTTTGGCCGCCACAGCATCAACCGGATGTTTACGGATATCGTGGCGGCGTTCTGCTGCACGGTCTGGGCCATTGCGGTGCAGGCCGTGGTGCCTGCCGTCAGCGCCAACGCGGCCATCATCGGTGCGCTGATGGTGCTGACCCCCGGCGTCGCCCTGACGATGGGCGTGCGTGACATTTTAAACGGCGACTACCTGTCCGGCTCCATCCGCCTGCTGGACGCGCTGCTGATTGCGGGCAGCATTGCGGGCGGCGTAGTGCTGGGCTGGATCGTCGCCCGCGGATTGGGGGTGGCCTGATGCCGGTCTGGACACATTATTTCGCACATTTTGTGGTGACGGTCATCGCCACGATCGCCTTTGGCATCACGTTTCAGGTACCGCGGCGGCATTACCTGGCCGCTGGCATCACCGGCGCGGTGGGCTGGATGGTCTACATCTTCGGCGTGGAGCTGCTGAGCATGAGCCCGGCCATCGCCACGCTGGTGGCTACCCTGCCGCTGACCGGGTGTGCGCGGTTCTTTTCCATCACGCACAAAGCCCCGGTGACGATTTTTCTGCTGCCGGGTATCTTCCCGCTTGTGCCCGGCGCGGGCATCTACTACACGGCCTACTATTTTTTGCAGGGCGAGCAGGAATTGTTTGCCAGCAAAGGCGGCGAGACGTTCAAGGTTGCCCTGGCGCTGGCCCTGGGCATTGCGCTGATATGCAGCTTGCCGCTGCCGGGCGGGCATGAGAAAATAAAAAGGCCTTCTCCCTGAGGGAGAAGGTGGCCGAGCGAAGCGATGGCCGGATGAGGGGCGGGTCAGCCGTTATTGCACGTTAAAGCGCAGTAACGGCCAGCCCGCCCCTCATCCGTCCGCTTCGCAGACAGCTTCCCCCGTGGGGGAAGCCTTTTTTAGTTTTTACCACAAATTATACGTCAAAATCGGTACGTTGTAGCTTACGCCCCGCATCAGCATGACCAGGAAACACACGCCGCTGATAACATGCCACGCCAGCGCGGCGGCACACAAAACCAGCCGCCAGCACGGGGCGGCTTTCGCCCGCAGCTGCTGCAAAAACACGCTGACGGATTCCAGCCAGAACACCCAGAAGCAGATGAACGGCCCCCACCAGAGATTGGCGTGGTACAGCCGCTCACCGCTTTCCACCAGCAACAGCGCCTCGGCCAGCGAGACGGCAAAGGTAAACAGGCTGAACCGATAGCGAAAGCTCTGCCACGCGGCGCGCCCCAGCAACAGCCCCACCGCCGCCACAAAGACGAATGACCGCGCCAGCCCCAGCACACCGGCCTCGTTGAAGGGGCCCCACAGCATACGGTGGTGGTCAAAGGGCACGGTGAAAATCAGTTTGACGCCGGAGTCGTCCTCGGCAAACAGAACGCTGGCCTGGATGACGCAGAGCGCCACGCCGGGGAACACACTGCACCCCATAATGATCTCATTTTTCAGATTTTTCGCGCGGGTGCGCACAAAATCCACAATCAGCAGCACCAGCAGCGCCGGAGCAAAGGCGAAAATCAGGCTGGCCTTAAAGCTCGTCGCCACCGTCAGCAGCACCGTATAGACCGCGTAGGCACGCAGGTCCAGCTTGCCCCGCATTGTGGGCCAGACACGGTAGAACGCCAGCATTGCCAGCAGCGCAAAGGGGGCTAGCATAATGTAGGTGGTGTTGTGGTAGATCGTGCCGCCGACGGTGCCCTGGTACCAGTAGCCGCCCCTGGGCATCCAGACTGCCGTTGCCAGGTTGACCACCAGGCTGACCAGCAGCCGCACCGGGCGCGGGACGTCCGACAGCGCGGCCCGCAGGCCGCAGGCAAACACCGCCACCGCCGCCAAGTGGAACACCGCCAGCAGCACGGCGATCCCCATGCGCCCAGCCAGATTGTACGCCGGGCCGATGAGCAGCGACACGGTCGAGTAGACCATGCCCCGCTGGGCAAACGCCAGATGCTGCCCTAAATCCGATGTGTAGGGGTCATCCCCGCCGCCGGGCGAGCAAAGCTGCTGGTAGTGCAGCCACACCATGGCTGCGCCGAACGCCGCCAGTGCCAGCACGCATAAAATCGTCAGCAGGGCGTTTTTCTGTTGCTTGTTCTTCGTCACAGTACAATGCCCCACATTTCTTGCAGCAGGTAGCTTTCGGTGCCGATCATGACCGCATAGGAGATACCGGCCAGCATCAGCCCCAGGAACACAATGCCGCTGGCAATATGCCAGGCCAGCGCCCCGCAGCACAAAACCGACGTGCCGGTCTCCACCGGGGTGCGCGGCTTTTTATGCAGGCGGCGCAGCAGCTGAATCAGCGATTCCAGCAGCAGGATGTCATAGCAGATGAACGCGCCCCACCACAGGTTGCCGTCGTACATACGGCTGCCGGTCTCGGTCAGGCAGATGCCTTCGGCCAGCGAGACGGCAAACAGAAGCAAGCTGAACTTATAGGCGTAAGCGCCGCGCCACTGCCGGAACAGCAGCAAAACCACCGCACCCACGAACACCAGTGAGCGCACCAGGCCGTGCTTGGCGCTGTAATTAAAGACACCCCACAGCACTTTTTCTGGGTCGAAGTCGGTGGTGAAGATCAGTGCCATGCCGGAATCATCCCCGCCGGTGAACAGCACCTTAGCCTGAATGATGCAGAGCAGAATGCCCGGCAGCACTGTACAGCCGAGCCAGACTTCCCATTGGAGGGCCTTGCCGTGGGTGCGGATCAGGTCAACGACCAGCGCCACAAGCAGGGCTGGGGCAAAGGCGAAAAGGTAGCTGGGCTTGATAGCCGTTGCCACCGTAAGCAGCACCGTCAACGCGGCCCAACTGCGCCATTGCAGCTGACCATGGTGCTCTGCCAGCGAGAGGAAGAGGAAAAACGCGATAAGCGCCAACGGTTGCAGCATAATGTAGGTAGTGTTGTGGTAGATCGTGCCGGTGATGGCACCAAAGTACCAGTAGCCGCCGTTTGGCATCCAGACCGCCTGACAGAGGTTCGCAGCCAGCGACCAGAGCAGCGCTGCGCCAGGGCAGACCTGCGGCACAGCCTTACGGATGGCCCAGGCAAATATCAGCAGCGTCAGCAGGTTGACGGCAGCCAAAAACACCGCCGTGCCCAGGTTGCCGCCGATGGCGAACACGCCCCGCAGCAGGACCGTGACCAGCGAAAAGCCGGTATTGCCCATGGCATGGCCCGCCATGTGGGCCGGGATATCAGAGTAATAGTACCCGGTGGAGAGCAGCTGTTGGTAGTGCAGCCAGCCCATCAGCAGGGTAAAGACCGCTGTGCCCAGCAGCCCCAGGCCCCACAGCAGCCGCTGTTTCTTGTTTTGTGCCAAAGCGGCACCTCCTTGGTGTGTAATGGCTTCCCCCACGGGGGAAGCTGTCAGCGGCTTGACCGCTGACTGATGAGGGGTGGCCTTGCCGATGCAGACCGTTCACGGGTTGCTGTGGCACACGCGCCCCTCATCCGGCGCTGCGGCGCCACCTTCCCCCAAAAGGGGAAGGCAAAGAAATTACTCCAGCCGAATACTCTCCGCCAGCACTGTGCCTTCCAACTGCACCAGGGTGGCGGTTTTTTCGGCGTATACCTCGGTTCGTACTTCTTCGCCGTCCGCTGTGGTGTAGCAAAGCGTGGCCTGCTGCGCCGTACCTGCGGGCAGGCATACGACCACATCCGTCAGCTCATCCAGCGCATTGCCGCTGCCAAGGCCGCACCAGCCGATGTCATAGCGGCTGGTCTGGCCCAGGGTAAAGCCCAGGCGGTAGGCAGTCTCATCGGCGTGGTCCTCGGTGCGCCAGACCTGCAAGGCGTGGGCGTCGGCGTCCTGCTCTCCATAGCGCAGGAAGAACGCGCTCTCGGCGACCTCGTTGCCGCCCCAAATCATGTAATCCGTCACAACGGGCATCTCGGTCCCTGCGGTGTCAGCCGCACCGGCGGCTACCGTCTCGCCAAAGACCGTGTAGGCGCGGCCACCCTCGGCGTAGGCTGAGCGGGTCGCGGCGCGCTGCCAGACCACCGTGCCCGCCATGCCGACAGCCAGCAGGCAGTAGAGCACCGCGCGGTTCTTGGGCCACCAGGTTTTGCTCCGTGCCCAGCGCAGCAGCAGCACCAGCAGCGCCAGGGCCATCAGGCCGACGCCGTAGCTTTCCACCGTCTGCGGGATGTAGCCGTGCCGCCAATCGATCTGCCCCGCCTGCTGATATTTAGGCGAAAGCCCGATGAGCAGCGACGGTGCGGACAGCATGGCAAGGCCGGTCAAGAACAGCAGCAGGTTTTGCTTGCGGTTTGGCAGCTCGTGCAGGGCAGCCAGCGCCGCCACCGCAGCCCCGGCCACCATGACGCCGCAGAGGATATCCACCGGGTAGATCGTGCCGGGGCGGACCTTGCCTGCGAACAGTGCATTGAGCGGGAAGCCCGCCGACATCTGCATGGCCCAGGTCTTGAGCACCGCCGGGATGTCAAAGTTCGGCGATACACCGCCGATTGGCTGGGCATCCCCGGCCAGAACGCCCATCTCCTGCAAGGTGTTGACGATCCGCGCCCCCAGGTTGAAGGCCAGCGTCACGCACTCGCCCACAAACACCGGAATGCTCAGCCGCAAGGCGTCGCGGGCCTTGTCGGTGTAGAGCCAGGCCAGGCCGAAAATCGGCACAATATAGGTAAAACCAATTTCAAACGTGGCACAGCACTGGAACGCGCAGTACCCCGCCAACACGGCCCACCGCTTGTGCCCGGTATCCTGCAAACGCAGCACAGCCAGCCCTGCCACCAGTGCGGGCAGCAGCGTACTTTGCACCAGCGCACCGTAGGAATACAGGCTGTTGCCGGTGGAGTCCTGCCAGACACTGAACATCATGGGCAGCAGGCAGATACAGGCGATGCCCAGCTTTTTGTTGTGGCTGGCCTTGCCCACGAGCCAGCCGGTCAGCAGGATATCCGCGTAGGTCCAGGCCAGGATGTAGAGCCGATAGCCCACCAGATCACCCAAAAACCAGCTCGTCAGCCCGCGCACCGGCGGCGAGGAGAAGGGCCGGAACCGCCCCTGCTGCAAGCTGAACTGGGTCCACAGGTCGCCGATATAATCCAGCACGCTCTGCCCAAAGGATGTGTGGGTAATATAATAGTAGTTTTGCAGGTTGATGAGTTCATCGTCGCCGCCCAGGGGCGCACAGGTCACGATGCTGAGATACCACCAGCCGAACACGACCGACACAGCGCAGACCAGCGGCCAGAACCATCGTTTTTCCGTCAGTTTTTGCAGTTTCATTGCTCACTCCTGCCCCAGCGGGATATAGCAGAGCTTGCCGCTCTCGCTGATGATGACGTCGTCCTCGGCACAGCCCGCCGCCTGAATCAGCGCTGCCAGGGTGGGCTGCTGCTCGTCCTCGGTGTAGCCGTCCAGATCCAGGTAGATGCCCGCCATGCCCTGGGTGCGCAGCTCGGCCACCATGGCGTCCGGCTCCAACTCGCTTGTGGCCTGATACCAGGCGTCATTCTCGGTGCCGTAGCCCGCGCCGTAGCTGAATTTCAGCGTCTTGCTGTGCAGCGGGCCGCGCAGCAGCGTATAGTCCCACATATTGTTCAGCGGGCCGTTCTCAAAGTTTTTCATGTACGGCAGCTGGAAGAGCATAGCCCCCTCCCCTGCCGCGTCCTCGACCTCGGCCATAAAGGCCGCGTCCTGGTGCCAGGTCTTTTGCACTTCCTCATATTTCGGGCTGAAAAGGCCCTGCTGCTCCCAGTAGCCGTAGGCCAGCAGCACCACCATAACGAGGATGAGCTTTTTGCGGTCTTTTCCGGCGCGCTGGGCCAGCCGCATTTCCGCCGTCAGGCCGACGGCCAGCAGTGCGAAGAACGCAATGTAAGGGCTGATGCGGTTGTACCCGCGGATGAACCGCACAAAGATACCGATGATGCTGCCAAAGCCGGCAATGCTGGCTAACAGCAGCGCCATGACGTTCAGACGGCTCAGCAGCCAGAGGCGGTCGCCCAGCTGCGGCTTCTCGGTGCGGCCGGCCTTCCAGTCCCAGTTGCGCAGCAGCATGAGCAGCAGCGCCAAAAATCCGAAAATGCCCACGACGCCGAGATAGCCGTAGCCGTTCTCGTTGTACATCGGGCCTTCATCGGTAGCCAGGATGTGGAAGTAGCGGCCCATCCAGTTGGCGAACTTTTGCAGGCCGAAACCGTTGGGCGACAACAGCAGGCTGCTGATGCGCAGGCTGTAAATGTCCGCGCCGACCGGGCTGCGGTAGACGCCGTTGGTCAGGGTGCTGCCCTGGCCGCTGAGGATGCCCAGCACCATGGGGAAGAAATCGGGTATCATCCAGGCGACGATCTCCGCGATCGTGACCAGGCAGGGCACACCCGCGCTCCACTTGTGGCCGCGCAAAATCAGGCAGAGCGCCGTGACGCAGAGGAAAAAGCAGGTGAAATAGGGATAATAGGCCGCACCGTTGTTGGCGATGCCCCAGGCCATAGCCAAGGCCAGCCAGTTGCGCTTATTCTTGAAAAAGCCCTTGCCCGGGCGGTTGAAGCGTTCATCCTCGGCACACCAGAGGCAGAGCAGCACCGAGAAGGGTACGAACTCGCAGGCGGCCAGCATCATATGCCCGGCCATCCGCTGCTGCACGTAGGGCGTCATACCGAAGGTGATGCCAAAGGCAAAGCTGAGCCAGCGGCGCATGCCCACCATGCGGAACACGGCATAGGCCGCCAGCGCATTGGCAAAGGGGATGACCAGCACATACAGGTTGAACACGGTGCCGGTATCTTTCGTAAACAGGCCAACGAACCAGACGAAGATATCATAAATCAGGTCGTAGTTCGGGTCATATTTGCCCGCGACCTCATAGAACGGCCAGCCCAGGGAGCCGGACAACTCGCCGTAGCTGCGCTGCACCTGACCCACCCAGTAGATGCCGTCGCCGCCGTAGAGCATGGGCACCGACCAATCGAGCCGCCACAGCTGGAAAAACCAGTATTCGCTGGCCGCCACCGCCGCCAGCAGCAGCGCGACGGTCAGAATTTCCCTGGCCAGGTTTTGTTTTGATTTTGGCATGGGGTCTCCTTTGTGTTGCTTACTTGGGCTGAGATGCCTTCCCCCTCAGGGCTGCGCCCGCAGGCGCGTGTCGAAGCGCAACCGCCGTAGGCGGCTCTTAGCGCGTAGACTGAAGGTGTCTGTGGCCCCGACCACAGACGGATGAGGGGCGGCTGTGCCGCTGTTGCCCGGTAACGAGTTGCCGCGGAAAGCTTGCCCCTCATCAGTCCGCTTCGCGGACAGCTTCCCCCTTGGGGGAAGCCTTTACTCGCCCCGCTGCATAGCCTCCACATAGGCGTTGCAGACTTCCTCCGCCGGGCCGTCGCCGCGGATGTGGCCATGGTCTATCCAGATGGCGCGTTTGCAGAGCTGCTTGACCTGGTTGATATCATGGCTGACAAAAAGCAGCGTTGTACCGCCGGATAACATCTGTTCCATCCGCTGGTGGCACTTTTGCTGGAACATAAAGTCACCCACCGACAGAATCTCATCGCAGGCCAAGATATCCGCCTTGACCTCGGTCGCAATGGAGAATCCCAGCCGCGCGATCATGCCGCTGGAATAGTTTTTCACCGGCACATCGACAAAATCCCACAGTTCAGCAAAGTCGATGATATTTTTGAAGTGCTCTTCCATATAAGTGCGGTCGTGGCCCAGCACCGCACCGTTCAAAAACACGTTTTCCCGCGCGGTCAAATCGAGGTCAAAGCCCGCGCCCAGCTCGATCAGCGGCGCAATTTCGCCGTTGACGGCGACGGTACCCCTGGTTGGGTACATGACGCCCGCAATAAGTTTGAGCATCGTGCTTTTGCCGCTGCCGTTGCGGCCAATCAGCGCTACGGATTCGCCGGGTTCGATGCTGAACGAGACGTCTTGCAGCGCATAAAATTCATTGAAAAAAAGCTGATGTTTCAGCAGCTTGACGGTATATTCCTTGAGGGTCTCGGTTTTCTCCTGCGCCAGGTTAAAGCGCATCGAGACATCCTCCACCTGAATGATGGGCATGGGGGAAACTCCTTACAGATACAGAATAAAGTTGCGCTGCAATTTGCGGAAAGCCGCCAGGCCTACAGCCAGCATGACGGCTGCACTGCCGATGCAGGCAATCCAGGTGTTGGGGCCGGGCACGGTGCCGTACATGACCAGGCACCGCATACAGTTGATGTAGTGGTACAGCGGGTTCAGCTTAATGATGGGGATCAAAAACGGCGGCAGCGCCGAGATCGGGTAAAACAGCGGCGTCGCGTACATCCAGGCCATCGTCACGATGCCGTAGAGATACTGCAAATCGCGGAAGTAGACAGCCAGCGCCGAGAGCAGCACGGCCATGCCGCAGCAGAACGCCAGCAGCAGCAAAAGCGGCGCCCAGACGAGCAGAATCGTCCAGTAAAACGGCGACCGGGTGATGAGCATGACCAAGATAATGGCCGCCAGGCTGAACAGCAGGTTGACAAAGCTGGACACCACGCGGCTGATGGGGAAAATAAACTTGGGCACGTACACTTTTTTGATAAGGGACGAATTTCCCAGCACGCTGCCCATGCCCATGTTCGTGCTCTCGTTAAAAAAGTTGAACAGAGTGTTGCCGCAGATGAGGTAAAGCGGGAAGTTCGGGATATCGAACCGGAACATATAGGAGAAAACGAGGGTCTGCAGCAGCATCATGAGCAGCGGGTTTAAGATGCTCCACACATAGCCGAGCACGCTGCGGCGGTATTTGACCTTGAGGTCGCGTGTGACCAGCTCCCGGATGAGCGGCCGATATTTGGAAAAGTTGCGCCAGCTGTTATGGAACTGGCCGGTGGATTTTTGCATAGGGATATTGGCTCCTTAGTAGTATGGGGATAATGTCTCCCTTTGACAAGGGAGGCTTTTGGTGGTTACATCTTAAACGGTGCATCATCGGTCAGGCCGTCGGCCCGCAGCATATTCTGCATCACATCGATGTCGGCGCTGACGTCGAGGGCGTCGCTGGCGAACAGGCGGTCGAGCTGGTTTTCAAACGCTTTGACCAGCGTATCCATCGTCAGCTCAATGCGGCGCTTCGACTCCGAAATGTTCTCACCTTCCACGCCCTGGTTGTCCAGCTCAGCGTAGGTGTTCAGCAGCTTTAACGACGTAGGAAGGTAATAATCCATGAACTTGCGCATCTGGGGCAGCTTGTCGGGGTCGGACTTGGCCTGCTCAAAAATTTTGGCCGAGACCGCTTCCAGACGGCTGATCTTGTCGGTCATCTCCTCGTCGGGGATGGCGTCGTTGACCCGGCGCAGCTCGTCGAGGATTTTCTGGTACTGGTCCTTCTCGGGCATCGGATCTGCTTTTTCGACCTTGGGTTTCTTCGCCTTTTTCGGGGTCGGCTCGGGGGGCTTGCCGGTCACGACGAGACATTTGCGGCGCATATCCAGGTAGGCTTCGGGGCCGAACACGCCGTCGTCGATGCAGTTTTCCAGGTGCTTGCAGCATTTTTCATAGCTGCACGGGATGGCGTCGGCGATATCCTTAATGTACATATACTGCGCATCACCGACAATATTGTCGATCTTTTTGCGCAGGCGGCGGCCGGTGCGGATGTGGTGTGCGCCGAACAGGCAGCCCGCGCCCGCCGTGGCCGAGACAAACACAGGCATCATATCCGCCAAGAACCAGCGGATGTACTCGAGATCCCCCGTCAGAGCGTCGGGCAGCCAGTAGGTACCTCCGGGCAGCGCCGCCAGCGCGGTCAGCAGCAGCAAAACGCCCGCCGCGGTCAAGCCGTTGGCAAGGGCCATGCCCTTGCGCTTTTTCTCGGCATCCCGAGGTGCGGCGGCAGTTTTGCCCGCGCTCTCCTTATCCTGCTGGGCGTAGATAGGGCGGAACTGTCCCTCCTGCACCGATGGGCCGCTGCGGTAGCTCTGGGTCCGGGTACGGGCTTTCTGCTCAAAGCTGCCCAGCTTACCGTTTTTCATAGCGGCATTCAGGCCGATGAAGATAAAGCCCAGCGGCCACCACACCACAAAGCCAATGACGATGGCCCACCAGGGGAACTGGAACGGGCCGTCCCCGGCGTGGTATTCATTGCGGTTGTAGTTGTTCTGGTAGCGCAGGCCGCTGCCGGAGTAGGGATGGTCCGGGTCCGTGTAGCGCGGATGTTCGTTTTCGTTGGGCATGGGTGGCTCCTTTACGGAATATCGTTCAGCAAATTCTTCATATCATCGCTTAAATAGTAGGTGCTTCCGGCCTGGTAGGGGTTGTTCTTGCTGTATGGGACGTGGGTACACAGGTAGCTGACCCACTTGCTGTACCCGGACACCGTCAGGTGTACGCCGTCGGGCTGAGAGAAATCGGTCTGCAAATACCCGGCATCGTCGGCGAATTCTGCGTTCAGGTCGAGGTAATAACAGCCGCGCTCGGCGCAAAGCTGCTGGATGGCCGCGTTGATGGCCGCCAGCCGATCCGGTGCCAGGCCCGGGAGGCTGTCGCTGACCTTTTCCTGTGTGGCAGTCAGCACCGACTGCACATAGAACGTCGTGTCAGGCAGCGCCGTGCGCAGGTCGTCCAGCATTTTTCCGTAGTAGGCCAAAAAGCTGTCATCGTTGCCGGGCTGGACGAGGGCGTTTGTACCGATCAAAATATACAGCTTGGCGGGTTGGGCGGCGGCCAGCACATCCAGCGGGACTTCCTCGCCCCGGTCGGGGCTGGTGACGGTGGTACGGTTGACAACGGTGTTGGGGCTGATGCCCTCATACCCACAGATCAGCGCACCACCCACATCAATGTTGTACTCATTGGCGCAGAAGCCAGCGGTGAGCGAGTCACCCAGGAAGGCTGCGTCGGCGAACCAACTGGTATCCACCCGGCCAAACTCCGGCAGGGCGGCGGGCTTTGCGGGCAGCACCGTGTAGGTGTAGCCGGTATCAGCGGTCTGGCGCTGCGGGCCGACGGTGCCCCAGTTCAGCGTCTGGGCGTTCTGGCTGCCGCTGTCCCCCGCCCCAGCGTAGGGCAGCGGGGCCACCAGGCGGGTGCCTGCGGGGTCTGCGGTGGGCAGAGGCGCGGCTTCGGTCTCGCCCTTCATGCTTTTGGGCAGCAGCACCGTGATGATACCGGACAGCACCAGCACGCCGCCCACCGTGCCCAGCACGGCCAGCCTGCGGCGTCGGCGGCGAATTTCCCGCCGTCGGCGGGCGGCGGCGCGGCGCTGTTCCTGCGTGGGGGCGCGCCGCTGGGGCGGGGCCGTGAGGTGCTGGTTGGGCACAGCCCAATCGCCCTGCATCGTGTAGCGTTCTGTATCGGGGTTGCGCGGGCGGCGGCCCGGCTCCCTGTTTTGCGGGGTCGGCATAGCGGATGCCCCCTTTCATGGCAACATAGTAAATCAGTATTGATTATAGCACAAACCTTTTATAAATAACAGTAGGCGCGCAGAAGTTTTTGCCCCTTGCTAAATGCAGTTGTACACGGTATAATAGTAAAATAGTTAAAAATAGCATTGCCAGGCGCTTGTGGGGGTCGATGCGAGCATCCGCCCCTGCGGTGTGGCGCTGCGGCATATAATTTGGGGTGTAATCATGGCAGACGAAAAATTTTCCAACTTTTTGACGGATATCATCGACGCCGACCTCGCTGAGGGCAAGGTCGATGTTGTGCATACCCGCTTCCCGCCGGAGCCGAACGGCTACCTGCACATCGGTTCCGCCAAGGCGATCTTCATCAACTATACCATCGCCAAGCACTACGGCGGCCTGTTCAACCTGCGCTTTGACGACACGAACCCCGCCCGCGAGGGTGACGAGTACGTGCAGAGCATCCTGCAGGACCTGAAATGGCTGGGTGCCGAGCCAAACGGCGGCATTTTCTACGGCAGCGACTATTTTGAGCGCTGCTATGAGTACGCCGAGCAGCTCATCAAGGAGGGCAAGGCCTACGTGGATGACCTGACCCGTGAGGAAATGCAGGAGTACCGCGGCAACGACGCCGGCAAGCCCAGCCGCCCGAGCCCCTACCGTGACCGCACGCCGGAGGAGAACCTCGACCTGTTCCGCCGTATGCGCGCGGGTGAGTTTGCCGACGGCGAAAAAACGCTGCGCGCCAAGATCGACCTGGCCAGCCCGAACATGAACATGCGCGACCCGACCATCTACCGCATCAAGCATGTCGAGCATCACCGCCAGGGCGACAAGTGGTGCATCTACCCGATGTACGACTTTGCGCACCCCATTCAGGACGCCATTGAGGGCATCACCTTCAGCCTGTGCAGCCTTGAGTTTGAGAACCACCGCCCGCTGTATGAGTGGGTCATCACGAACCTGTTCGGCAAAGAATTCCCGAAGCAGCGCGAGTTTGCCCGCCTGAACGTGACGAACACCGTCATGAGCAAGCGTTACCTGCGCGAGCTGGTCGAGAAGAACATCGTGGACGGCTGGGACGACCCCCGTATGCCGACCCTGTCCGGCCTGCGCCGCCGCGGCTACACGCCGACGAGCATCTTCACCTTCGTGAAAGAGGCCGGCATCTCCAAGGCCGACAACCTCGTGGATATGCGCCAGCTGGAGGCCGTGCTGCGCGCCGAGCTGGAGCTGAACGCCCAGCGCCGCGTGGCCGTGTTGGAGCCTGTCAAGCTGATCATCGACAACTATCCCGCCGACCAGTGCGAGTATTTTGACCTGCCCAACAACCCGAACCGCGACGCCAACGACACGACGACCCGCAAGGTCGCCTTCACGAAGGAGCTGTGGATCGAGAACAGCGACTTCTTTGAGGTGCCGCCGCCGAAATTCAAGCGCCTGACCTTGGGCAGCGAGGTCCGCCTGATGGGTGCGTATCTGGTGCGCTGCACCGGCGTGGACAAGGACGAGAACGGCAAGGTCGTGGCCATCCACGCCGAGGCCGACCTCGAGACCCGCAACGGCAACCCCGCCGATGGCCGCAAGGTGCGCGGCACGATCCACTGGGTCAGCTGCGCCCACTGCCTGGACGCCGAGGTCGAGCTGTATGATAAGCTGTTCACCGAGGCCAATATGAACAGCATCCCCGACGACGCGGATTTCAAGGATTACCTGAACCCCGACAGCGTCAAGGTGCTGCAGGGCGCGAAGCTCGAGGAGAGCCTGAAGGACGCCAAGCCCGGTGACCGCTTCCAGTTCGTGCGCAACGGGTATTTTACCCCGGACAGCAAGCATGAGGGCGTGTACAATCGAATCGTCACGCTGAAGGACAGCTTTAAGCTGTAATTTGCAAAAAATGACCCCCATCGGATGTTGCTCCGATGGGGGTTTTGCTGTAGGGGGCGGCATCCCCGACGCCCCGCGGCAGGGTGAGGTCACCCCGCCCTACGTATTGTTTGTAAGGGGGATGTAGGGCGGCCTGCCCTCAGGCCGCCGCGGAGGGGTCAAGACCCCTCCCTGCAAAGCCATCCTTAAAAGGGGCAGCAGCGCAAGCCTGCGGGCCGGGCATGCCCTGCCCCTTCAGGGGCAGGGGCAATTTACGCGGCATCACCCTGCCCGCTTCTTCTCCCACTTCTCCGCGCACCGCTGCATCCAGCCGCCCTTGACGTAGTACAGAATAAACAGCGCGGACGCGAGGGACCAGGTGATGGGATAGCTCATCTCCACCGTGGCGACCTCGTGGCGGATGGGCACGGCGATGAAGAGCCAGAGCATCCGCAGACCGCAGACAAAGAACACGGTGATCAGCGTCGGCACGCGGACATCGCCGCAGCCGCGCAGCGCACCGGCCAGCACCTCAATACATACGTAGGTGATGTAGACCGGCGTCAGAACGTGCATCATGCCGACACCGACGGCGACCACCGCGTCGTCCTGGCTGAACAGGCGGAACAGCACCTCCGCCAGATTGTAAAATGTAAAGCTGATGACCAGCGTCGTACACGCGGCCATTGCCAGACAGACCCGCACGCCGCGGCGCACGCGGTCATACTGCCGTGCGCCGAAGTTCTGCCCCGCAAACGTCGTGATGGCGATGCCCAGCGAGTTGATCGTCATCCAGAACAAAAAGTCGATCTTGCCGTAGACGCCCCACGCCGCAATCGTGCTGGTGCCGAAGCTGTTCATGCTGCTCTGGATAAACATATTGCTGATGTTGTACATGGCGCTTTGGGCGGCGGCGGGCACGCCGATGGTGCAGATGGCCGCGAAAACGTCGCCGTGCAGCCGCAGCTTTTCGGTGCGGATGTGCCACGGCATCCCCTGAGAGCCGACGATGCAGCGCAGCGTCAGCACCGCGCTGGCCACCTGACTGAGCACCGTCGCCAGCGCCGCGCCCATGACGCCCCAGCCGAACACCGCAATGAACACGACGTCCAGCACAATGTTGACGAGCGACGCCGCGATCAGAAAGTACAGCGGACGCTTGGAATCGCCGATGGCACGCAGGATATTGGTGCCCATGTTGTAGAGCATCTGCGGGATCATGCCCAGAAAGTAGATGCGCAGATACAGCGCTGCATCGGGCAAAATCTCGTCCGGCGTGCCCAGCAGACGCATTATCGGCGCGGCGGTCACAAGGCCCAGCACGGTCAGCAGTGCGCCAACGGCAGCGCTCAGCACCAGCGCCGTGTGCACCTGCCTGTCCACGGCATCGGGGTCATGTGCGCCCCAGCTCTGGGCAATGACGACGCCCGCGCCGCTGCAAAGCCCGACGAACAGGCCCACCAGCAGGTTGACGAAGGGCCCTGTTGCGCCCACCGCGGCCAGCGCGTTTGTGCCCACAAAGTTACCGACGATCAGGGTGTCCGCCGTGTTGTACAGCTGCTGGAACAGCGTGCCGAACCAGATGGGCAGAAAGAACAGGAGCAGCTGTTTGGGGATGCTGCCCGTCAGAATATCCGTTTGTTTGACGCTTTTCATAGAATTTCTCTCACTTTTCTGTTTCTCGCAACCACATTTTATGCTATAATGGCCCTAATGTAAAGAGGTGATTTTTGTGGGTCTTTATTGGGAGCCCTGTCCTGGCGGTGCGCGGCTGCTGCGGCTGCTGGGCGATACCCCCTGCCCCGCTGTGCCGGGCACAATTGAGGGGCTGCCCGTTGCGGAGCTGGGGCCGTACTGCTTTGCGGACAGGCCGGTCAGACCCGGGGCCCGGCGCACCGGGGACGACACGCATGAGATCACCGGCAATTTTGTGGAGGAGGTCACCCTGCCCGACACCGTGCGGGTGCTGGACAGCGCGGCGTTTTACAACTGCCGCAGGCTGCGCCGGGTCACGCTGGGACCCGGGGTCGAGGGGTTCGGCAGCGATTTGTTTACGAACTGCCGCCAATTGCAGACCTTCCGCCTGCGGGCTGCCGCCGATGCCCCGACGGGCTTAAAAAAGCTGCTGGGGGCCGTCAGCGCGGACATTACGGTGGAATTGGACAGTGCGCAGCTGTTTTACCCCGAGTATTCGGAGTTTCTGGACGAGAACACGCCCGCGCATATCTTCAACCACAGCATTGAGGGCGAGGGCTACCGGATGCGGCAGTGCTTCACGCCCGGCGGCGCGGTGGATTACGCCGCGTTTGATGCGTCGTTTGCGCAGGCCTGCGTCGGCGAGAGTGAGGACAAGCTCTGCCGGTTAGCACTCGGGCGGCTTGTGCAGCCGTTTGGACTGGGTGACGACGCCCGCGCGGACTACGAGCTTTACCTGACCGCCCACCCGGAGGCAGCGTTCCGGCGTGCTATTGACGACCGGGACGAGGCCGCTCTGCGGCTGCTGGTGGGGCTGAGCCTGCCGACAGCAGACGCCGCGGTCTATTGCGCCCGCGTCGGGTGGAGCGCCGGGGCGGCGGTGCTGTTAGGCCGGGCAAAGCGAGCGAAAAAAACGTATGATTTTGACGATTTGTAGACCATAAGCGGGTGGCAGCGCAAGGCCCGTCAAAGCCCGCGAGGAAAGCCTCCCCATCAGGGGAGGTGGCCGCGAAGCAGGCCGGAGGGGTTCAGCCCGTTGCCGGGCAGCCACGTAAGCCCGCGGGCCGGGCATGCCCGGCCCCTACATACAGTCATGGAAGAAGGTGTCCACTATAGCCAAACACATCCAAACCCAATCGGAATGGGAGCAGACGATGGCCCGCCGGGTCATGGAGCAGCTGCGGGGGGAGCTGTACCTTGACCAGCGCTACTTAACGGCAGCGCTCGGTGCACTGCCCGCGGCCCCGCAGGAAAGCGGCGGCAGCTTTGCCACCGACGGCGGGGCACTCTACTACCCCACCGCATGGCTGCTGGACACCTACCGCAGGAACCGGCGATACCTGCCCCGGGCCTACCTGCACAGCCTGTTCCACTGCATCTTCCGGCATCTCTGGCTGCGGGACAGGCGCGACCCCGACCTGTGGGGGCTGGCCTGTGACATCGCCGTGGAGGCCACGCTGGACACCCTGAACACCCCCGCCACGAAGCGCCCCGTCGGCTGGGTGCGGCAGCAATGCTACACACAGCTGCGCGAAAAGTGCAAATTTTTAGCGGCAGGCCCCATCTACCGCGTCTTAGCACAGACCGACGCGGAGACCTTAAACAAGTGGCAGCGGGAATTTTACACCGACAGCCACCGTCTCTGGCCCGCTGACCCCGACAGCCCCGCCGCCCAGATGCGCGGCAAACAGTGGGAGAACCTGGGCCGCCAGACGGAGCTGAGCATGGAGGAAAGCGGCCGGCGCGCCGGGCAGGACACCGCCGCGCAAGCCCTGCAGGCGCAGGTGCAGGCCGGGCGCAGCCGCCGCACCTACCGGGATTTCCTGCGCCGGTTCGCCGTCTGGCATGAGGAGCCGCACCTCGACCCCGAGGAATTCGACCTCGGCTTCTACAGCTACGGCCTGCGCACCTACGGCAACCTGCCACTGATAGAGCCGCTGGAAAGCCGCGAGGTGAAGAAAATACGCGACTTCGTCATTGTGGTGGACACCAGCGAATCCACGGCGGGCGAGCTGGTCAAGGCGTTCTTAAAAGAGACATTCACCTTATTAAAAAGTCAGGACAGCTTTTTCCGGCAGTGCCGCATTTTGGTCATGCAGGCGGACAACGCTGTGCGGGATGAGGTCTGGCTGAACGATCTGGACGCACTGGACCGCTATACGGCGCAGTTCACGCTGGTGGGCGGCGGCGGAACGGACTTCCGCCCCGCGTTTGCCCGCATTGCGCAGCTGCGGCAGGACGGTGCGCTGCGGGACCTGCAGGGCGTGCTGTATTTTACCGACGGCAAGGGCATCTACCCCGCCAAACGCCCGCCGTTTGAGACGGCGTTCCTGTTTTTAGAGGACGGCACCCCGCCGCCCGACGTGCCGCCCTGGGCCATGCGCCTGGTCTTGCAGCCCGAAGAATTTGACCCGAAAGGACGATGAGCCATGGATATTCAACGTGCCAAAGAGGAAATCAAGCGCGCCGTGCAGGCGTACCTTGCCACGGACGACATTGGCCGCCCGCTGATCCCCGCCGTGCGGCAGCGCCCCATTCTGCTGATGGGCCCGCCGGGCGTCGGCAAGACCCAGATCATGGAGCAGATCGCGCAGGAGTGCGACATCGCGCTGGTGGCCTACACCATCACCCACCACACCCGCCAGAGCGCCGTCGGCCTGCCGTTCATCCGGGAGCGGAACTACGGCGGGCGCACCCGCAGCGTGACCGAGTACACGATGAGCGAGATCATCGCCAGCGTCTACGCCGCCATGGAGCGCACCGGCAAGAAAAACGGCATCCTGTTCATCGACGAGATCAACTGCGTCAGCGAGACGCTGGCCCCCACGATGCTGCAATTTTTGCAGTGCAAGACCTTCGGCAATCAGGCTGTGCCGGGCGGCTGGGTCATTGTGGCCGCGGGCAATCCGCCGGAGTACAACAAGAGCGTGCGGGAGTTTGACCTTGTCACGCTGGACCGCGTGCGGCGTATCGACATTGAGCCGAAGCTGAGCGTCTGGCAGGACTACGCCCGCGCCCACAGGCTGCACCCCGCCGTGACGGCCTACTTGGAGCTGCGCCCGCAGCATTTTTACAAAATCGAAAACGATGTGGACGGCGTGCAGTTCGTGACCGCCCGCGGGTGGGAGGATCTGTCTGCCTATTTACAGGCTGCGGACAGGCTGGCGCTGCCCGTGGACGAGGGGGTCATCGGGCAGTACCTGCGCCACCCCGAGGTCGCGCGGGATTTTGCGGCCTACTGGGTGCTCTACCGCAAGTACCACGAGGATTACGGCGTCGAGGATATTTTGCAGGGCAAGCCCTATGACGCCGTCATTGCACGGGCGATGGACGCGAGCTTTGACGAGCGCATCAGTCTGGTCAGCTTGCTGCTGGCGGGCCTGAACACCCGCTTTGCCGACGCCCGCGCCATGGGTGCGGTGACGGATGCCTGCTACCAGCAGCTGCGCAGCTTCAAGCGGACGCTGTCCCAGCAGCCCGACGCCGACCCTGCCGACCTGTTTGCCGAGCGGTGCGACGCCTACCGCGCCAAGCTGGAGTCCGACAAGACCGCTGGAGCGCTGCTGCCCGACGAGGCCGCGGCCCGCACCCGCACGCTGGCGCTGCTGACCGCGTGGAGCCGTAGCCTTGACAACAGTCTGGACGCCGACGAGGCGTTTGACACGGTGCGCGGCGCGTTCAACACCCAGGTGCAGCGCCGCGAGGAAGCGGTCTCCGCCGCCAGCAACGCGCTGGAATTTGCCTTTGACTTTATGGAGCAGGCGTTCGAGGACGGGCAGGAGATGGTCGTCTTCGTCAACGAGCTGGCACTCGGCCCCGACTCCGCGCCGTTTCTGGCCGAAAACGACTGCGAGCGGTTTGAGCAGTACAGCGAGAAGCTGCTTCTCCACGGCGGCGAGGATGAGCTGCTGGCGGAATTGCAGCGGGATGATGTGCGGGCTGAGGAGCATTCGGCGGAGTTTTGATGTTCACGATGCCCTGTAGGGGCCGGGCATGCCCGGCCCGCGCGTGAAAGGCAAGCGTTCGTCCGCCGTACAGTTGCGGGCCGCACATGTGCGGCCCCTACAAAGCGGCAGCTTATTGGCTGTTCGCCTAAAAGCCGCGGACGTGACCGCCGCCGTCAAGTCCCACGGGCGGATATGGAATCCGCCCCTACGGAACTACGGTAGGGGGCGGCGTCCCCGACGCCCCGCAGGCAGCTGCCCGCTAAAAAGTATCACTTCTCATTATATTCTTTACTCTTTTGCGGAATTTTGTTATAATGGCAGTATTCCGTTTATCATCGGACATTTTGAGGGGGTCATTTTATGAAAGCAGTCATCACGGTCATCGGGCAGGACACGGTGGGTGTCGTTGCCAAGGTCAGCGCGGTGTGCGCCGAGCTGAACATCAACATTGAGGACGTTTCCCAGTCCATCATGCAGGATATGTTCTGCATGATCATGCTGGTCGATCTGAGCAAGGCGAACGCCGAGGCCGCCGAGGTCCGGGACCGCTTTGCGGCATTGGGCAAAGAGATGAAGATGCAGGTCACCGTGACCCGGCAGGAAGTCTTTGATGCCATGCACACCATTTAAGGGGGCTGCCACATGAGAATCATCAACAGCCGCGACATTATGGAGACCATTGAGATGCTGACCGCCGAGAATCTCGACGTGCGCACCGTCACAATGGGCATCAGCCTGCTGGACTGCATCGACCCGGATGCGGACAAGGCGTGCGAGAAAATCTACAACAAGATCACCCGTCTGGCGGGCAATTTGGTCTCCGTCGTGGACGGCATCAGCGCCGAATACGGCATCCCCATCGTCAACAAGCGCATCAGCGTCACGCCCATTGCGATGCTGCTGGGCGCCGCGCCCGACGCCGACCCCGTGCAGTACGCCAAAACGCTGGACCGCGCGGCCAAGGCCGTGGGGGTCAACTTCATCGGCGGCTTCGGTGCGCTGGTACACAAGGGCTTTTCCGCGGGCGATAAGCGGCTGATCGCCGCCATCCCCCGCGCACTGGCCGAGACCGATATTGTCTGCTCCAGCGTCAATATCGGCTCGACGAAATCGGGCATCAACATGGACGCCGTCAAGCTGATGGGCGAGGTCGTGCGCGAGACCGCCGAGCTGACGAAGGACAATATGTGCATGGGCGACGCAAAGCTCGTCGTGTTCTGCAACGCGCCCGAGGACAACCCGTTCATGGCGGGCGCGTTCCACGGCGCGGGCGAGCCGGACTGTGAGATCCACGTCGGCGTCTCCGGCCCCGGTGCGGTGCGCGCCGCGCTGGCCAAGCTGCCGAAGGACGCCCCGATGGACGAGGTGGCCGAGCTGGTCAAGCGCACGGCATTCAAGATCACCCGCCTGGGCCAGCTGGTAGCGAACCTCGCCAGTGAGCGCCTCGGCGTGCCCGCAGGCATCATTGACCTGTCGCTGGCCCCGACGCCCGCGATTGGCGACAGCGTTGCGAACATTCTGGAGGAGATGGGCCTTGAGAGCTGCGGCTGCTGCGGCACGACGGCCTGCCTGGCCCTGCTGAACGACGCGGTCAAGAAGGGCGGCGTCATGGCGTCCAACCACGTCGGCGGCCTGTCCGGCGCGTTCATCCCCGTGTCGGAGGATGACGGCATGATCAACGCCGCCAACTGCGGCAGCCTGACGCTGGAAAAGCTCGAGG
>OLVR01001149.1_pt1 | contig 27251 bp, 39 predicted proteins | sample 1673261 | NCBI WGS metagenome assembly OLVR01 (sample SAMEA3178938, study PRJEB25190) | human gut metagenome | biome: human gut; feature: human-associated habitat; material: faeces | place: Austria | collected 2013 | reverse complement strand
TAGTTGACCCGAAGCTTGTGGAAGCCAACGGAAAGCGCAAAGAAAAGCTGGAGCTAGTAAAGCAGGTGGAAAACTTAAAGCAACAGCTCGAGGAGACGCGCTCCGTTCCGGTATCGGAGGAGGAAGCCGACGGTGAGGATGTCCATGCAGTCAAGACCTACGATGTCATCCTGCGCGTCAAGCCGGAAAAGGTCGGACAGATCCACTCCCAGGTCATCGACGGGCAGAAATGTCTGGTCATTCCGATGGACGAAGATGAGCACGCCGCTGTCAACGGTGCCAATACTACCGTATAAGCAAAGAAAATAATCACTTGTGCATATTGTATAGTTGTGGTATAATACACAATGTAAACAAAAATAATAATCAAACGAAAAAGAGTAGGTAGCCGCCTGCTCTTTTTTTGTACCCTTGAGAGGGAGGAGAGAAAAAATATGAATAACTATTTTGGCAAAGAAAACATGGATAAAATCGTTCTTATCCAAACAGACATATGCAGTATACTATATGGCTGGTACAAAGGAGAATACCAAGAGATATTCAGATGTCCGCGGGAACTGGATGATAAGGATCTGAATGCCTTTATTGATGACAACCGGTATTTCCTTGGTTTTGAACCTGATGAAGAAACGAATGACTTGCGAAACGTTCCAGATAAGGAATTTATAGGATATTATCGGATGTACTTCAGAGGTGGCTGGTGCGGCAGATGGTTTCCTGCAAAAGATGATAATGCTGATTTGCAGTTATCAGAAAGAGACAAGATTGGAATTTCCAATATTGTGAAGTATATTTCCCGTGAATATCCAAAAGGATGTGATTGGATAATGCAGGAAGATACCAAAGAAAAATATCCGACATGGGGAGAAAATGAAAGATATCTGCTCAAACCTGTCAGATCAGAACGTTACAAAATTCTTGTTGATACAAGATACGGAAACGGAGACTATCCAATAAGGATATACGTATATCGCTAGGAAGAAACGAGCATGAAACGATGATTTAGGGAGGTAATTGAAATGACAGTAACAGAATTTTGCTTAAAACATACACAGGTTGGAGAGTTAATTATATTTAGAAAAGATGGATGGATTAGCGGCTCAACATGGATTGCCCATGAAGATTTATTTGCAATTCCAGAATCTTTTATGAACAAAATTGTAAAAGATGATAGCTGGTGGGAATTAACCGTCACAACAGAACACGGAGATAAAGTTAGCGTTCCTTGTCATGTTGTAGATTTCTAAAACACAATGAATCTGAATCGGAAATTTCAGAAGGTGGTAATATGAAAGATACAAGATTTATGGAACGAAAATGTTTTGTTATTACATCTGAAGCTTTGTTGGAATTTATGAAAGAACAGAAAGATGATAACAGTTTAACATTTGAAAAGGGAATTCAGACAGCTTGCAGTAGAAAGTAATTTGTAGTTATGATATAATAATCATAATAAAAAGAACCTAACGGAGAAGAAAGAGAGGAATAGACAGATGGAAAAAGAAAGAGCAATTGAGTTATTGATGAAAGACGGTTGCACAAAAACCGAAGCAGAGCGGCATCTGGCAAACGGTAGCGCCGTGATTGAGGACTTTGAAGAACATTTTGCTGATTACATGGCAGAGTGGAGCATCCCGGCAGAAGATCAGCCAGCGTACAAACGGATGATTACCGACAAGGTTCCGGTTGCGGACTGGGGGATTGTTGATGATGGCGGTAAAACATATTATATTATGTATGCTTTGTAGTTAGTTATGTTAAACCAACAATACTTATAGGAGGCTTGGTCATATGACAGAATTTCAGATTTATTGTAACCATGGGGTGCTTGGAGCAGAGAAAAGAAACATGTATACATACAGTAACCAGCATGCCTACGCAGTTTGCAGCGATAAGATCAGTGTTCGATTACCAGAAAATGATGTTTTTTCTTTATATGAAACTGTTAATGGCGAATTGGCGGTAGAAACATCATGGGGCTGGCAATATCCAGTGGACGAAGTTCTGCAGGGAGATGTAAAACCTTGCTTTTGCGCAGTAGATAAGAATGGCAAGACGCATCGTGTATACTTGGATGTAGTATAGCTTGATTTCGCAGAACAGAGATGGTATAATACACTATGTAAACAACAAAATAATAAAACTAAGTAGGAGCAGATTTCGGTCTGCTCCTTTTTTACCCTCAAAAGGGAGAAAGCGAGGCAAACAAAATGGCAATGAAAAAGAAAACATATAATAATGTCCTAAAAGCAGGAAAGCTAATACAGAAAAAAGGATATGGCGAGAAAGAGGCACTAGAAATTGCAGTGCAGTGTTTTGATAGGCTTGAGGAAATGAATAACGGAATGTCTGTCGAATGGCTGATTGATAAGATCGCTGTAAGACATGAAATGGACACGAAGGAATTTACTCATACAACACTGTAAGAGCGCAAAGAAAAACGATTTGCTCAAATTATGAACCGATTGACAAGAGATTCATTGGTAAACAAGTAATTATGGAAATGGATACTAATGGCGGAGATCTTGGATATTGGTACATAATCCATGGGGATATTGATGAATACGTTGAGGGTGTTAAAAAGACATTAAAAGAGTACATGGGTGAAAATATTACAATATAAAAGAACAATATAATGCCATTATTTAGAGTTGATCTTGGTGGATAGAAATGGTATAATTCACTATGTAAACAAAAATAATAATCAACCTAGAAGGAGCAGATTTCGGTCTGCTCCTTTTTTTACCCTTAAAAAGGGAGAAAGTGAGGGAGTAAGTAAGGCTTATGACGAAGAAAGAATTGCGAGACAAATTATATGAAGGATCACATCTTGAAAATCTTTTCGATTTTTCTGACGGTCAGGAATGTATCATCTACAAAGGCAATTTTGAGGTCTCTGACAAAATTATCTACATTCCGGACATTGATCTGAATCAGATTGATACAGAATGCGCCTTAAGCAATGAGGATATTGAAAATGTTATTCATAACTGCTATACCGGAAACGATTTCGTAGAAGAATGCAGCGATCATGAAGATTTAGCAAGAGAATTATTCGATTTTGTTGATTGGCAGCATCCAAATATTCAAGATTTGTTAGATGGATATGATGACGAAGAATTTGAGGAAAGATATGGCTTTTCAATGGAAGCGTTAGGGTGAATCAGACTTTTCAACAGAATGATTGGAGGATACGATCATGATGTACAATTATGATTATTTAAACGAAAAAGCTAAACCATATGGAGGTATAAAGAAAATATTTGATGAACTTTCAGATTATGCTGATGAGTTTGTCATTGGATATTTAGAAGCAAGATGCGGGTGCAAAGTTTCAAAAGAAGATGTTATAAAGGAAGCTATGTTTACATCAGTATGGGAAGGATGTGAAATTACCACTCCTTGTAAAGTTAATACTGTAACAAGAGAAATCTTTGATATTGAGAAGGTTGATACTCCAACTGATGATGATGGAAATGAGTTAGAAATTCTTGACAGAGAATATGTTACAGTAGATGGCGTAGAATACTGTGCTGGAAGCGCTTCCTCTGAGACAGAAGGATGGAATCCAGATAAAGATTATTGGTACAAATAAAAGGATGATTTATGGAGGAAAATAAAGATGCTTGTTGGAGATTTAGTTTATAGTGATGATTTTGATTGCAATTGTAATTATGATATTTATGATTGTACAGAAGCCGGAAAGCAATATGGAGATGGAGCAGAATTGATTTTCAGCACAAAAAGGAATGGATTTCGTAAGCCATTAGATCGCATTCTCGATATGAAGATAAAATATATTACAATCCAGGATTCCACTATTGTAATAGAAGCAATGCATTGAACCGATATTAGTCGCTTATGATAAAGACGAGTTCCAAGAAAAATATGGATTTTCTATGGAAATGCTAGGGTAAATCAAAAGAAAAGAATATAAATAACATTGAAACAATGATTCCGAGAATGGAGGAAAAAATTATGACATTAAAGCAAATTGCAGAGAAATATAACTTTAGATGCGAAAAGAATTATAAAGTGGATTGGAATAAAAAACGTGATGAAAATAACGCAGATGTTTTTATTCCACTCACAGAAGCACTTCTGGCTAAAAATACAGATGGTAAAGATACTGTATGGATATACAGAATAGATAACTCGGTTTTCTGTTTGGGAAATACAGATAATCTTAATCTTTGGCTGTCAGATACCAGAAAAGACTTAACAGTAGACAAGCTTGTTGAATTTATAAAAGACCTAAATGATTGGTCTGAAAACTACGGTTGGTCAATACCTACAAGGGTTATTATAGACCCTGAAGATTGGCAGGAAATAGCAGGTATTTGTGATGCTTATGAGGACGAAAGATATTGCGAAATATAATAAGGGTATGTGAAAAGCGCCATGATTTAGAGTTGATCTTGGCAGATAGTCATGGTATAATTCACTATGTAAACAAAAAATTATAATCAACCAAAATAGGAACGGACCGCGGTCTGTTCCTATTTTTTTACCCTTAAAAGGGAGAAAGCGAGGCAAATTTATGTTAGAAAACAAGGAGTTTTACCCAACACCAAGAGCGTTACTTACAAAAATGACTGAGGATATGAATTTCAGAATGATACATTCTGTCCTTGAACCGTCCGCAGGGAAAGGTGACATTGTAAAATACCTTTTGGAAAAGGCAGAGTCATGTTCCAATGTGACCTTGGATATTGATTGCATCGAGAAAGATCCAAATTTACGCCATATTCTGAAAGGGAATGATATGCGTGTTGTTCATGATGATTTTTTGACATATGATACCATGAAAGCATACGATATGATCATTATGAATCCTCCGTTTAGCGAGGGCTGCCTGCATCTTCAAAAAGCAATACGGATGCAGGAAAGATCTGGCGGGGCAATCGTCTGCCTGTTGAACGCAGAAACACTGAAAAATCAGTGTAGCAATGACCGAATCGCTCTTATGAAAATGATTGAGCAACACAATGGTTCAATTGAGTTCATACAGGACGGCTTTCTTGATGCCGAAAGGAAAACTGCAGTGGAGGTAGCACTTGTAAAAGTACAAATTCCAAAGCCAGAAGCAAGATCTTCCATTATTGATACCTTAAAGAGAGAGAGAAAAGTGCAGGAACCCGCCGCATCTGAATGCGCTTATCTGGCAGACAATGATTTTATTAAAGCCATTGTCGACCAGTACAAGATGGAGGTAGAAGCTGGGTGCCGACTGATCCGGGAATACGAGGGAATGAAACCGTTCATTTTGTCAGAATTTAAGCGAAATGACGATGGAAGTTTTCGGAGTACCGAATGTATCCTTTCTCTAAATCTCTGTACGCAACACAATCATTATGATGGAAATGCTTCTATCAACGAGTATATCCGCTTAGTCAGAAAAAAATATTGGAAAACGCTTTTTACAAATCCAAAGTTTGTAGGTCAGCTAACAGAAAATCTGCAACGGGAATATTTTAACAAAGTATCTGAACTAATGGATGTAGAATTTTCTATGTTCAATGTTCTGGAAGTGAAAATCGACATGCTCAAACATGTGTCTGACGGTATCGAAGATGCCATTATAGCTTTGTTTGATGAATTCAGTCACAAACATTATTGGTACGATGATTCCGGAAACAACATTCATTATTATAATGGATGGAAGACAAACAGTGCATACATGGTAAACAAAAAGGTAATCATTCCTTTAAATGCATTCTCATCCTGGTCCGGACGTTTTGAGACATATCACATTAAAACAAAATTACAGGACATGGAAAAATGCTTCAATTACCTTGACGGCGGCAGAACAGATGCACTGGATCTCCAAATAGCATTAAAACAGGCAGAGGCAAACACGCAGACAAAAAATATTGATCTCAAATATTTTACAGTTACGTTCTATAAGAAAGGAACCTGTCACATTGTATTCAAGGACGAAGAACTTCTGAAAAAGTTCAATATCTACGGATCGCAGCGAAAGGGATGGCTTCCACCGGCATATGGGAAAAAACATTATTCCGAAATGAGTCCGGAAGAGCAGACTGTAGTGGATGAGTTTGACGGAAAAAAGACATATGAAGAGGTTATGTCTAATGGAGAATTTTATTTCTCCAACATCAACATGCATCTGTTGGATTGCGCTGGCTAACAATCTACCTATTGTAATAGGAAATGTAGGCAAAGAGACAATATATTTGTCTAGGACGCGTAATTATGGTATAGTTCACTTTATAAGAAGCAGTATGGCTATTGCGGGGCAGATTTTCTTCTGCTCCGTTTTTACCTATACTGTAAAAAGAAAGCGAGGCACTTTTAATATGGAAGAAACACAGATAAAAAATCTTATTGAACAGCTAAATACTGCAAATGCGGCATACTATAACGGCGAAGAAATCATGTCAAATAAAGAATGGGACCGCTTATTTAATGAATTAAAAAACTTGGAAGACCTCACCGGGATTATTTTCCCCGATAGCCCAACACAACATGTTGGCGCTCCGATTATTAAAGGACTTGCCGAATCCGTTCATGAATTTCCGGCTCTTTCTCTTGATAAAACGCAGGATATGAATGACTATATCAATATGTTTGAAAAGCTAATGCGCCCATCTAATCACAATGTTGTTTTAATGTGGAAAATGGATGGCTCCACTGTACAGGCAACATACACGCATGGGCGGCTGCAAAAATTAGTCACGCGAGGAGACGGCGAGGTCGGGCATCTTATTACCCATAATGCTCACAATATCCATGGATTACCCATTAACATTCCATATACGGGGAAATTAGTGGTTCGTGGTGAAGTCGTTATGAGTTACCGCGAGTTTAATCGAATTCAGATGGAAGATGGAGGTATTTATAAGAATGCCAGAAATCTTGCAAATGCAACCATTTCTATGTTAGACAGTTATGAAATGGCAAAGCGGGAAGTACATTTTAAAGGCTTCAACCTTGTCTATATGGATCAGCTTGCAGAACTCGCCAGTTTCAATGATAGGCTCGACTGGATGCAGATGCAGGGATTCGATGTAGTGGATCATGAACTGTGTGACATTACAGATCTTCAAAAAGTTATGCAACGTTGGACTGACAATGTATCGCATTTCGACTATCCGGTGGATGGTTTAGTAACAGCATCAGATGATGCCGCATACGCGGACACCCTTGCAGGAACAAATCATCACCCAAATCAGATGCGCGGATATGCGTTCAAGTGGCAGGACAAAGAAGAAACTACAATATTGAGGAAGTTTGAATGGAGTCCATCTGTAAACTCTCTAAATCCAGTCGCGGTTTTTGATCCGGTGGAATTAGAAGGAACCACCGTTACAAGAGCATCGCTACATAATGTAACATATTTGCTTGGCAAGGATCTGCGTGTCGGGAATAAGATAACCGTATATAAGGCAAACATGATCATTCCACAAATTGCAGAAAATTTGAATATGGAACGTCATTACAATGGGGATTTCTACAGATACGATGATATCTGGAGTCGTCATAGCATACCGACCCAATGTCCTGTATGCGGTGCGGCAACCAAACTTCGAGAAACAGGCGATGATCGTAATAAGACCTTGGTTCTGACCTGCACAAATCCGGATTGCGCGGCGAAAAAGCTGAAACGGTTTAATCGCTTTGTTCAGAAAGGCTGCATGAATATAAAGGGAATCAGCGAAGAGACAATCGCAAAATTCATTTCCCGGGGCTTTATCAAGGAATTTGCGGATTTTTATAAATTAGCTGACCACAAGACTGAGATTGTCTCCATGGACGGATTTGGGGAAACGATGTTTAGCAATCTTGTAGCGGCTGTTGAAACATCCAGAAAAACAGATTTTGTGTCCCTCATCAATGCTCTGGGCATACCTAATATTGGAAAGGGGCAGGCAAAGGTTTTATCAAAAGCATACGCTGGAGATATTGGCTCATTCTTTCATGATGTATATGCCCGCCACAGCTTTTCTACAATTGATGGCATTGGTGACGTGTTGGAATCTAATCTTTGGGATTGGGGAAATGAATACCTTCGTTATATTGAACGGGAAGATGATGACGTCTTTCCAGAGGGGATAAATCTGGAGATCTACCATCTGCTACAGGAAGTCGAGATCACCAAAACCAACGGCAACGTTGCAGCAACATTATCAAGGAAGACGTTTGTTATTACTGGGAAGCTCAATCATTTTGCGAATCGAGAGTCACTCGTAGAAAAAATTGAGGCTCTTGGCGGCAAGGTTTCTGGTTCCGTTTCAGCAAAAACGAGTTATCTTGTCAATAATGATGTAACCAGTACATCCGGCAAGAATAAGAAAGCAAAGGAACTTGGAATCCCCATTATTTCAGAAGAAGAACTACTATCTATGCTGAAAGAAGAAAATGCATAAAGATTCGACAGAAATCCAGCAAATCCATATCTGTATGCAATATTTATTGCATACAGTGTATTTGTATGGTATAATGCACTTACATGATAAACGATAAAAAGGAGGACATGTTGTCATGAATAAAATGGAATTAGTTTCCGCAATCGCGGAGAAATCCGATTTAAGTAAGAGAGATGCAGAGGCAGCGTTAAATGCGTTTACAGACATTGTTGCCGAGGAGTTAAAGAAGGGCGAAAAGATCCAGTTAGTAGGATTCGGTACATTTGAGGTATCTGAGAGAGCAGAGAGAACAGGAAGAAATCCGCAGACTGGTAAAGAGATGACAATCGCAGCTTCCAAGGCTCCGAAGTTCAAGGCTGGTAAGGCTTTAAAGGATATGATCAACGCCTAAGTGATATATAACCCAAAAAAATTTATGGGCGTATAACCCCAAAATGTACAGAACCCCCATTGCCTCAATAGGCTATGGGGGCTTTATTTTTATATTGCGCAAAATGTATGAATGTGGTATTATACACGTATAAACAATAATTTTATTCAAACTATCGGAGCAGCGGTTTGTCTGCTCCGATTTTTTTACCCTTAAACGGGAGAAAGCGAGGCAACATTATGATGAGTTTGTATTTGGTTATTTATCTACAAAACGGAAAGGAAAAGATGCAAAAGGTTCTTGCCTGTGATCGGGACAGAGCTAAAGAAAAGTTCTGTCAGAAAATGGACAGCGCAGGTATTAGTTACACCATATCTCAGATCATGCCAATTGATACTGGCATATGGTGCTAAAGTCTATCTAAAACACTCACAAAAGTGAAAACAGTGAAGAGGCAGAAGAAAAAAGTAAGAATGGCGAATGAAAATGGGATTATCCTGTTAGAATTTATGCCTACGAATAACAAGTAGAACGCAAAGGCAGTTAGAGAATAATAATCTAACTGCTCATTTTATCACAAGGAGGAAACAAAAAAGAATATGAAATACACATTAGACACTTTAAAAAAGATAAACGAAAGATTTATTGAAAGCCATCGTATGAAGGAATCAGATGTCGAAATGGCAAATGCCTATGTAGAATTGATCGAGCGCACACGGTCAACAACCGAACCACAAAGCGGAGATCTTATTCAGTACACCGACGAACATGGCAACTATTACAGCGCTGCTCATATTGAAAAGGTAAATGGGGATGGAACAGTAAATGTTTGTGAAAAACCCTATATACCTTTCATTAACGCAAACATAAATAATGATGGTATCCGGTGCTGCACATCCGGCGGTCCTTGGTGTGATTTGCCGGTAAACAAACTGGTTTATGTAGGCAAAGGAGAAAAACATTTCCAGGACTGGGGCAATTGTGGCGGTTGTGCAGATGGCGCCATTGTATTTAACGCCAATGTCAGCGTATGGGAATATGTAGACGAGCGCAATAAATTCATAAGCGAAAGCGGCTTTAAGTTTACCACAAAAGATTTTGACAAATATTATGTAACGTTCAATCCAGATAAGGAAAAAACAAATTATGTCTATTTTACGGATGGCAATGCATGGGAAAACAAGATGGACTATCAGGCATGGTTGCGAACATACAGAGCCGAGGTATTCAAAGGATACAGTCAGAATCAGTTTGTGGTATGGACTTGGAGAAACATGGATCATTTTGTGTCACCAGATGAGTATGACAATTTGGATCTTCCAGAAGACACCTTCTTAATGAATGGAGATCTTCTTAAATGCAAGAGAACCTATAACGAAGATACACATACAATTGATACTTATTTTGTATGGTATTGGAATGAGCCAGGGAAAGACTTCTTGGAGGTAGCTGCAGAGCAAAATAGAATAAGAGAAGAGAGATATACACTTCCCGGCAAAAAGCCTGAATATCAGATCGCAAGAAGAGAACTGGAAAGCGGAGAAGTAAAATATGTGGAAGCAAAATCATATTTAGATGATTGATGCATTCATAATACAATCATGGCAGATGTAGAGTTATAGTGAAAAACAATGCAACCCGTGCTTGCAACAACATGCAAGCACGGCATATAGTGAGAAAAGGAGATAAAAAATTATGGGACAGTTCAGTTGGATTTACAGCGATACAAACAACCAGCTTATTGATAACAAGCCGGCAGATACATATTTACTCGTGCCAAAGCCATTTCAGAAGAAATACGGCAAGACAATCCATGAATCTTGCTATGATGGATATGGAAGATTTGGAAAGTACGATGTGTATGATCTGATCCCGGAATGGAACAGAGACATGATACCGGAAGTTATTTGCAAGCTCAAAAACGGGACTTGGGAATGCAGCGCAAGCGAAAAAGAAATTTCAAATCTACAGGCTTACTACGAGGGGAAGCAGATCTCTTGTGAATTGCGTGATCTTGGAGTCATCATGGCTTGCTATGACCAGGACAATGCTTCTCTTATGTATCCGATCAAGATTACGACAGAAGCTCTTGAATATGATACCGTTCCCGCTTCAAAGAGCGATCCGCATCAGGGATGGACGGATAATGAGAATGAATTCAATGAAAAATAGGGTGCCCTCGATTTTTCATTTGTATATCACGCAATAATAATTCTATGATAAAAAAGGAGTAATTCTATGTTAGATTATACGAAAGTCACATTTAACGAGTTGGATGATACAGACAAGCCCTTGCAGGTGTTTTACAATTATGATTTAGAGCAAAGTGAAATTGACGACTTACTGAGAGAGTACGCAACCGTCGAAGAAATACCAGAAGGTGTGTCTGTCCAGAAAGTAGAATTATGTCTGACAATTTATGCAAGACATGATTTTAAGTTGGAAGCATGTTGTACAGATACAGACAATAATCAGTATTGGATTGAACTCTATACGCAGTTTACAGATGCAGATAAGCTTATCAGTTTAATTCCGGATTATTGGAAAATAAAATTATAGCACTGGAAAACAACGATTTATAGTTGAATTCAGTGAATAATTGTGGTATAATTCACGATGTAAACAAAAAAATTATAATCAAACGAAAAAGAGTAGGCAAGCACCTGCTCTTTTTTTGTACCCACAAAAGGGAGAAAGCGAGGCTAATTATGGCAAACTATGAATTAACTGTATCTATGGGATATGTTCCAACGTGGACGCATGTAGACGCAGTAAGAGAAATCTTTCAGAATGCAAAAGACGAAGAGACTGTAAACCCGGAAAACAAAATGTTTTTCGACTACAACGAGGAAACCGAAACTCTGATGATCGGAAATAAAACAGGAAAGTTGAATAAATCAACCTTGTTGATCGGAATTTCTGACAAAAGAAACGACAACAGAACAATTGGACAGCACGGTGAAGGCTACAAAATTGCAACCGTCGTCCTTCTCAGAGAAGGTCTTTCCTTAAAGATTTACAATTTCGGCTGCAATGAAGTATGGACCGCAAAGAAGATCAAGAGCAGACGCTACGGTGTAGACATTCCTGCCTTTGACATTCAGAAAGCCGGCTCTTTGTTAAGACCAGTTGCAAACCATGATCTGGTTTTTGAGATTCAGGGCATTACAGCTGAAATGTATGAGGAGATCCTGGAAAGCAATCTTTATCTGCAGGAAAGAGAGGGATTGCTTGGTGAAGTGATGCAGGCGAATAACAGCCGCATTCTTTTAAATGAGAAATTTAAGGGAATGATCTTTGTCAGCGGGCTTTATGTATGCACCGAAGATGCTTTACAGTATGGATATGACATGGCACCAGAAAGAATCCGTCTTGACCGGGATCGGCACACCGTTGCTGGATGGGAATTGCAAAACGCAACAGCAAGAGTCATTGCCAGTACAAGCAATACCGATTTTATCAAGAAAATGTTCAATACATACGATGGAGAAGATTTAGCTTATTGTAAGTATTTGGACTGCGTATCAAACGCGTGTGATGAAGAGGCAAGCGACTTTTTCGCCAAAAACGGAAACAATGCCGTTATTGTTACTTCTGAGGAGGAGCGGAGCGAAGCTTTAACATATGGAGCTACGCCGTATTTCATGAATAACCGAATGGCAGAAATGATCCGGAGTTCAACCGTTTATACGGCTCGAATTGCCGAAGAACATCATGCTCCAATGCCTCTTTCTGAAAAATTAAAGGCTTGGTTTTCAGATGCAAGGGAACATCTTCCGGTGGATCTGGAAGAACAGGGAGAGGAATTGCTCGAGGAAGTTTACAACGCGCTGTAAATTAAGCAACTGAGCGTGGAAAGCCGGTACACGAATATGTGCCGGCTTGTAAATGTTTGGAGGTTCAGGAATGGATTATTTTTTTGCAAAAGGTGAAAGACGACGGTGGAAACCAAAAGGACGGTCGTTTAGTATCGGTAAACAGTATTTTGACTGCTTTGAATGTATCTATGATGATCTGTCGGTAGAAGTGATAAATGGTTATATCATTGGTCACTTTTCCGAAGCAGTAGTTCAAAAATAAGGAGGACTCAAAAATGACATTATTAAACAAGGGTTATATTGTGGTACCAAAAAAATATGTTAGGGAATTGCTGTTTTTCCTTGATGCAGCAGGAATTGATGGTGAAGAGTATCCTGAAGAGGATGAATCTGTTGCAGGTGTAGAAATCACCGATCAGTACGGAGATATCGAAGACGCTCTGTTAAATATCGTCACCCGGTTTACTAAAAAAGGTGTCTTACTGAATGGTGAAATTACATACTCGGGAGATTCTGACGGTAAATTTGTTATCATAGATGGCGAGTTTAATACATTAGATCTGGAAGAATCTGTTCTCTGGGATGCTTCTACGAAAACCCTATATAATGAGTTGCGGCGACGTGGTGCTACAAATAACGCAGAGAAAATCCGCTGTATGACCACCGAAGAACTGGCAGAATGGTTTGATACGGTGACAAAAGACATACTTGCCGGAAATATTCAGGACAAAAACCAGTGGCGAGACTGGCTGCAGTCAAAAATCACCGGTGTCGGAGAAACTCGGTAGTAGAGTTTTTATCAAAGAAACAATTTCATTGAATGATGAGGAAGGAGAATTTTATGACATTTGAAGAAGCAAAAGCTCGCTCGGATTACCAGTTCGACATCAATGAACTTGACTCCATCATTGAAGATATCCGGAAAGGCAGTATGGACAGCCTATTTGAGAACGGCGATCCGTATAGAGGAGCTGCTGTACTGGTAATCGGACATGTAGATATTGAGGTTAATGTTCATACATATGAACAATGCGGCATAAAAGCCGGATCCAAAAAACCTGTGATAAGTTACTTTGTGTGTGTTAAACACGGCAACACGGACGATGACTGGGAATCAGACGATTATGTGGACGACTACAAGCCATCCGTGGATTGGACGGAAGATAACTGGAGGGATCTGTTAGAGAAAGATATGTTCCAGGCACTTGACCAATATGTAACAAAGAAAGCGTATAGCTACGATTTTCCAAACTGATTATGCGCAAAACATATATTGCGCAATTTGTGTAGACATGGTATAATGCACTGTGTAAACATAAAATAATCAACCTATTTAAGAGCAGATCTGTTGATCTGCTCTTATTTTTACCCCAAAAGGGAGAAAGCGAGGCAAATATGAATTTAGCAGAAAAAGCAAAAAAACACACAGCGGAAATGGCAGTCAGGTACGCAGAAGAGATCAACTCTGCAGTAGCAAATTCTGTAATATACAGAGACGACTCCTTGCCACCACTTCCGGCAAATCCAAACCACAGCACAAAACTTGGCGTATTTGACGAAACCAGTACGCGGCAGATCTATGAGAATGCATTATCGGATCATAAGATTGCCGTATTGAACTTCGCTTCATATGTACAGCCGGGCGGAGAGTTTCTTACCGGTTCCATCGCACAGGAAGAATGTCTATGTCATGAGTCATTTTTGTACAATGTTCTCTCAAGAATGACTGATTTTTACGCAACAAACAACGAGAATTTGAACTATGGTCTGTATCGGAATGCCGCAATTTACACTCCCGGCGTTATTTTCGAGAACTCTGAGCATTCCTTGAAAAACATCGGAGATGTAATTACTTGCGCCGCACCTAATAACAGAGCCTTTCTTCATGAGTTCGACAGATCTGATGCGTCTATGAACAATGTTGCATTGGTAAGCCGAATTGGCTTTATTTTGCATGTTGCAGCTGTTAATCATGTGGAAACATTGATTCTGGGCGCTTTCGGATGCGGAGCGTTTGGACAGGACGCTACGGAAGTCGCAACTATTTTTAAATATCTGTTAGAAAATAACTTCAAAGGTTACTTCCAACACGTTGCCTTTTCCATTCCAAAAGATGGTAAATTCTGTAACCTCCAGAAATTCCAGAGAGTATTTCCATCTTACGAGGTTAGACGAAATCGGGTCTACTGGTCTATGGATCCGGAGGATTTTATTTCCATGTTGAGTTTCATCTGCGCGTCAGCAGGGATGGACTTGACCGGATACATACAGGATCTCAATTATCGTCTGTCAATTGGAGCGCTCGATGAAAAGGATGCCAAAAAATATCTCCTGGAACAGGTAAAAAAGGATTCCAATTCTCCGGCAGCATTAGCCGCCGATGTAATGATGGACTTTGACGAAACGGATGAGCGCTATATTCAGATATTTTACAGAAAAGCGGAATAGCGCAAAACTGGCATCTGTGCATAACAGCCATACAGACCTTGGAGAGGGTCTATAAACACTACTACTTTATAATACGAGGTAGGTAAAAGCTATGAATTACGAAGATATGCACTTTACAGACAACGATAAAGAAAAGCTTAAAGAAAATAAGCGGATGATTATTGAGTGGATAGCGGAAAACATTATCCCCAATATGGATGAAGACTCACAAATTAAATGTGATTTTGGTGACACTTACAGATGTCCAAGAACCTATACAACTGTTGAATCATATCACTTCTGGGTGTTTAGCGAACCACGGAAATTTTTCTCCGGTGGGGGCAGCACATCAGAAGGCGCGATCGGCTATGGACGGAAATTTGGATACATGGACGAAAGTTTTGAAAGTGCAAATAGCCCATATGACATATTCCCTATTGTAGATAATTGGGGACTGATAAAGGCGACTTTACTTAACGGGCTTGAAGAGCAGAAAGCAAACCGGCGCGTGATAAACCAATTTGAAGTGTAAAATCATTATGGAGGTAACTGAAAATGAAGGCAGTAAATATTAAATGGAATACAGAGGGATACAATGTAAACTTACCACCGGAAGCAGAGTTGCCTGATAATGTCAAAGAGGATATGGTTGCAGACTTTTTGTCAGACACGTTCGGCTTCTGTGTATTCGGATTCCAGATTACAAAGAACTAAAGATCTTTGCAACAACTTATATTTCTTTGTGGCTTATTTTGCAAACATATGGTATAATACACAATGTAAACAAAAATAATAATCAACCTAAAAAGGAACAGATTGCGATCTGTTCCTTTTTTTTACCCTTAATTGGGAGAAAGGAAAAAAATGAAACCATTTAAAACCAATGCAATATGCCCTAAATGTGGCAAATTGCTGCGCACAACGGACATCCCGGCGTATGCGTTTGTATGTCTGGAATGTGACGAAAACTTCTATTCCATAGAGGTACAGAACTATTCTGGAGAAAGATTTGAAGTGTCCGCCGAATGCACGGAAACAATGTTCTCTCAGAATTTGGAGGCTTTTCAGAAACTGAAGCCTGAACCAGACTTTATCGGGTACGATACCGAAGAGCATCTTGCAGATTTCGGCTTTCCCAGGATTCTGACCAGTGAGGAAATCATCCCGTTGGTACAGATACTGGAAAATTTATTGTTACCAGAAACCAATGCAGCAGCAACAGTAAGCAAATTAGCAGGAAAGGAATAACGAATCCTCGGTAAACCGAGGTTGCATAAAAAAGCTAAAGTAAACGAAGTTTATGTATAAAGCGATAGGGAAGTGAGTAGGATGAAAGAATTTCCTTTAAAGTATGCTAAAAAACGCTCGGCACTATTGCTATCCACGATACATGGATTTGTAGCGTGGTGTTATGACAGAAAAGAAACTAAAGGTATGTTGGATCAGTGCAGGAATATCAAGTTTTATGGCGGGATACCTCGCCGGAGATGTAGACGAATGGATCTACATTGATATTGCCGATCAGCATGAGGACAGTATTCGGTTTATTAAAGATTGCGAAAAAGCTATCGGCAAAAAGATCGAAATACTGCGATCAAGTGAGTACAGATGTGTGGAGGATTGCGTGAGAACGTTTGGTGGATTTAGAAATCCAGCAAACGGCTTTGCTCCCTGTACAAATTGGTTGAAAAAGAGAGTTAGAAAAGAGTGGGAGGAACAGCACAGGGATTATGAGCTGACGTATGTTTGGGGCTTCGATCTTGCAGAAAAAGACCGCGCCGAAAGGACCGTTGAAGCTAATCCTCAAGCTGCACACGAATTTCCTCTCATTGAAAGAAACCTCTCAAAAGAAGAGGTACATGGATTATTTGAACGGACTTTTGATTTTGCCCGACCTTTGATGTACGAACTCGGCTATCCGAATAATAATTGCATCGGATGTGTCAAAGGCGGTATGGGATATTGGAACCGAATTAGAAAAGATTTCCCGGATGTATTCGAGAGTCGGGCGAAATTAGAACGAGCCGTTGGACACTCTATGCTAAAAGACAAAAATGGTCCTATATATCTGGATGAACTGGATCCAAACCGGGGAGATTTAAACACCGAAATATTCCCCGATTGTGGAATTATGTGCTATTTAAGCATGATGTCTTAATTTAAACTGCCTACGGGCTGCCCTGCGTCAGCAAATGACCACCAGGAACATGCCCGCTGGGGCATGAAGGAGACTAAAATGAGAAAAACACCCTACACAAACAAAGAATTATTTGATGCTGTAAACGAAATTCTGAAAGAAAAAAGCCTTTTGCCGGATATCTTGGACTATGGATTATCTAGTCACACAAAAGAATCTGTGGATTCATATGCCTTTAGTCCGGCATTCAAACTGGATTATGGCGACAGCGAAGGAATCTATCTGGACGTAGCCATCGTAGGAAGCTTTAACAACACCCAAAAGACAATATCTCTGGGAACATACAAAACCCTTTCAGATGGCGACGATGCAATGCATACCATGGCTGCTCTTGAAGCAGACTTCCTTATTGCGATGCATAAGTTGGTAAATGAGAATCTGCAGGACTTTACATGGAGCGGGTATGATCTTATTCCTCTTGACGAAGATGGAAACCGGAAAGCGAATTCGTGTGGATATGCAATACAGAATCCTGAGAAAATCATGGATTATGTCAATCGTATGCTCTCTGGCGGATGCTATGCCGTGCGTGTCATTGATAATGCGACGAAAAAGGCAACTGATTATGAGAATGAGCAGGAAAATTAACCGTGCGCGCAACCATACATAAAATCATTTGATTTGACGAAGTATATACTATAGTATATACTAATAGTAAAGGAGGTGCGTATTTATGATGACTGCAAAACTTTTCCGAAACGGTCAGAGCCAGGCTGTGCGTCTTCCGAAAGAGTGCCGCTTCAATGGCGATGAGGTCATAGTGAATAAGGTAGGCGATGTCGTTATGCTCGTACCAAAAAACAGTGAATGGGAAGGATTTTTGACAAGTATAAACCTTTTTTCAGATGATTTCATGGAAGATGGACGCGCGCTACAGGAAACACAGGAGCGTGAAGAACTATGAAATATATGCTTGATACGAATATCTGTATTTTTATCATTAAGCATAAGCCGGAATCCGTGATCATGAAATTTTTAAGTCACTCACCAGAAGATCTTTGTATCTCGGCGATAACCTATGCCGAGCTTGTACACGGTGTAGAAAAAAGCCAGGCAGTAGCTAAAAATCGGCTTGCATTATCTTTGATGCTGTCGACAATTGCAGTGCTTGATTTTGACGCGGATGCAGCGGTAGAGTACGGAAGAATCCGTGCTGCACTTGAAAAGAGAGGCACACCGATCGGACCGCTTGATATGCTTATTGCAGGTCATGCACAGTCAAAAGGGCTGACGGTTGTAACAAATAATACCCGGGAATTCAGACGCATAGAGGGTTTGTGCGTAGAAGACTGGGTATCACAGTAGTTTATGCAAAATAGATCTGATCTTTTACATGGTCAGGTCTATTTTTGTGTGCAAATTTACTTGACTTCTTTCGGATTTTATTATATTTTTTTTACACAATACAAGAAAGGAGGCAGCCATATGGATGCAGATTTTTTAAATAAAGTCAACATTAAAGGTGATCTTCTAAACGGTGATGACACATTATCTGCTATTTATGAAAATGATACAATTGGTCATATCAGCTTTTGTATCGGAAGGAATACTGACGGAGAGCCAGCAATTGCATATCCAAAGCAAATGCATATAAAAGAGGATTTTCAACGTCGTGGAGTTGGTACAAAAATTATAGAAACAGCCGCGAGCCAGGTCAGTGTTGTCTTTGCGGCGGATCAAGGGGCATCTGGAAATTCCGACGATATCCATTATTCGTCGGAAGGGTTAGATTTTAAACACTTTTGCGAGAAAAAGAGGATTACCCGAGAACAACAGATATAAGTAATATTGATTCTTTTGTGAATATATGATATAATGCACTATGTAAACAAAAAAATTATAATCAAACAAAAAAGAGTAGGTAGCCGCCTGCTCTTTTTTTGTACCCTCAAAAGGGAGAAAGCGAGGCAAAAATGGCAAAAGAAGAGGAAATTACATGGAAGTCTATGGTAGGCAACAGATACGCCATAAGAAAAGACGAAGGAGAATTGCTTCAAATCGAAAAGGATTTGGCAGCATATCTTGGCGTTCCATATGTGAAGTGTAGTTATGACGCAGTAAATAGTCATAACTACAAAGACAAATCGGAAATTGCACACAGAAAGAGAGTTGCAAAAGAAAGCGGCTTATGGAACATGTGCGATTTCATAATCAACTATGAAAAGTATGAAACAGAAGCGGACTACAAAGCAAACAAAGGTGGCTACGATGGAGAAGTATATGAGATGCTTTATCTCAAAGGCAACGGGAACTACATTGTAATCACCGGCTGTGCAGAGTAACCGAAACTAATGCTTCCGAATTAAAGAAAGAGAGGACACTATGATTATTGTAAAAGGTGAACATTACGAAACTGATGATAACAGATCGGCATTCAAAAAGGATTTCAATGATATTGATTCCTTATTTAGATATCTTACCGATGATCTTCCTTACGGAAAAGACACATTGCAGCTGCCGTGGCTGGATGCTGACGGATCTATTAAAGTCCCACGCAGCATGAGTGCATGCATCCGATTTAAGGTGGCAGACCGAAGATATCCGGTGGACGAATGTGTCTTTCTGATTGAAGAAAACGGGAAGATATTATTTTCCGATGGCACTTTAACTGGTGGGCAAGCTCATATTGGCAAGAGAGCAAAAGACCTGCTTGATAAGCTGGATGCATTTAAAAAGGCAGAATATGCATTTGGAGACTAAAATCGAACCGGAGGATGAGTGATGGATACTATGCAATTTGCAAAATATAGCTGCGACATAAGAGAGATCTTATCAAAAGTGGACCAGGAAGGACTTAAAAATCTTGTACGGAATGCAGTCGCTTATGCACAGAGCAACAATAACGGCAAGGCAAACTGGATTGCACAAGAATTATTTGCAGATGTAATTCCTGACGAACTGATTGCAGAGATTTTTAATGAAAAGTAAACGGATATTTCAAGCGGAGGTAGGGAATGGAAGTTAAAATATTAACAACATTAGAAGAATTAGAAAGTTTAGGTTCAGCCCTTACAATGGAAGGACTTGCAGAAGATTCAATATCTGAATTTATTGATTGGGTAAAACAGTATACACCAATGAAAAGTGAAACGGCTTATATTATCAAAGGAAAAACAATGAATGATGTATATATGTTGACTGGAAATAATAAATACCCAGATGATTGCACGATTGTTTCAATTAAGCTTGAAGATATGGAAAATAGTATGGCTGTAGTTATGCCACGATTCCATATTGGTGCAAGATGGTTTGATGACATTGTTATGAATAATGCAGCAAGGGAGAAGTAGAAAGTGTGTTTCCTATGGATTGGAGGTAAGAGAAATGGAAAATAATAATTGGATTCCTGTTAGTTCTGGTATTTTTCCAGATGATATGGAAGATGTGCAAGTGACATTTATTGGATATAACGACCATGCACCACATTGCGAAGCATTTGCTTATAGAAACGATGAAAAATGGTATTGGTCATTAGATGATTGTGAAGTCAATGTGGAAATTACAGCATGGAAGAAAAAATGTGAACCGTATAAGGCAGAGTAAGAAAATATGTATAGAGGATTCATTTGAAGATAGGAGGATATTATGAATCTATATGATGGTTGCGAATCAAACAAGGAAATCATTTATGGTTTTACTTCACTTGATTTTTACGATAAATTAGAAAAGCGACAAAATGAAATTTTATCACAAGGAAAGAAGGTTGTATTTGTAGAATCAAATACAAGTGTTCATGCAGGTGCAAGAGTTGTTATATATTCTGATAAAATCCCTGAAATCATGCAGAATTATAAACACAGATACGTCAAAATCAATGGAAGATGGACAAGAAATAGTCTTCTTGGATATTGCGATTGCTGTGGAAAGTATACAGAACTTATTTGCTTGAGCGATAAAGGAAGAACATGTGAAAATTGTTCAGACTTGGATTTCTAATGAAAGAAATATAATTGGAGCAACGCAGAAGCATTGCCTTATTTCTATTTGCGCAGAGTGCAGAGTTGTGGTATAATACACAATGTAAACAAAAAATAATAATCAACCTAAAAGGAGCAGATTTCGGTCTGCTCTTTTTTTACCCTCAAAAGGGAGAAAGCGAGGCAAACAAATGAATCTCAAAGTAACTTTAAGTGAAAAAAGGAAAGTCGTAATTGAATCCCTGGAATTCAGCAGCGACGACGGAAGCGTCGTTTTGGGACTGTGGTGGGTTGACACTCATTTTACCCCTGGAAAAGTAGAAGGGAAAGATGTCACTATCTATAACGACGAAAGATGTGAGCGCGTCGGACTACACGAAGTCAAAGGATTGTTTTTGACTTCTCTGCAGGCATGCGATATTTCAACAAAAGAGGCAATCGACTGGCTCGACATTGAAAGTATCCAGATCTCTGACGGCGATGAAGTATACGATGTTCCATCGTGTTTTCTTCGTCGATTCAAGAGGCATAATCTTTACACAGACTGTCTTCATCTATCACTAACGGAAGAGCAGTATCAGACCATTGCACAGTATGTGCGGTTGCATGACAAGGCAGACAATTTGGATGGGGCGTTATCCAATTGCCTCGATTCTGATTCGGGATATGACAATATTTATTCATATCTCAAGAAAGAATTGGCATCTGATCCGCAAAAAATGACAGATGCGTTCAATGTAGGAGATTACACCGGCGAAGAAGAGGCTGCAGCCGTGAATCACATTATCAGCACTTACGGCGGCATGGCGGTATATACGCTCATTTCAAATGAAGGAACACAAGATGAGTGCTCTTCCGACGTAATTCTTATGAGGAGTCAGGCAGACATATTGTCTGAGAACATCAGAGAACGAAACAATGGCGGCACATTTCCATTCGCTGAAGGAGAAATTTCCCTCACAGATAAGGATGGCGATACTGTGGATCTGTTTTACGTTGACGAAATTCGTCTAAAAACGGTTCTTGATGAGTTTTAATGAAGAATATGCCAAGAAGCGAAGCAACCGGCATGACTATTATGCATATAGTCATGCCAAGAAATAACAACCAAAAGGAGGAATAACACATGTTATTAAATTATGATGCATTTAAAACGATTGTTCAGGAGAATTTTTTGTCTTATATGCCGTTCTACTTTAGAGGTATGGAACTTTTGATCTCGCCGGTAGCTAAAAAGAATATGACCTTGGACGGTCTCCGCCTGAAAGGGAACGGCGTAACGGGTACACCAGTCATTTATATTAACGACATGTATGCACTTTACGAGGAAAACGGCGATCTGGAAGAAACCATTAAAATTTTCGCAAACGTGCTGGCGAATGCTTTCAAGGATATTCCCAACATCAATGTGGATAGTCTTTTCCAAAACGCAAGCAAAAAGATCGTTTTCCAGCTTGTTAATACAGAACTTAACAAGTCTCTGTTAGAGCAGGTGCCGCACAGATCATTTCTGGATCTTTCCATTATATATTCGTTAGTAATAACGGTAGATTCCGAAGGTATGCAGAGCACCAAAGTCACAAACGACCTTGCCTACACGCTCGGACTGACTGAGAACCAGCTGTTCACGTATGCAACAGAGAATACGAAAAAACTCTTCCCGGCAACGGCAAGAAAAATGGATGAGGTCATGCGGGAGATGTGTTTAATGGCTGGCATGCCGCTGGAATTTGCGGAAGGCGCCACCCAACATCCATTTTGGATAATCTCTACTACAACCCGGATTAACGGTGCTGCATCTTTGCTGTATGAAGACGAGCTGCACAAATTGGCAGAAAGTCTTGAAAGCAACCTTTATGTCTTGCCATTTATGGAAAGTGAAGTATTTGTCTTATCTGCCGATTTAAGCGATCCAAAAGATTTAAAGGATCTCACATCTGAAATATTAGAAGAATGTATTCCATTAGATGAGAAACTTTCTGACCAGATTTATTTCTATGATAAAACGTTAAGAAAGCTAACGCTTGTAACAACCACTACAAGTGAAAATCACAATGGTATGTCCTAAAGTTCAATGGAAGATTTCTTCATTATGCTATTGAAGAAAATTTACTGACAACAGATAATATGGTACAATCTTAGGGAACTGATAGGAATATAGTACACTCAAAGAAACTATTGAGGAATTAGAACGGAGGCTACATAATGAAAGATTGTAATAGTTGTAAACATTTTTGGTATGATAATTCAACAGGTACTTCTGAATGTGGTCAGTATGACAATATGACAGAGGATGAAACTGATAAGTATTATACAAACGGAGAAGATAATTGTCCGTCCTACAATGAAAATACAAATCTTGAAGCACTTATTGCCAAATATGAAGGTTACACCAAACTCAACGAAGAAAAGCCATTGGAAACCAATTCGTATGAAAATGGTGCGAATAATGCTTTGTTGGCTGTCATTGCAGATTTGAAGGAAATGATTTCCAGATCATAAGATATAAAACACCAAAGACTGTTAGCTTTACGATTGAAGAATCGTATTGCAACAGTCTTTTTGTTTTGCAATAAATATATATATAGATAAAGAGTACGACAACATTTCTTTTATTTATTATATTTAGAAATCCAGAAAACCGCTGAATATAAGGTGTACAAGCATTCTTAACGTTAAGTTATACTTGAAGATACGGTTAAATATACGAAAAGATGCGTGGACAGGCACTATCAGAAACGTTGGGATTAACTGATAGAAACGTTTTAAATTACTTGTATTTATAGAAAACGCTATATCTTGTGCCTTTATGAATGGAGCAAGACAAAATGGGAATGGAATATAACGTTTAAATTTACTTGTATAAGTAATTTTGACCGTTATAGATGGCGAGTAAGTAAATTTGAACGTAGCAAAACAAGTAAAATCAACCGTAGCTATAGCCGTAAAAAACAGTAAAATCCATGTGCTTGTAAGAAATATGTGCTGCAAAGACAAGTAAAAATAACCGTAGCTGTAACAGAAGCATTACAAATAACCGTTATTTAAAAGAAAAAGCAATTAGATACGGTTGAAAATACTTGCTTTTTGTAAAATTAGGTAGATAGATACGGTTGAAAATACTTATATTGACGGTGCTTTTTGGAACATTTGCCGAAAATATAGGATAACGTTTATAAATACTTGATTTAACGTTTGAAAATACTTAAAATAACCAATGTAAGATATAGTAACAAACTGTGCAATGAAGGATGTGTGGCAGCAATGGAGAAAAAAGATAACGAGCTGCTGATAAGAAAGTCCAATACCCTTATCAGTGGAAAATATAAGACATCAATTCTGGAAAATAAAATCATGGCAATCGCGTTGACACGGATTGAAATCGTAAACGGATGCCCGGTTGCCAAATTATATCCGGGTGAAATAAAAACGTTACTTGGCAAAAAAACCGATACAAATATATATAAGTCACTAAAGCGAACCGCAAAACTGATGACGGGACATCAGATCGTAATAGAAGACAACAAGGGGAACTTTTCCATATTTACCATGGTAAACAATGCGGATTATATAGACAAGCAGTTTATCATAACCTTCAATAAAAACATGACGCCGTATGTGCATCAGCTGAAAACAAATTTCACGACATATGAAGTGGCAACATTGATGAAAATTGAAAAAGCACATTCATATCGCTTATATGAGCTGTTAAAAAAAGAAATATATCGTAGTGATCCTAATATCAATAATGGGATTGTAACAAAGGAATATGGACTCAGCGAGCTAAAATGCACGATAGGATTAGCCAATACGGATGAAGAGGGAGTTCGCCGCGCCATTGCGGACGGAAAGTCCTGGGATGATATTTACGACAATGTGGTCAAGGATAAAAGTTTTGAGGTATGGTATGAGTTCCGCCGACAGGTGTTAGATGTAGCGAAAAAGGAACTGGCAGAGAAGAGTGACATTATGTTTGAATATGAACCTTTGAAATATGGTAGTGGCGCAAAGGTACGGCGCATTCGGTTTTATATAGCCAAGAACGAGCCTGCAAGGAAACCAGAAATGGACAAGATGGTTGATCTTATTCATGATATAAATGGCGAGCAGATGACAATGGATTTTGAAAACGAGGGCGTTTTTTCCTATGTTGGTCATAATAAACTGACTAGGGATGACATCATAGAGTTTTTGCGGGTTGCGGAAAATGACGAGAAAAAAGTGGAAGAGGCAATTCAATTTGCAGATAGCCAAGAGTACATAAAAAATTATGCCGGCTGGATTGTTTCCTGTATAAAAGGAAAATATCGGAAGCCAGTAGAAGTATTCCAGGGCAGCGCAGAGCATGCAGAAGCAATAAGTGAAATGAAAGACTATGTAGAAGAGCACGAAGATGATATTGCTGTCAGGGTATGGGAAAAAATCAAAGCGAAACCGGAATACAAAGATTTTGTACTGTACCTGAATATGAAGGGAATAAAGGAGGACACCATAGAAGTTGTTTACAATATAAAGGAAAGGATAGATCTATTCACAGATTGGAAGACAGGAAAATTAACGCTTCAAAAGTAAGGCAGGATGTTGCACAAAATGTGAATATAAGGTATAATACACAATGTAAACAAAAAATAATAATCAACCTAGAAGGAGCAGATTTCGGTCTGCTCCTTTTTTACCCTTAAAAGGGAGAAAGCGAGGCAATTTATGAGTATTTACTATGTAAAAAGTGTAAAGTTCGATAAGGAGAACGGAAAGATTTTTGTTACGGCGGCGGATTCTAGCTGTCGTCCGCGGAGCTACTTCAGGAGTGAATATGCTTCAGAAATTTCCGACTTCAAAGAAAAATGCAAGCAGTTCTGGGTAAGTGTATTGGACGGAAATATGCAGTTTCTTAAAAGCTGCCACTGGTCTGAGGAAACAGAAAAAGCGTTTGAGGTAATACGGCGGATTGAAAAAGAAATAACTCCAATCGTAGGCGATATGTGCTACCATACATCTTTCTGGAGCGAGTTGAAAGCGTATGTTGCTACCACATATTTGGTGCCTCTTGTGACAAAAGAGGATGTTGTGGCAGATGAAGCGTTTGAAAGTGAGTTCGCGGAAAAGTGTCTGAAAAAGTGGCGTGAAATTGAAAAGCAGCGGGCAGACAAGGGACAGATCACTATATTATCGGCGCTGAAATCATCTATTTTCCCGGGGAAAGTTGTTCTTCAGTGTGAGAAAGAAAACCGCCTAATTGTTGCAGAAGAAAAAAAGTATCATTTAGGGATTTTAGAAAATGCGGATCATACAGCGATTATTCTTCCAGAAGGATCAGGTGATGACTGGAATATGGTCGCTTGCGGTACCGCTTCAAATTTAGCAGAGATTCTTGCTAAGTATCCGCAACTTACTAATGCTGTGAACACTCATGAGCAAACCGTGCGATTAAGATATTATGAGTGCTATGAAGGTTATTACGATGTGCAGGCAAGCAGCTTGGAAGAAGCAATGGAAACGCTGAGGGAAGACATGCGTAACGGAAAAGTGGATGGACCGGATGAGTGCTATGCCAGCGGCTGTACAACAGTTGAAATGGAGGATGTTGTAAGGCGTTATGCGGAATACCAGTACAACAACGTACGGTTGAATGAGTATTTGGGGAAAAATGAGACTGCAGTGAAAACTTATTGTGACAGAGTAGTGCAGCGGTTTGTAGACGGCTTAATCACGGTAAATGAAGCTATGAAGTTGCTTAATGATACGGTAAAAAATGTAAGCGCTAATACCACGGAACGTATATAGTGGAAGTTGCAGAGATGGATATGAGTGGGACTACGGTGTTGCACCGTAAGCCCGCTCTATAAAAAAAAAGCGAGGTAGATTTAAGAATTTAGGGCTTTCATTTCGGTTACTTGTATCCGAGATGAAAGCCTTTTCTTATCTTAATATTTGTACTATATGTATCACACATAAAGACTTATAAATATAGCCTTTATCGTAATCATGCGTTATACTATCTGTATGAAGGATAAATATACTCACGCAAGGACTTGCGTATACAACATCAATTATCATATTATTTGCATAAAGCAAAATAAGGAGCATTCCTGTTAAGTAACAAATAACCGGTTTGCAAAAAATGAGTGCCAC
>OLVR01001147.1_pt1 | contig 27283 bp, 26 predicted proteins | sample 1673261 | NCBI WGS metagenome assembly OLVR01 (sample SAMEA3178938, study PRJEB25190) | human gut metagenome | biome: human gut; feature: human-associated habitat; material: faeces | place: Austria | collected 2013 | reverse complement strand
ATCAGGAGCTGTGGCAGGTGGGCGTGCTGGCCAAGACGGAGCACAATGAGGTAGCTCCCGCCCAGCATGAGATCGCCCCGGTGTACTCCGACGCCAACAGCGCCTGCGACCACAATCAGCTGACCATGGAGTTTCTGAAGAAAGTGGCCGACCGCCACGATCTGGTGTGCCTGCTCCACGAAAAGCCCTTTGCCGGGGTCAACGGCAGCGGCAAGCACAATAACTGGTCTATTTCCACCGATGCAGGCGAGAACCTGCTCGAGCCGGGCAAGAACCCGGGCAAGAACGCACAGTTCCTGCTGTTTCTGGCGGCCTTCATCAAGGGCGTGGACGAGTATCAGGAGATGCTGCGCTGCTGTGTGTCCTATCCCGGCAACGACCACCGGCTGGGCGGCAACGAGGCGCCTCCCGCCATTGTGTCTATCTTCCTTGGCGACGAACTGACGGCCATCCTCCGCTCCATCATCGACGGCACGGCCTATGTGGACATCACCAAGAAGAAGCTGGAGATCGGCGTGGACACCCTGCCGGAGCTGCCGCAGGATACCACCGACCGCAACCGCACCTCCCCGCTGGCCTTTACCGGCAACAAGTTCGAGTTCCGGATGTTGGGCTCCTCCCAGTCCATCGCCAGCCCCAATGTGGTGCTCAACACCATCATGGCCGACGAGCTGAAGCAGTTTGCCGACCGGCTGGAGAAGGCGGAGAACTTCCATCAGGCCCTGCAGGAGCTGCTGCGGGATACCTTCCGGGATCACCAGCGCATTATCTTCGACGGTAACGGCTACGACGACGACTGGGTACAGGAGGCCAAGCGCCGGGGGCTGAGCAATCTGCGGGACACCGTGGACTGTATGCCCGCCTACATCGACGAGAAGAATGTGGCGCTGTTTTCCCGCTTCGGCATCCTGACGCCGGAGGAGATGCACGCCCGGTATGAGATCCATCTGGAGAATTACTGCAAGGTCACGGCCATTGAGGCCGCTACCCTGCGGGATATGACCCTGCGGGCCATCCTGCCCGCCGTCACCCGCTACACCGGCGATCTGGCCAAGGGCGTTGTGAGGAAGCGGCAGGCGGAGATGACCACCTCCTGCCGGGTGGAGAGCTATCTGGTGACGCAGCTGGACGCCCTCAGCGGCGACCTGCTGGACGCCTGCCAGGCTATGAGCCGGGCGCTGGAGGCCGCTCCCGCCGCCGATGCCGGCATCGACGCCGCCCGGTACTACCGGGATGAGGTGGCCTCCCGGCTGGAGGAGATGCGGAGCATCATCGACCGCATGGAGCCGCTGGTGGGGGCCGACTACTGGCCCTATCCCACCTATGCAGACATCCTGTTCTCCGTGTAATGATACCCGATACGAAAAGAGAGTGTGTTCCGGACGGAACACACTCTCTTTTTCGTCAACCGACGGGGTGAGCCAGACGGCTGAGTAAACTAAACGGAGGGATCAATAGTCGGAGTTCAGCCACGGCTTCTGGCCGTAGTGAAGAAGCTGCGCCAGCTGCTGCCAAGGGCCGGTGACGGCGACGGCTCCCAGCCGCACCATGCCCTCCAATCCGCAGGAGGCCATCAGCAGGGATGCCAGATCCCCCTGCCGGCACGTCACCGTTACCTCGGCGAGTGCTTCCTCCGGGAGGGCGGACCAGCGGCCGCCGTCGAAGCGCAGCACCGTGCGGCAGTCCCGGTGGGCCAGCTCATCACGGTAGCAGAAGGCCGCTGTCAGCGTCCCCTGCGGGAGGGTGCGGTAGGCGGTGGCGGTCACGAAGGCCGCCGGGTCCAGAAGCTTGAACATGGTGCCTATGGCGGAGACGTTGGTTTGCAGGAAGCCGTAGTCGATGTAGTTGCCGGAGACGTCCTGCGGGTCCTCCAGCAGGTGGTGGAAGTCCTCCTCTCCGGTGCGGAGGAGCACCGTCTGGGCCAGATCCTCCTGCAGCTTCAGCGCTCCCAGCAGCGCCCGGAGGACAACGCCGTCGTCGTACACCAGCTCCTCCACCGACAGGCGGTTGCGGGTGTAGTTGGTGTCGCTGGCGCTCTCAAAGCGATAGGCCACATAGCCCCGCAGCGTCCCGTCGTCGGCGCAATAGCCGATGCGGCGCACCTGAATATCCGTGCGGGCGGCCCGAACCTCCTCCTCGAACTTCTCCACCATGCCGTGGTTCTGGGCGGCGAAGCGGCTGTGACAGGCCAGCACCCGGTCAAAGTCCTCCGGCTGCAGCAGGCGCAGATGGCGGCGGGCCTCTCCGTCGGGCTTTGGCAGCACGGCGGTGGGCAGATGGTACTCGTAGAGCTTCCCCGCAAAGCCATAGCCCATGCGGCGGTAAAAGGAGATCTGGAAGGGCAGCAGCAGCGTCAGCAGAGCGCCGTGGCGGCGGGCGTAGTCCTCGAAGTAGCGGATCATCTCCAGCGCCGCCCCCTGCTTTTTATGGAGGGGGTGTACCTCCAGCGCCATCAGGCCGCAGGCCGTCTGCATCCGGCCGAAGCAGTTCATGGAAAAGAGGATCAGCTTCATGGTGGCAATGAGTACGTCCCCTTCAAACAGGCCCACCGTCTGCACCTGACGGTCCTCCCGCAGCTCCAGACGGTGCTTCTCCCGGTAGTGCTCCCGGCACGCTTCGTCCAGCGTTTTATAGGCCGGGTAGGCGTTGAGGTAGATGTCCAGATAGGCCTCCAGATCCTGCTGGGTCAAGGGGCGGATGGTGCGGTTGGTGTGTTCCATGGCGGCGGGCTCCTTTCACATGATTAGATGAAGCTATTGTACCGTGTTTTGCCGGTTCCGTCAACGACGGGTAAGAAAAAAGCCCATCCGCTCAGGCGGATAGGCTTTCAAGGGAAACTACTTTACAGGGGCAGGCTCTTCGTCCACGCAGAGACCTCCTGTGCGGAGGCATGGCTGGACAGGCGCTTCCCCTCGTTCCAGCGGGTATCGGGGGCGCAGGAGGATCGCAGGAGCTCCACGGTCTTACCCATGCCGCTGCCGCCGGAGGTAGCGAAGGGAATCACGGTCTTGCCGGAGAAATCGGCGCTCTCCAGAAAAGTCTGGATGATGCGGGGCGCCTGATACCACCAGATGGGAAAGCCCACGAACACCGTGTCATAACCCGCCAACCGAGGGGTCTCCGCCATAGGCGGACGGCTCTTGGGGTCGTTCATCTCCACGCTGCTGCGGCTTTTGGCGTTGTTCCAGTCCAGATCGGCAGCGGTGTAGGCCGTCTGGGGACGAATTTCGAAGAGATCGCCGCCGATGACACCCGCCAGCGTCTTAGCCAGACGGACCGTTTCGCCGCTGGCAGAAAAATAGGCAACCAGAATTTTGCTCATGTGTATGCTCCTTTCAACATTTCTCCGGGATCGCTCCGAGCGGCGGGACATCCCGCTCTCCCCCATTGTATCAGCCGAGGGCGGCGGATGCAAGGCACTTTTCCCGGAAATGGGTGCTTATCGGACAGTGAAGCCCAGCCCCGTCAGCCAGTCCGCCACGTCGCTCCGGGCGGCGCTGCTGCCGAAACGCTGGCCCTCCTGCCAGTCGCCGGTGCCGGCCAGCTGAGCCAGCGTCTCCCCGCTCTGGCCGAGGGTGGAGGAGGCGGAGGTACAGAAGGGGATCACCGTCTTCCCTGTGAAGTCATTTGCCTTCACAAATCCGTTGACAGGCCATGCAGCGCCGCCCCACCAGATGGGATAGCCCACAAACACCGTGTCGTATCGTTCCCAGCTCTCCACAGCGGTAGAGGTGAGGGCCACATCCTGCAGGGCGGGGTCAGCGTGCTCCCGGCAGACACGGCTCTCGCTGTTGTTGTAGTCCAGATCCGCCGCCAGATAGGGCTCCTGCGGTGTCAGCTCAAAGGTATCGGCTCCCAATGTCTCGGCGATGTATCCCGCCACAGCCTTGGTGCTGCCGGTGGCGGAGAAATACACCACCAGCACCTTGGTCTGCTCCTCGGTGGGGGTGCTATCCTGTGGGGTATCGGTGTCCTGCACCTCGTTCTGCGAGGCATCACTGTCCTGCTGCTTCTTTCCGCAGGCGGCCAGCGTCGGCAGCATCAGCAGAGCCAGCAGCAGGCAGCTCCATTTTTTCAGTTTACGCATCATTCTTCTCCTTTCACGCCAACGGCTTGCCGCTGAACACCGGAAATCCATTGTAATCGCCGTAATCCGTCAGGTGCTCCATGCTCCGCAGCGTCTCCATGTCCTCCGGGGAGATGGCAAAGTCCACGGCGGCGTTGGAGCGCATATGGCCGGGGTTCGCCGTCTTGGGCAGGGCCACCGCTCCCAGCTGCAGGACATAGCGGATGCACAGCTGCGGCACGGAAACGCCGTATTTCTCCGCCATGGCGGTGATGGCCGGATTTTTCAGGGCCTCGCCGTGGGCGATGGGGGAATAGGCCTCCACTCGGATGTCCTGCTGGGTGCAGTAGTCCAGCAAGGGCAGGTCCGTACCGGCGATGTGCAGCAGCAGCTGGTTTACTGCCGGACGCACCCGGCAGCCGGTCAGCAGGTTCTCCAGATCGTCCCGCAGAAAATTGGAGACACCGATGACCCGCACCTTTCCCGCTGCCTGAGCATCCTCCAGCGCACGCCAGACGGCCCTGTTCTCCTGAAAATACCGCTTTTCAGCCCGGAACTCCCTCCACGGCTGGGGAGAGTGGATGAGCATCTGGTCCAGATACGTCAGGCCCATTTTCTCCAGCGTCTCGTCAATGGAGCGGGCGGCGTCCTCATAGGTCTTGTGCTCCGCCGCCACCTTACTGGCCACGAACAGCTCCTCCCGCTTCAGGCCGCAGGTGCGGATGCCCTCGCCCACGCCCCGCTCGTTGCCGTAGGCCTGAGCCGTATCGATGAGCCGGTAACCCAGCTCCGCCGCCGTGCGGACGGCCTGCGCCGCCTTGTTGTTGTCAATGAACCATGTGCCAAGCCCCAGCTTGGGGATGGCTATACCGTTCGCCAGCGTATAGGTCTCCTGCAAAATCATTTGGCATCCTCCTCCGTCCAGATCCCCTTGGCCATGCGGAACACCGCCCACGCCTTGGGCCAGCCGCAATAAAAGGCCGCATGGGTGACGATCTCTGCGATCTCCTCACGGGTGATACCGTTTTTCTTAGCGCTGAGCAGGTGGTAGCGGAAGGATTCATCCGTCAAGCCCTGCGCCATCAGGGCCACCACCGTCACCAGCGAGCGGTCCCGCAGGGATAGCTTGTCCTCTCGACTCCATACCTGACCGAACAGGACATCGTCATTGAGCTCTGCAAATTTCGGGGCGAACTCCCCCAGGGCGTCCCGCCCCGCCGTCTGTTTGACTGCCATATGGCTCTCCTCCTTACAGTTTGCTGTATGCTTCGTCGCTGACCGGCTCTGAGAAGCGCGGCCTTGACAGCAGCGCTTCTGCGCTATATGATGCTCTTAAAGCTTATCTATACTCTAAAACTGAAAGTACACTTTAAGTCAAGGGGTTTTGCAAAATTTTTTCGGAGGAATTGGAAAATGGTCTATACCGTGGGTGAAATGGCGAAGCTGCTGGATATCCCGGCATCCACGCTGCGCTACTATGACAAGGAGGGGCTGCTGCCCTTTGTGGAGCGCTCCTCCGGTGGCATTCGGATGTTCCGGGAATCGAACTTTGAGTGGCTGCAGATCATCGGGTGCATGAAAAAGGCCGGTATGTCCATCCGTGACATCCGGCAATACATCCAGCTGGCCATGCAGGGAGACGATACCATCGACACCCGGCTGCAGATGTTCCACCACCAGCGGCAGATTCTGCTGGATCAGATCCGGGAGATGAAGCACACGCTGGAGACGGTGGAATACAAGTGCTGGTTTTATGAGACGGCGCAGGCCGCCGGCACCACGGACGTCCCCATCCGCATGGCGGAGGAGGAGGTTCCCCAGTGCTTCCGGGCCATCCGGCGGGAGCTTCACGGCGAGGAGCCGGTGAAGGACGATGCGTCGGCGTGAGATTTTCCCTCTTGACAAGCTCTTTACGGGATGGTATGATGTCCGTGACAAGTGAACATCAAAAGCGATGACGAAGACGGAGCTGGCAGCACGTCGCATAGAGAGCCGGGGACGGTGGAAGCCCGGCGGACAGCGCCAGAACTCTTATCCCTTCCGAGCCGAGTCCCCCAACGCATCTGTCAGTAGGAGACTCCGTGTAGGCTACGTGAGTGCATAGGGCTTGATAGAGCCTGAAGTGGCAGGACGTTTTTCGTCGTGCAATTTGAGTGGTACCGCGGGTATTGTATAGCAAGACTCGTCTCAAAGGAATTTGGGACGGGTCTTTTTTTGCGGAAATTTTTGGAAAATGAGGAGTATCGACATGAAACTGAGTAGAAACAAAATGCTGCTGGTGAGCTTTATGCTGTTTTCCCTGTTCTTCGGGGCGGGGAACCTGATCTTCCCGCCCTTTCTGGGGCAGAACGCCGGGAGCCACACCCTGCCGGCCATGCTGGGCTTTCTGGCCACGGCGGTGGTGCTGCCGGTGCTGGGGGTGGTGGTCGTGGCCCGCTTTGACGGGCTGGACCGGCTGGGGCAGCAGGTGGGCAAGCGCTTCGCCATCGTCTTTACCCTGCTGATCTATCTCTCCATCGGTCCCGGTCTTGGCATCCCCCGTGCCGCCTCTGTTCCCTTCGAGATGGCGGTGGCCCCCTATCTGCCGGAGGGCGCCAATACCACCGTGTGGATGCTGGTGTACTCGCTGGCGTTCTTTCTGGTGGCCCTGTGGCTGTGCATGACGCCGGGAAAGCTGGTGAACCGCATCGGCCACTTCCTGACCCCCAGTCTGCTGGTGCTGCTGGTGTTTCTGTTCGTCGCCTTCCTGTTCCGGGGAGAGGTGAACGTGGCCCCGTCCCAGACGGCCTATGATGCCGCCCCCTTCCTGAAGGGCTTTTCCGAGGGCTATCAGACCATGGACACCATCGCCGCTCTGAACTTCGGATTGGTCATTGCTACCACGCTGGGTTCCTTCGGCATGACGGAAAAGCGGGATCGGATGCGGCACACCGTTCTGGCAGGTATCTTCGCCGGAACCATTCTGGCGCTGGTGTATGCCATGCTGTCCTACATGGGGATGTGCAGCTCCGGAGTCTATGCCATTCAGGAAAACGGCGCATGGACCCTGCGGTGCATCGTCTACCAACTGTTCGGTGCGCCGGGAGCCGTGCTGCTGGCGGCCATCTTCACGCTGGCCTGTCTCACCACCTGCGTGGGGCTTATCAACTCCATCTCCCAGTATTTCTCCACCCTTTTCGGAAAGCTCTCCTACCGCCAGTGGGTGCTGGTGATGACGGGCTTCTCCTTTTTGGTGTGCAATCTGGGACTGAACGCCATCCTCAGCATCTCCATCCCCATTCTCAACGCCATCTACCCCGTGGCCATTGTGCTGATTCTGCTGGGGCTGACCCACAGCCTGTGGGTCAAGAATCGTTGGGTCTACTCTCTGGTGGTGGCGGGCACCGGAACCGTCAGCGTCATCTATGCGTTGGATGCCGCACAGCTGTCGCTGGGCGCTGTGACGGAGCTTTGCCGGAAGCTGCCCCTGTACGATATGGGCTTCTGCTGGGTCAGTGTGGCGGCGGTGATGCTGGCAGTGAGCCTGCTGCTGGGTCTTGTGCGGCGGGAACGGGCGTAAGGGGCAGAAAAAGCTTGCCCTTCTCCTCCAAGGCTGGTAGAATGAGACATATTCTCCACCGAAAGGAGTTTTTCTCATGAAACTGATGATCGCCTCCGACCTCCACGGCTCCGCCGCCTACACCCGGCGGCTGCTGGAGCTCTATCGGGATACCGGCTGCCAGCGGCTGGTGCTGCTGGGAGACCTGCTGTACCACGGCCCACGAAACCCGCTGCCGGAGGGCTATGAGCCGCCCGCCGTGGCCAAGCTGCTCAACGACATGGCGGATGAGCTGCTGTGCGTCCGGGGCAACTGCGACGCCGAGGTGGACCAGATGGTTCTCCACTTCCCCATTCTCTCCGACTCCGCCCTGCTGGTGCTGGACGGCCTCACCATCCACGCCACCCATGGCCACATCCACGGGCCGGACACGCCACCGCCCCTGCGGCAGGGAGATATCCTGCTGTGCGGACACTTCCATGTGCCGGTGCGCCGGGACTGCGGCCGTTACACCTATCTGAATCCCGGCTCCGTAGCCCTGCCCAAGGAGAACAGCCCCCACAGCTGCATGGTGCTGGAGGGCGGACAGTTCACATGGCTGGACGTGGTGACGGGTCAGCCCTTCCAGCCCCGTGGATGACGGTGCTGCTTGACGCTGCATAAAAAAGAGGACTCTGAGCCGATGGCTCAGAGTCCTCTTTTTTATGTCTTACTTCTGGTTGGGCATTTTCCAGCCCTCGTGATCCGTATGGAGCAGATGGTGCGAACGGCCACTGAGAGGCGCACGCAGGTACTCCCGGTACAGGGTCTGGATCTCCGGGTTCTCATGGGAGAACCGCACCGGGGACTTCTTGTCGATGCTCCACAGAACGTTTCCACGGGCCTCGGCCATCTCCGTGCCGTCGTGGATGGGCTGGCCGCCGCCGCCGGCGCAGCCGCCGGGACAGGCCATGACCTCCACGAAGTCGTAGTGGACTCTTCCCTCCTCCAGATCGGTCATCAGCTGGCGGGCGTTGGAGAGGCCGCTGACCACCGCCACGGAGAGGTCGCCCACCTTCGGAATGGTGAAGGTGGCCTCCTTCCAACCCTTCACGCCACGGATGGCGCTGAAGGCATCAGGGTCGGGATTGGAGCCGGTGACCAGATAATAGGCGCTGCGGAGGGCGGCGTCCATCACACCGCCGGAGGCACCGAAGATTACCGCCGCACCGGTACCGGTACCCAGCGGACTGTCGAAGGGAGTCTCCTCCATGGTGGCGGGGTTGATCTGCTCGCCCCGGAACATCCGCACGATCTCACGGGTGGTCAGCACCACATCCACGTCGGGATCGTCGCTGATGGTCCGCATGGTGGGCAGGGCCGCCTCGCTTTTTTTGGCGGTGCAGGGCATGATGGACACCACAAAGATGCGCTTGGGGTCCACACCGATCTTCTCGGCAAAGTAGCTCTTGGCCAGAGCGCCGAACATCTGCTGGGGGCTCTTGGCAGTGGAGAGATTGTCGGTATAATCCGGGAACTGGCCCTTCAGGAACCGCACCCAGCCGGGACAGCAGGAGGTGAACATGGGCCACGTGTACCGCTCCCGATGGGTAAAGCGGTCCACGAACTCACTGCCCTCCTCCATAATGGTGAGGTCGGCAGTAAAGTTGGTATCAAACACGTAGTCAAAGCCCATCTGCTTCAGGGCGGTGACCATGCGCTCCGCCGAGGCGAACTCCGGCGTCAGATGGTAGTACTCTGCCCAGGCCACCCGGACGGCGGGGGCCATCTGCACCACGGTGATCTTGTTGGGGTCGGCCAGAGCATCGAACACCTTGCCGGTGTCATCGTGCTCCTGCAGGCCACCCACGGGACAGTGGGCCACGCACTGGCCGCAGAAGGTGCAGTCGGACTCCCCCAGGGTGCGGTACTTCCCCACGCCGATGGTGGTGTGGGAGCCGGTACCCATCAGGTCCCATACGTGCATCCCCTGGACCTTATCGCAGATCTGGACGCAGCGCATACAGCGGACGCAGCGGTTCTCGATCCGCACCACGGGGTTGCTGAAATCCGTGGGGATATTCCGCAAGTCCTTGATGTAGTGCTCCCCCAGCAGATTATAATCGTTGGCCAGCTGCTGAAGACGGCAGTTGCCGCTGCGGGTACACTTGGTGCAGCGGATCTCATGCTGGCTCAGAAGCAGCCGAAGATTCACCCGGCGGGCCTCCCGCACACGGGGAGAGTGGGTATGGATCACCATGCCCTCGGCCACCACGTTGTTGCAGGAGGGGATCAGGCGCTCCTGACCCTCCACCTCCACGATGCACAGGCGGCAGGCACCGATTTCGTTGATCTCCTTGAGATAGCACATGGTGGGGATCTCGATGCGTGCGGTGCGGGCGGCCTCCAGAATGGTGGTACCCTCCGGCACGGTAACGGTCCGATTGTCGATGGTCAATGTTACCATTTTTCGTTTCGACCTCCTCTGAAAATTCCGTAGCCGAAGTGGTCGCACCGCAGGCAGCGGCCTGCCTCGGCGCAGGCCCCCTCTTGGGTCAAGCCGCACTCGATATCCTCGAAGTCGTGCTTGCGCTCACAGGCCTCCCGCTCGGTGGTATCGATGCGCCCGTGGGGGGGCGAGTTGTTCAGCTTGGGGCTGGGGATCTCCACGTCCACGGTGATCTCGTGGCGGAAGCCCAGATGCTCGTCGATGTTGGCGGCTGCCACCTTGCCGGCGGCAATGGCCCGGATGGCAGTGGCAGGGCCGGTAACGCAGTCGCCGCCTGCGAACACGCTGTCCATATCCCGCACCTGCCCCGACAGGCCCGCCACAAAGGCACCCCGCTGGATGGGGACGCCGGCCTGATCGAAGCCCTGGATCTCGACGCCCTGTCCGATGGCCACCACGATGACATCCGCCGGGATGCGGACCTCCTCCAGAGCCGCCTTGCCGGGACGGGGACGTCCTGCCTTGTCCACCTCCCCGATGATCTGGGGCTGGACCCACAGGGCCTTGGCGGCGCCGTCCTCATCGGCCTCGATGCGGACGGGAGCGGCCAGCGTCATCAGCTCGGCTCCCTCCGCCAGCGCACCGGTGATCTCGTCCGGCAGCGCCGTCATGTCCGCCTGACGGCGGCGATAGACGCAGGTGACCTTGTCGGCCCCCAGTCGGATGGAGCTGCGGGTGACGTCCATGGCCACGTTGCCGCCGCCGATGACCACCACCTGCTTGCCGGTGAAATCCGGCATCTCGTTGTCGCCGATGGCACGCAGCATCTCCACGGCGGAGATGACGTTCTTACTGTTCTCGCCGGGGATGCCGGTCTTTTTATCCTGATGAGCGCCGATGGCGATGTAGATGCAGTCATACTCCTGCTCCAGCTTCTCCAGCCAGATATCCCGGCCCACGGTGACGCCGGTATGTACCTCAATGCCAAGAGACAGAATGGATTCGATCTCGGCGTCCAGCTTCTCACGGGGGAAGCGGTAGCTGGGGATGCCGTAGCGCAGCATACCGCCCAGCTGCTCCCGCTCCTCGTACACCGTGACCCCGTGACCCATAAGGGCCAGGTAGTAGGCGCAGCTGAGACCGCTGGGGCCTCCGCCGATGATGGCCACCTTCTTGCCGGTGGCGGGAGCGCACTCCGGCTGGGGTACCACCCCGGCGTGGTCCACGGCATAGCGCTTCAGGCCACGGATATTGATGGCATCGTCCACCATATTCCGACGGCAGCGGGCCTCGCAGGGATGCTCGCAGATATAGGCGCAGGCCGTGGGGAAGGGATTGTCCTTGCGGATCAGGCGCACTGCATCAGCGCAGCGATCCTCCCCTACCAGCGCCATGTAGCCGGGGATATCCACGCCGGCGGGACACAGTGCCACACAGGGAACGGGATTTTGCAGGCCCGCCAGACAGCGGTTGTGCTTCACGTGCTCCTCGTAGTCATCCCGGAAGCCCTCCAGCCCCTCAACCACCAGACGGGCGGCGTCACGGCCGATGGCACAGTCGGCGGTGTTGACGATGCTGCGGGCGGTCTTTTCGATGATGGCGATGGTCTCCATGGTAGCCTCGCCGTCCAGCACCTGATTGATCAGCAGCGTCAGCTGCCCCAGCCCGATCCGGCAGGGGACACATTTGCCGCAGGTCTGTGCATGGCACAGCTGCAGAAACGACAGGGACATATCCACCGGACACAGGCCCGGAGGGCTGGCGGCAATGCGCCGCTCCACATCCCGGTAAAGCCCTTCCACCACGGTCTGGGCCCGGCTGGGTGTCTTGATATCCAGTCTGCTCAAAGCAGGACACTCCTTTCGTCGGCACGGAGAATAGCGCCCCATTCTCCGGCGCATATGATTGAATTATGTTAAGAATGACATAATTCACAGCCAAAGTCAATGGGATAAAATCTTTTGTTGCAGTGAAAAATTATCATTAGTTTTCCGAAAAAGTCACGAAAGTGTATACAATTCCGCAGAAATTGTGAGATTTTTCCACAGAACATAGTTTTTCACCTCATGGGGGCCGGGCGTCCTGCCCTCCTGCGGCGATGTTTTTTGTGCAAAAATTTTCGTCCCACGCAGTCCCCTCCCCTCTCCGGAGGGGGCATTGGGCCGGACTTGACAGGGACAGTCCGGGGGAATATAATCTGAATACTTATGGCCATTTGCGATACGGCTATTTCTTATTACAATATTTACGGAATGTGCAAAGGACAAGTGACATGAACTTTCGTTTGATACTGAACATCATGGGCTATACCCTCTGGGTGGAAGCCGGGTGCCTGCTGCTGCCGCTGCTGGTGTCCGTAGGCTATGGTGAGGCCTGCTGGGAGCCGTTTTTGTGGACGCTGGGGCTGTGCAGCCTGTGCGGGCTGATCCTCACCCACATCCCGGCCCGGAAGAACCGTTTGCAGGGCCGGGACGGCTATGCGGTGGTGGCCATGGCGTGGGTCGTGCTGTGCCTGTTCGGGGCGGTGCCTTACGTCCTCAGCGGGGCTGTCCCCCACTATGCCGACGCCCTGTTCGAGACGGCCTCTGGCCTCACCACCACCGGAGCCACCATCCTGACGGATGTGGAGGCCATGCCAAGGGGTATCCTCTTCTGGCGGGCGCTGACCCAGTGGATGGGCGGCATGGGTGTGCTGGTGCTGTTTCTGGCCCTGATGCCCCGGACGGGGGCGGGAGCCGTACACCTGATGCGGGCCGAAAGCCCCGGCCCTATCAAGAGCAAGCTGCTGCCCCATGTCAACGACACCGCCAAGGTGCTCTATGGTATCTACATTGGTCTGACGACGGCGGAGATCGTGGCCCTGTGTCTGGCGGGCATGGACCTTTACGACGCCGTGGTCCACTCCTTTGCCACCATCTCCACCGGTGGCTTCTCCACCCGCAACGCCAGCATCGCCGCCTTCGGCTCCCCGGCCATCACATGGATCGTGGCCATCTTCATGTTCCTGTCGGGCATCAACTTCTCTTTGATCTTCATCTCCCTGCGGGGACACATCCGGGCGGCGCTGCACAGCGAGGAGCTGCGACTGTATACCCTGCTGACGCTGGGATCCATCGGCCTTATCGCCGCCAGTCTCATGGTGCAGCAGAGCGTTCCACTGGGTCGGGCGCTGAAGGATTCCGTCTTCAACGCCGTGTCCACCGTGACCACCACCGGCTTCGCCACGGCGGACTTTGCCCAGTGGCCGGTCTTTGGACAGATGCTGCTGGTGATCCTCATGTTCACCGGCGCCTGCGCCGGGTCTACCTCCGGCGGCATCAAGGTCTCCCGCATCCTGCTGCTGGGAAAGCTGCTGCACCGGGAGATCAAAAAGATCCTGCACCCCAAGCATATCTCCGTCATCACCGTGGACGGACAGCTGGTAGAGGACCGGGTGGTCTCCTCGGCGGCGGCCTACATGGTGGCGTATATGATCCTGCTGCTGGGTGGGGCCACCCTTCTGGCTTGGGACAACCTGGGCTTTACGGAGTCCTTCACCGCCGTGCTGACGTGTCTCGGCAATGTGGGACCGGGGCTGGGCCGTCTGGGCCCGGCAGGGAATTTCAGCCCCTTCTCCGGGTTCAGCAAGGTGGTCATGTCGCTGCTGATGCTGCTGGGGCGGCTGGAGCTGATGCCCATTCTGGTGATGCTCTCCCCACGGATGTGGCGGGAGCGGTAATAGCGCTGCCCGAAAATCCAAGGATTTTTTAAGCGCCGACCTTGGCAAGCAAAAAACAGCCTGCCGGTAACACCGGCAGGCTGTTTTCCGTTAAAAGACGGTTGATACGTTCTTACTTGGAGCGCAGGGCCTTGCGGATCAAGGGGGCGATGGTCACGGCCAGCACGCCGCCGATGGCGGCAGTCACCAGCTGGGGCCAAGAGAAGCTGGCAGAGATTGCCGCCACCTGCTTTTCCGCCAGTCCCAGTGTAGGCAGCACCAGCTTCACGATCAGCAGCCACAGGGCCAGAAACTTGGTCACGGCTCCTACAGCCACGGCCAGATAGCTGCGTGCGGCAATCTTGTCACGGCTTGCCAGAAGGTGTAGGATCACCACCAGCACCATGTTGCCGACGGCCACCATGGGGACAATGGGCAGAAACGCCGGTCCGATACCCAGCAGAAAAGCGAAGAAGGGACTCACCAGCGCCACCGTCAGGCCGCACCACAGGCCACCCACCAGCACCGATACCCCCAGCACCAGATTCACGCAGGAGCCGGTGACGAACTGTCCCAAGGGCTTGGTGGCCCACTGCAGCGCCACCAGCAGGGCGATCATCACGGCGGTCTCCGTGATCCAGAGTGTTTTCTTGTTCATGGGTTTATACCTCCAGAAGTTTTTCCCTATTTTACCACACTATCGCTGGGCTTACGTTGCCCGTGCAACGAAAGGAGCCGTCTATGCAGCCGGACATCCCCCTGTTACAACAAACCATTCTCTTCTCCGGCATCGAGGCGGAGGCGCTGCAGCATCTGCTGACGTGCCTTGGCGGCTCCGTGCGCCGCTATGGCCGGGGGGAGTTCCTCTGGCACGCCGGGGACACGGTCCTGCAGGCGGGCATCGTCCTGCAGGGGGCCGTGGACGCCGTACAGTACCGGGAGGACGGGGCCATGCAGCTGGTGGCCCGCCACACCGCCGGGGGCGTGTTCGGGGAAATGCTCATGGCAGCAGGCGAGGCAAGCCCGGTATCGGTGCTCTCCCCGGAGGGGGCGGAGGTGCTGTTTTTGCCGCTGGAGCGGATCATGGAGGGCTGTGAGCGCCACTGTGAGGGCCATGCCCGGCTGCGGATGAATCTGCTGCGGGAATCGGCCCAAAAGTTTTGGCAGATGCGGCACCGGGTCACCTATCTCTCCGAGCCAAGCCTGCGGCGGCGGGTGCTGCTGTATTTGCAAGACTGCCGCAGCCGTCAGGGATCCGACTGCTTCCGGCTCTCCCTGTCCCGTGAGGAGATGGCGGCGTATCTGGCGGTGAACCGCAGCGCCCTGTCCCGTGAGCTGAGCAGGCTCCAGCAGGAGGGGCTCATCGAGTTCTACCGCAATTCCTTCCGGCTACACTTTTCCCCGGAGCAGCTGTCGGTGACGGAAATGTAATGGATTTTTCGCCAGACGTCTGGTATACTTCTCCCCAACAAGGAGGGATGACGGATGGAAAAGCGATACTCCGGCCGCAGACGGCGGCACCTTCGGTGGCTGTGGCTGCTGATGATCCCGGTGCTGGCGGCGGGCTATACCCTGTGGCGCTTCGGACCGCAGCGGTCCTATACTGCCCGACAGCTGGGACTGACGGACCTGCAAAGCCCCAACGACGCCGACGGCGACGGCGTGGACGATTGGACGGATGTGGTGCTGGGCGCACGGGCCTACATCGCCACGGATCCCCACTATCAGAGCAAGTACTATGCCGGGGGCTATCCCGACGACGGACTGGGCGTCTGCACCGACGTCATCTGGCAGGCTCTTCAGGCGGCAGGCTATGACCTGAAGGCGCTGGTGGATGCGGACATCGCCGCCTGTCCGGAGGCGTATCCCCACATCACCACCCCCGACTCCAATATCGACTTCCGCCGGGTCAACACCTTGGATACCTTCTTCCGCCGCCATGCGCAGGTGCTGACCTGCGACCTGTCGGATGGACAGCAGTGGCAGCCGGGGGACATCGTGGTGTTCGGTGATCGGGTTCATATCGGGCTGTGCTCGGATCGGCGGAACCGGCAGGGTATCCCCTTCCTGATCCACCACGGAAACCCCATCGACGAGGCAGTGGAGCGCAACGACATCCCCCGCATGACGGTGACAGGACATTTCCGCTGGCTGGGCTGACGGGAAAAGAACAAAACGGTAGCAAAAAAGACATTGCGGAGCGAAATTTTCCGTCAGATTTTTTCGCTCTGTAATGTCTTTGTCATTGCTTTTAGAAAAAATTGTGGTATACTATGTTATGTATCCCTCGTGAAAAGCCGAGGGTATCCTTATGTTAAAACGCTTCCGGCCCCGGCCGTATGAAGCTTACCGTCTCCGGGCAAGCTACCCTTGTCCCGGCTATATGTAAAAAGAGAGGATGCCTGTTTTGAACAAGTATATCATTCACGGTGGCCGTCCCCTGTTTGGTGAGGTCACGATCAGCGGTGCCAAGAACGCCGCCGTTGCCATCATCCCTGCCGCCCTGCTGGTGGACGGCGTATGCCGCATCGAGAACATCCCCCAGATCAGCGACGTGACCCTGTTTTTCTCCATTCTGGATGAGCTGGGCGCACGGGTGCGGGTGCTGAATCAGCACGCCGTGGAGATCGACTGCCGTACCGTCCGCAGCACCCATCCCTCCTATGATATGGCACGGCGCATCCGGGCGTCCTACTATCTGCTGGGCGCGCTGCTGGGCCGCTTCGGTGAGGCCACCGTGGCCATGCCCGGCGGCTGCAACTTCGGCGTGCGGCCCATTGACCAGCACGTCAAGGGCTTCCGGGCCATGGGCGCCGAGGTGACGGAGGGCAACTTCGTCCATGCCGCAGCCAGGGGTGGCCGGCTCACCGGTGCCAACGTCTACATGGATGTGGTATCCGTGGGCGCTACCATGAACATCATGATGGCCGCCGTGCTGGCCGACGGCACCACCACCATCGAAAACGCCGCCAAGGAGCCTCACATCGTGGATCTGGCCAACTTCCTCAACTCCATGGGTGCCGACATCAAGGGCGCCGGTACGGACTCCATCCGCATCAAGGGCGTGGAGCGCCTCAGCGGCGGCACCTACTGCATCATCCCCGACCAGATCGAGGCGGGTACCTATATGGCCGCTGTGGCCGCCACAGGCGGACAGCTGCTGATCCGCAACATCATTCCCAAGCACATGGACTGCATCTCCGCCAAACTCATGGAAATGGGCGTCACGGTGGAGGAGCGGGACGACACCATGCTCATCCGCCGCAGCGGGCCGCTGCAGCGGGCCAACGTCAAGACCCTCCCCTACCCCGGCTTCCCCACGGATATGCAGCCCCAGATCACGGTGGCGCTGTGTCTGGCCCAAGGCACCAGTCTGGTGACGGAGGGCGTATGGAACAACCGCTTCAAGTATGTGGAGGAACTGCGGCGCATGGGCGCTCAGATCCAGGTGGACGGCCGGGTGGCCGTGGTGGAGGGCGTCACACAACTCACCGGTGCGCCGGTGCAGGCCTGTGATCTACGGGCCGGTGCGGCTCTGGTCATCGCCGGTCTGGCCGCTCAGGGCGAAACGGAGCTGACGCAGGTACAGTATATCGAGCGTGGCTACGAGGATCTGGTGGGCAAGCTCCGCCAGTTGGGCGCCGATATCCGGGTGGAGGAGATTCCGGAGCCGGAGGAGACCGAGGCTCACATCTGCTGATAGGACATAAGCTTTCCGCCGCAGGCTGTTGGCAGTCTGCGGCGGTAGTCGGTTTATTGCGAGGAAAGATACATTGATGACCATACATACACTGGCCAGCGGCTCCGAGGGGAACTGCCTGCTGCTGTCGGACGGGGGCGTGCATCTGCTGCTGGACGCCGGAATTTCCACACGCCGCATCAAGGCGGGGCTTTTGCAGCTGGGGCTGACCATGGCGGACGTGGACGGCGTACTCATCACCCATGAGCATTCGGATCACGTCAGCGGCCTGCAAACCATGGTGAAGCACCACCGCATCCCCATTTACACAAGCCCCGGCACCGCCCGGCAGTTGGCCTACCGCATTGCCGGCATTGAGTCCCTGCTGCGTCCGGTGGAGCCGGGGACGGTGTTTTCCGTGGGAGACTGCCGGGTGACGGTGTTCCGCACCTCCCATGACGCCGCCCAGAGCGTGGACTATCGGGTGGACGGCAGCGCCTCCGTGGGCTTTCTCACGGATACGGGCTTTGTGACCCCGGAGGCGGAAGCCGCTCTGGCGGGGGTGGATACGCTGGTGCTGGAGAGCAACCACGATGTGGAGTGGCTCCGCAGCGGGCCGTATCCCTACTCCCTGAAGGCCCGTATCCTGGGGGACGAGGGGCATCTGTCCAACGATGCGGCGGCGGAGTTCGCCGCCCGAATGGCCCGGTGCGGCACACGGTGCATCATTCTGGCCCACCTGAGCCGGGAGAACAACACCCCCCAGCGGGCTTGGGACACGGTGCAGCGACGCCTGAATACGGTGGAGGCGGAGGTACTGCTGGAGGTGGCCCCCCGCAGCGAGGTCAGTCTCCCCTATGGGATGGAGGTGCCGGTATGCAGCGAGTGACGGTGCTGTGCGTAGGCAAGCTAAAGGAAAAATTCTATCTGGAGGCGGCGGCGGAGTACGTCAAGCGGCTCCAACGCTTCTGCAAGCTGGAGTTGGTGGAGCTGCCGGAGAGCCGTCTGCCGGAGTCTCCCTCCCCGGCGGAGGTACAGCGGGCGCTGGCGGCGGAGGCGGCAGCCATCCGGGAAAGGCTCCCCAAGGGCGGGGCAGTCATCGCCCTGTGCATCGAGGGAAAGCCCTGCTCCAGCGTGGAGCTGAGCCGTCGGATGGAGGAACTGGCCGTGGCCGGTAAGACGCAGCTGACCTTCCTCATCGGCGGCAGCGTGGGGCTGGACGAGAGCCTGAAGCGGCAGGCGGACTGGCGGCTGTCCATGTCCCCCATGACCTTCCCCCACCATCTGGCCCGGATCATGCTGCTGGAGCAGATCTATCGGGCGTATCAAATCTCCGCCGGAACAAAATATCACAAATGAAACACTTCCCTTTTAAGAAAATTCGTGATATAATACAAGGACATATATAAAGGAGGCCTATCCATGGAACTGAGTTACTGGGGTATCTCCCCCAATATCCCCGCTTGGCCCACTGACGAAAACGGTGAGCGGGAGCAGGCAGTCCTGCTTGCCCACACCTTCGATTCCCCTGCCGACGCAGACGTGACCATCTCCCTGCTGACGGCTTACGGGATCCCATGTTTCAAATACTACGACAAGGAGGGCGGCGCCGGAAAGGTCATCAACGGCTTCTCCGGCTTCGGCGTGGGATTGTACGTCCCGGCCTCCATGGCGGAGGACGCCCAGAATCTGCTGGCCTCCATGCCCATACCCAACGAGGCAGACGAGTAAACCGAAAGGAGCATCCATCATGTCTTATATGCAGGAATATGAAAAGTGGCTGGCATCCCCTGCCCTGAGCGAGCAGGAGCACGCCGAGCTGGAGAGCATCCGGGACGATGAGAAGGAGATCCGGGAGCGGTTCTATGGGCCGCTGGAATTCGGTACCGCCGGTCTGCGTGGCACCATGAAGGTGGGCCTGCACCAGATGAACATCCACGTCATCCGCTGGGCCACTCAGGGCTTTGCCAACGTCATCTGCGCTGAGGGCGAGGAGGCCAAGCGCCGGGGCGTTGCCCTGTGCATGGACTGCCGCAACCACTCTATGGAGTTTGCCAGAGCCGCCGCAGAGGTCTGCGCCGCCAACGGCATCCATGTGCGTATCTTCGAGTCGCTGCGGCCCACGCCGGAGCTGAGCTTCGCCGTGCGGGAATACGACTGTCAGGCGGGCATCAATGTCACCGCCAGCCACAATCCCAAGGAGTATAACGGCTATAAGGTCTACTGGTCCGACGGCGCCCAGCTGCCGCCCCAGCACGCTGCCGCCATTGCCCGTGAGCTGGAGCAGATCGACATTTTCACCGGCATCCGCCGGATGGAGTTTGACGATGCCAAGGCCCAAGGCCTCATCGAGATCATGGGCGCCGAGACGGACGAACGGTTCATGTCCCACGTCATGGCCATGGTCAACGACCGGGAGTCCATGGCCAAGGTGGCCGATACCTTCCATATGGTCTATACCCCCTTCCACGGCTGCGGCTGGAAGCTGGTGCCGGAGGCTCTGCGGGGTCTGGGCGTGAAGCATCTGCACTGTGTTCCGGAGCAGATGGTGCTGGACGGCAGCTTCCCCACGGTGGTCTCCCCCAATCCGGAGAATCCAGAGGGCTTCTATCTGGCCATCCAGCTGGCGGACAAGGTGGGCGCCGACTTCATTCTGGGCACCGACCCGGACAGCGACCGGGTGGGCATCATGGTCCGCAGCCGGGACGGCTCCTTCATCCCCGTCACCGGCAACCAGACGGGCGTTCTGATGCTGGATTACCTCATCGGGGCCATGCGCCGGGCAGGCAAGCTGCCGGAGCATCCCTACTTCCTCAAGACCATCGTCACCACGGAGATGGCCCGGAAGGTGGCCGAGGCCAATGGCGTCACCTGCTGCGATACCTTCACCGGCTTCAAGTTCATGGCGGAGAAGAAGAACCAGCTGGAGTCTCAGGGGCTGGGCCATGTGATCATGAGCTATGAAGAGAGCTATGGCTATATGCTGGGCGACTATGTCCGGGATAAGGACGCCGTTACCGCCTCCCTGATCCTGACGGAGATGGCGGCATGGTATGCCGTGCAGGGCATGACCCTGTTCGATGCGCTGGAGGCCCTGTACCGGAAGTACGGCTTCTACGGCGAAAAGACCCACAATCTGGTGATGCCGGGTCTGGACGGATTGGAGAAGATGGCGGCACTGATGAAGTCCCTGCGGGCCGACCCCCCCACCCACATCGCCGGGGTAGAGGTGCTGCGCCGCAAGGACTACACCGACGGCAGCGTCATCGACTGCCGCACCGGTGAAAAGACTGCTATGGAACTCTCCGGCAGCAATGTGCTGCGGTATGAGCTGGCGGACGGCACCGCCATTCTGGTGCGGCCCTCCGGCACGGAGCCTAAGATCAAGGTCTACCTTCTCACCATCGGCAAGGATGAGACGGAGCGGGACGAGAATCTGGCCAAGTACAGCCAGTGGGTCGCCACGCTGACAAAGTAACAGGAACGATAAAAAGAGGCGGTGCGGCTATGTCCCCCCCTCACAGGTGTAACAAGTGATCCCCAGGAAACCCCGGCAGGTCATCGTGTTTACGATGCCTGCCGGGGCTTCTCTGTGTCCTGGGTTTGTAGGGATTCCGGTGCTTCCAGTGCTTCTTCCACATCCTGCTGACCACTGCCGACATAGCCAATGCCGTTGTAGTAAATCTCCACGGTCTGGGGTGCGTGTTTAGACCACTTTACCTCTTTCTTGTGGACCACGATCCTCTCAATGAACAGCCACAGCAACTCTGGCGGCAGCTCCGTGATATCCGTGTACCGCTTCGCTTTATCAAGGAGGCTGTCCGTCCCGTTCACGGTTTCCCGCAGACGCTGGATCTCTCTTCCTGCGGAATACCGGTGGTGATACGGTTCTGTTCTTCCGTGTAGCTGCCGGAGAGCAACTCATCCTTATGTGATTCACTTGTGATAGGCTGCACCTCTTTCTTTTTACTCGAGGGGAACCGGTGGCGTTTCCCGCCCCACACGGGTGTTCTCCCAGTCTGGCGGGCAAGGGATGCCAGCAGGTGTGAAAGAAGGCTGCACGGGGCCAACATGGGTAGTTATCGCCCAACCGCTTTCGGCAATGTTACCCAAAGCGGTTCTCGACTTCTGCGTAGCCCCCTCACTATCCCTCCCGAAAAAACAGCGTGGTGAGTAACCAGAAATTAAAAATTTCTACAAAAACTTGATGGTGCAGGGTGTTTCATTGACCCCCTGCCGCCGAAATTGAGGGTGTCTGACAGACCCCCCTCATCATAGAAAATTCGCACAAAAAATCAGCGGACAGACCCTTGCAAAGTCTGTCCGCTGATGGTAACATGCAACAAATTACGGAAGGAAGCATGGAACATGATGTATGCTTTTTTGATGCTGGGAATGACGCTGCTTGGCGGGCTCGTCCGTCTGATGCAGGCGCTGCGGCTGTCTGTGCCGCTGCCTGTATGGGGCACTGGCAGTTACTGTGTTTCGTCCATGGTATCTGGCTCACACCACGCCGGCGGATGGTATTTTCTTCGTACTGGCGGGACTTGCAGCATTGTCCTGGGTGGTGTCCCTGATCCGTGTGGCGAGGGAAATGGTAGTGTGATGATAAGGTTTGGCAAGATTGCCAAACCTTACTTTTAGACGACTTTGCCAAAAAGTAATATCGGGTTCGGTGAATTCACCGAACCCGATATTTTATGCTTTGCACGTGAAGAAATGCTTTAGAATGCGAGGCATCGTTTTTTGAGAACGGGTTTTGCAACATTGCCAAACCCGTTTTTCGGCGGCTACCGCTTGTGACAAGATTGTCTGCAGCGCTTTCGTGCAGTCCGCTGTGATTGGGTTTGGCAATATGGCCGAACCCGATTCTGCTCCCTCACCTTCTGGCAACGTTGCCGAGAAGTTTCCGCCCGCAGACGGCATGGGTGACTGGGGATTTCCCCAGCAAGCGCATTTGTCATACAAACGCTATGCTTGCGCCAGCGAAAGCAAACCCGGTATGAGAGTTTTTCATTTTATACCGACAGATAATTCATCAGAAATTGTAATAAGCCTGTAGGAAAGATTGTTTTGAAACTGCAATAAGCCGGAGAGCAGTTTGCTGACTTTACAAAAAGCTGATGGGATCAAGGCAGACAATCGATTACTGAGCTTCTAACTTGCTCACATCCAAAATCCTGTAGCGGCTGCGGCCAACGTGCTCCAAGATACCTCCATCGCAGAAAGAACGAAGCGTCCGCAGCAGATGCCGTTGACTGGTTTCCAGCACATCAGCGCAAAGTCTGGTGTTGTAGCCGAAGTAACCATCTTTTTGCTCCCGCAGAATAAACTGAGCTAATCTGGTTGGCAGCTGTTCATAGTGAATGAAATTTTTCCTGATATGCTCTGCCAGATACAAGCAGGCGTAGTTGAGAAACTTTGTATCTTGGCGAAGCGCCGCCCCGTATAGATCCACGGAAAGGCTCAGACACAGGCAGGGGGTCAGCGCTTCAATGGTGTTAATGGCGGGCTTATTCCAAAGAGCGGAAGTAAGTCCTAAAATGTTAGGACTCTGATACTGCAGCTCGCAGTGCAGTTTTCCGCTTTTAGAAACGCTGGAGGCTATGAGTGCCCCATCCGCCAACAGCTGGATCTCCGGATAGATCTCACCGCTGTGGCACAGGGTTTCTCCTGCCTCACAACGCAGCAGGACAGCGCATTTCTCCAGATCAAGCGAGAAAAGCTCTTGAAAATGGTGTTTTTCTATCAGTGCGCGTTTCAGCGCAGGATCGTTCAACTGGATCATAGCAAACATTCCTTTAGAAGGTGCGAAAGTAATCGTTTTCTTCTTGTGCAGCCATATTTCTTAGTAATAGTAAAGATAACATAGGTTCATAAAAAAGTAAAGGGATGACAAAACATTATCTTCTGAGAAACAAAAAGGGGACGTTTGTCCTTGAGAAAAAAACAAATTTTGGGAAGTCCTTTTGTTTGCACGGCCGCATCAAAAATTCCGGGGAAACCGCAAAAAAGTTCGGCGAAAAGAACGTGACATATGTCATTTATTTTTAGCCGTCAAAGAACTATGATAGCAAAAATTAATTTTAAGTTTAGTGTTGCAAAGCGGTAAAGTGTTAAAGCGTTTGAAATCTCAAGCGCGAGGCTGAAACGCATTGATTCCGTTTAGAAGCGGAAATGCACAGAGGAAAGGTGGGTATCAACAATGTCAACACAGGTACAATTCAAGGATTACAGCATGGGTTTTAAGGACGATGACGGAAAGGTCTACAACCTGATCGACCATCTGAATATGCAGTTGGACGAAGGAAAGGCTTTGGGAATCGTAGGCGAATCCGGCTGCGGCAAAAGCATGACCAGCCTTTCTCTGATGCGGCTTCTGCCGGCTGCGGCTTCTGTACAGGGAGGAGAGATCCTGCTCAATGGAGAGGATCTGCTGAAAAAGTCTGAGCCGGAGATGGAAAAGATCCGGGGAAAGCAGATCGCAATGATCTTTCAGGAGCCAATGACAGCGCTGAATCCAGTCATGACAATCGGCAAGCAGATTGGCGAATGTCTAAAGCTGCACCATCCGGAAATGAAGGAAGATGAGATTCGGAAACAGGTCTGTGAGGCGCTGAATGATGTGGGCATTGCCAATCCAGAGACCCGGATCGATCAATATCCGCATGAATTTTCCGGCGGTATGCGCCAGCGGGTAATGATCGCCATGGCCATTATCAACCATCCCGCCATACTGATCGCCGACGAACCGACCACCGCATTGGATGTAACGATCCAGGCGCAGATCCTGGATATCATGCGCCGCCTGAAGGGCGCCTCCGGCAGTCTGATGCTGATTACGCACAATCTGGGGATCGTGGCAGAGATCTGCGAGGAGGTGGTGGTGATGTATGCGGGCCGTGCCATTGAGCGTGGCACACTGAAAGCGATTTTCGACAACCCGCTGCATCCCTACACCCAAGGACTGATGGCCTCCGTGCCTACTATGCGCAGTGAAAAGAAGCCGCTCTACACCATACCCGGCACTGTGCCTACTGTGTATGATTTTAAGGAGGGGTGTCGGTTTGCGGATCGCTGCCAACACTGCACGGAGGAGTGCCGCACCAAAATTCCACCGGTAAAGCGGGTGGGAGAAGACCATATCGTTCAATGCTGGATGAACTTTGAAGGGGAGGAACCGTACCATGAGTGAAAAAAAGGAAACCCCCATTTTGAAAGCAGAACATCTGACTAAGATGTTCCCTGTGAAAAAGCGAAAGCTGATTGAAAAACAGAAATACGTGCACGCCGCAGAGGATGTCAGTTTCGAAGTCTATCCCGGCGAGGTGCTGGGAATCGTGGGCGAATCCGGTTCCGGCAAGTCCACGTTGGCCCGAACGATCCTTGCGCTGACGCCCTCCACCTCCGGGCAGGTGTTTTATCAGGGAGAGGACATTACGGACTTCAAAGTATCTGCCGGCGAAAAGCGTCGTCTGCGCAGCGAAATACAGATGATCTTTCAGGATCCCTACGCCAGCCTGAACCCAAAAATCAAGATCGGCAATGCGATCGCCGAGCCAATGCTGCTTCACGGTCAGGCATCCAGTTATGCTGAGGCAAAGGAAAAAATCCAGCACCTGTTGGAAGTCGTGGGGCTCCAGCCTGCGGTGTTCGACCGATATCCCCATGAGTTCTCAGGCGGTCAGCGGCAGCGTATCGGCATCGTCCGGGCCTTGGCGGTGAATCCAAAGCTGATTTTTTGCGATGAGTCCGTTTCCGCACTGGATGTTTCCGTACAGGCGCAGATTTTGAACCTGTTTCAAAGTCTGAAGGAGCAGTTTCATCTGACTTATGTGTTCATTGGCCACGATTTGGCGGTGGTTCGCTATATCAGCGACCGGGTCATGGTGATGTACTTGGGCAAGGTCATGGAGATCGCCCCGTACAGTGAACTGACGGGGGACAATATCCACCCATATACCAGGGCTCTGCTTTCCGCTGTACCGGAGCCCAGCATCACGCTCCACAAGGAGCGGATCCTGCTGGAGGGAGATATTCCCAGCGCGGTAGATCCTCCGGCAGGCTGCCGATTCTGCCAACGCTGCTTCATGGCAAAGCCCATTTGTTTCGAGCAGGAGCCGGACATGAAAACGGTGGGGCCTGATCACTGCGTGCGCTGTCACTTTGCAAAGGAGGGTTGATCGATGGTTCGTTATCTTCTGAAACGTCTCGGGCGGGGTATTCTGACGATCCTGCTCTCCGTGACGCTGGTATTCTTTATTGTCCGCGCTATGCCCTCCAATCCCGTAGATCTGATGGTCAGTCCCCAGATGTCCGAGGAGGCGCAGCAGGCGCTGATCGAGGAGTTCGGCCTGGACCAGTCGAAGCTGACCCAGTACGGCCTCTATATGAAGGAATTGCTTCATGGCAACCTGGGAACCAGCTTTGCCAAGCGAATTCCGGTTTCCCAGTATATTGCGGAAAAGCTGCCTTGGACGCTGCTGCTTTTGGCGGCAGTCATGCTGATCGTCATTCTGGTTGGCATCAGCGTGGGCTTGTATGCGGCAGCCCACAAAGGAAAACTTTCGGACCGGGTCATCAGCGTGCTGGTGACGATGGGAATATCTGTGTTCATTCCATTTATGGCGTTCCTACTGTTGTACATTTTTTCCTTTAAGCTGAAGCTGCTGCCTACCGGCGGCGCGTATACGCCGCCCAAGGGCACCGGCTGGTCTTATTACGGCGACGTTGCCAAGCATCTGATCCTTCCCGCCATCGCCCTGTCCATCACCAACCTTGCCAATGCGGTGCTGTATACCCGCAACAGCATGATCGATGTGCTGCATGAGGACTATATTCGCACCGCTTACGCCAAGGGAAATAACAAGGGGCGTGTACTTCGTGTCCATGCGCTGAAAAACGCACTGATCCCCACTGTGACGGTCATCGGTATGCAGATTGGATTCATGGTAGGCGGCGCCACGGTGACGGAAACGGTATTCTCTTGGCCGGGCATCGGTCGGATGGTCTATGACGCTGTGAATGCACTGGATTACCCGGTGCTTCAGGGTGCGTTTCTTGTGATGGCGGTAGCCGTGGTAATCATGAGCTTTCTCACTGACCTTGTGGTCGCTTGGCTGGATCCCCGAATCAAGCTAGGAGGTTGATTATGAAAGAACGAAAAGGCTTCCTCTATTATTTTGTACGTAATCGCAACGGTATGATCGGTATGATCGGCGTCTTGCTGATTCTGCTGATCGGTCTGGTGGGGCCGATGCTGATCGCCAAACCAGATGGCTACACGCAGGATATTCTTCAGGCTCCCAGCGCTCTGCACTGGCTGGGGACCGACAACATTGGTCTGGATATTTTTGCAGAACTGGTCTGGGGCGCTCGCACCTCGCTGTACGTTTCCGTTATGGCTATGCTCATTGCCGGCGTGATCGGCATACCGGTGGGCCTGCTGTGCGGCTATAACACCGGCTGGCTCCGGGAAGTGATCGACGGCTTCATTGACATTTTTATGACGCTGCCCATGCTGCCGCTGATGATTATTATTGCGGCGGTAATGGGAACCTCTATTACCAACGTGGCGATCATCTTAGGTATATTCTCCTGGCCGCAGTTGGCCCGTGTAACGAAGAACAGCACCATGAAGATCCGGGAGATGCAGTATATTGAGGCCTGCACCTGCCTGGGACTCTCCAAGCCCCGGATCCTCTTCAAACACATACTCATCAACGCTACCGGCCCGGTGTTCGTCAATATGACACTGGTGATGGCCTCCGCCGTGTTGATGTACATGTCGCTTCCATAGTAGTAATGAATGATGTCGATGGCACTGTAGCCCTCGTCTCCGAGAAATTTGGAGCCCCACTGGCTTAAGCCTGAGC
>OLVR01001136.1_pt1 | contig 27462 bp, 23 predicted proteins | sample 1673261 | NCBI WGS metagenome assembly OLVR01 (sample SAMEA3178938, study PRJEB25190) | human gut metagenome | biome: human gut; feature: human-associated habitat; material: faeces | place: Austria | collected 2013 | reverse complement strand
CCGGTCAGGACGCAGAACAACAGAAGGCACAGGGTCAGGGCGGCCAAGCGGCGACATGCTTTGTTCAGATTCATGGGGGCCCTCCTTTATAATGGATTGGATTGATCTGATTGTACGCCCGGGGGACTGCGCTGTCCAGAGGTCAGAAGATTTTTTCATCTGCCTTTCATCCTTTTTTCATGCCGTTTTTCTCTGGCGCTGCCAAGGCATTAGGACATACGGTCGGGGAATAAGATATGTCACTCATGAAAAAGGAGCTGACGCATATGCTATCTGTTTTGGCCCTGCTGCTCTTCCAGGGGAACTTTTTTACACTGCGGATGAATACCGGCACCGGTTCCTTCCCGCGGCCGCTGAAACCGGAGGAGGAGCGGGTGTTTTTGGAACAGGCGGCCCAGGGAGATATGGCCGCCCGCAACAAGCTGATCGAGCACAACCTGCGGCTGGTGGCTCACATTGTTAATAAAAGATGAAGCGCGGGGAAAGAAAATATGGCAGCCAAACAGGCAGCTGCCTGTCTCGGTGCCATATTTCTATAGTTTATTATACTCTGATTTGCATATATGATCTGTGAAGATCCAGTACGCTTCTATCACGCCGTTCACAACGCAGGATATTTTTAGTCTGTTAGGTGTGTTAAGTCCTGTACTAGTTTTTTTAGGGTACGTTCAAAACTCTGATAGGTGAATTGATGTTCATACAGAGAGCGGCAATCTTTTGACATTTGTTTGGCCAATTCAGGATGATCAAGTAGAAATTCAATTTGCTTAGATAACTGTGCAGGGTCGTTTTCCCGATAGATGAATCCGTTCTTCCCTTCTTGAATCAATCCTGCCGTTCCGGTGTACTCGGAGACGATTACAGGCCGGCCAAAGATAAGACCTTCGGTTATAAAAGTTGGCATCGGATCGTCTCTGGAACTGCAGATGACACAAAAGCATTGCTGCATCAGTGATTTGATTTCATCGCGGGTTAGGCTCTCACGGTAAAATACATGATTGGGATAGCAATCAACCAGATCTTCGACCTGGGCATAAAGAGAGAGGTCGTTTCCCTTGCCTATAAAAAGAAAGGCACATTGAGCTAACTTGTCGGCAGGCAGAAGACGAATTGCCTGGCAGAGAATGTCCTGCCCTTTTCGTGGTTCAAAAGAACCTACTGTGATGAAAAGTCGTTTTTTTCCAATATAACTGAGATCGTAGGTGTCAAAAGTGTCCTGCGCATAGTCTGGAAGTCCGTAAATCAGCTGGTCAATCTGAAATTTGGGACGTACTGAATGAATGGCCGCAGTAGCATGGGAGCCTACCGCGCATATACAAACATTGGATGCAAATTTAGCAGGGATACTTGGCGCCAGGAAAGGGTAACATTGATATGCGTCATGGAGCCACCACAGCACAGGAATTTGTGCCCCATCCAATTGCTTTACTGCGTCCATTTCGCAAATTGTATTCGCTAAAACGAAATCACAATTCAATGCCACTCCATACAGGGCAGTGTTGTTCAACTGCTCCTGATTTGTCACTACAAGAGCCTTTGCGTTTTGAAATAGTGCCAGAGCTGGTCCATGGCTGGGGCCCAGTACTACGGTTTCAAATCCGAGAGAGGCGAGAACAGGGACGGCATTGACTAAAACGATGGGGGCGCCCGTCATACTGAATTCATGGCACAAGATCAATGCCCTTTTTTTGGAAGTATAAAACAGGTCGTCGATCTGAATTTCCCGATGTGATAAAAATAGTATTTGATCGAGCTGTTTGGGGGCGGCAGCAACTCTGGCCGCTAATTGAATCAAATGGTCAACCGACGTCTGTTCTCCGTTTTGTTTTAACAGTTCTTCTAACAATGCACGGGACAGTAAACAACAATGGTAGTTTGCTTCTGAAAATGATCTGCTGTTGTAAAAACACTCAGTCTGTCCGTCGGGACCGTAGGCTATGTTTGCAGTAATGAAATCTGATCCTTTGTTCAACGCGTCTGCCATCTGCATGAGCGCAGTACTTAATAATTGCAAGTCCTCATCTAGCAGAACAATACCAGATATTTGATTTGTCAATTTAGAAGCCAATTCTGGTACAGTAATTACTTCAAACGATTGATGTAATTGCTGCTGTAAACTCGCTTTTGTATAAATGCAGTGCATATTTTGAGGCATACAAACCAATAAATGGATATCTTGCGTGTCAATATAGCGCTGCTTGGTCAGCTCCATTTTTTGTAAAGGGCTATACTGTGTGTGCATTCTTTGTTCTCCTGCGGTTGACGGTACTTTCTGTCTATCCGTTTTTCAGCCTTTTCTTATGCGGTTCAAGATGCGCGTCATCAGACGCTTTATAGCGCGAAGGGGTGAAGTAATTCTCCAGGAAGAAGAATTCCGTAACAGTCCGATCTCATGCCTTAAAGAATTACATTCCAATATATAGGATTCCGACTGCTTTGCCTGTCTTTCTAATTCTCCTTTTAATGTGGCGAATGCAGTACAAACAGTCTCGTTATCTAATGGTAAGTACTGTAGAGAACAGGCGATATTTTTGGAGGGTTGAAAACGTGCTGTACCGGTCAGAATGATATTCGGATCTTCTTGAGTGAATAAAAAGCAATTTGTTCCCACGGTGGAGCCATTTGACGGAACCGCCACAAGGGACTTGTTGTTAAATGATATATCCTTGATGATGCAGGGGAGTTCACCGGGATCTAAACGGACTGCTATAGCGGATTCGGGAAGAGAAAAGGTAAAAGATATTTCACCGGTTTCATGTGTAGTCATCAGCGGCATTATTTTTTGCTTTTCGTTATAGCCGCTGCCAGTGTCATAATAGATTGCTACGCTAAGAGTAAAGGGCTTCTCTAGTGGCTCTCGTGCTTCAGATTTTTCAACCAATTCCTGTTCTAGCGATAGGCACCGCGCGCCAAGAGCGGAGATGCTGGCTCTCATGCGAAGAATCATTGCAGTTGCGTCATCTAAATTATCTGGCATTTTTTGCGATGCGGTTGCTGCAGAGCCTGAATCAATAGATTTTACATCCCGCAAGCTTTTATTTATAGGCTCCATATACATTCTTCCTTTTTTGTTTTCTTTGGGCGAGAAATATGTGATTTGATATACCTCAAGGTGCGGAAATATCGATATCATAGAGCGCGTAGACTGTATCTGCTGTCTCCAGATAAAGATTTACAGATGCCACATTTCCACTTGGTATACAGCTCATAGAGAATGCAGAAAAATCGCCGTTGATATCTGTCTGAGTCACATAATACAAATACTCCTGGCCGGAGGAATCTACCAGACCAATGTAGATATTGTCGGAGAAGGAGACGGAATCCGTCCAGGAGAGGCTGCCGGAGAGGAAGAGTTCACCCTCTTCGCTGTAGCCATATACTGTGCAGTCCATGCTGCAGCTGGCATCTGTTGCATTTTCCACCACTGAGGCGGAAGGAGCGGAAGTGATGATGCGGTAGATGGAATAGCAATTTTCGACAATCTTGACACATACCGCTGAGGCATTTTGATTGTAGTGTTCCCGAATATAGGCGATTCTGCAATCCATACTCCACTGGGACTGGGAGATCATATATACATCCGGGTTGTCAATGCAGTCGGAGAAAGGATTGTACACCCCATATTGGTTACCAATGGTATCTACGATGGGAGAGTGAGTTCGCCAGCCCCCTAAAGGGTAACGATTGGTATATTCTCCGGGAGTTGGTACTGTCCAGATATCATAAAAATTCCAAGGGATTCCTTCGCCGGTGAGCGATGTCAGGTAAAGATGCTGGGGGTCCTCGGCAATCAACTCTGCAATATGAGTGTCCGCCGCTGCTTGTTCCGCTGCCCGAGTTGTCTGGTAATCAGAACTGTACACCGGAACAGCAGTCAGAAGAATGGCACCAGCAAGGCCAAGGGAGACCCGGCACTGGCCGGCCATCTGTGCACGGCTGCCGCGGCAGTAGAACAAGAACAGCAGAAACGTCGACAGAAATAGCGATACGTCGATGCGGTTGATCAGGCTTCTGCCCTGGTAGAAAAGATAGAATTGGATACTGAAGAAGGCAATACACTGATAGAGAAAAAGTATATATCGCTCATGATCGGTTCTGCGATAGCTGAGCAGGCAGAATAGGGCGGCAATTAGAACCCCCGGGGCATAGGTGTAATTGGTCAGCCCTTTGGTGATCTCCCAGGCAAAGTGCAGCAGATAGGCACCATTGACTGTGGGTGGGGTCTTTGCTGCCGCCAGTTGCGCCATTGTCTCTATAGTAAACCGGTCTGGGTCACCGAATTCCCATTGGGTGTACATACTCAGATCATTTTCCGAGATGCCCAGAGATTCGTAAAGCGCCCGGTTTGCCTCGTAATTTGGGAAACCGTAGTCAGTCAATTCCCCTCGCAGTGCATTGTACTGGAGATACTCATTCCAGGCTGGAGAACTGGAGTAGATATAGTTGTTGACGAACCGACAGAGAAAGCAGATGGCGAATACTGCGGCAAAGATACCTCCAAGCCGCACAACAGAACGCCAATTCTTCTGCCGGAGATACCGGATCAGGAAGACCACGCCTACTCCGGCCCAGCCGATGAGCAGCATTTCAAAGACCAGAAAACGGTACAGACTTCCAGCTATCACTAAAAGGCCACCCGTAACATAGTAGGGCCATTGATGAGTCTCTGTGATGCCAATGAAGAGCAGAAGCAGTCCTGCCAGCACAGCGATACCTGCAGTTTTTGAGAATTGGAGACAGGTAAGGAACTGATATCCCCAGAAAGTCCACAGGACCGCCGTGGGCAGTAGACCGCGCACCAAGCCAAATTTGCGCAGGATTTGCCAAGTCAGCATCCAAAAGGAGAAACCAACCAGCACCACCTGCAGAATAGTGTACCAGGGGGTGCCGGGCCATAGGGTGAGCAAAAGTTTTAGAAAACGTCCCAATAGCAGATTAATAAATACCAGATAGCTGCTGTAGGAGCCGTCCAGGGAGTAGGCTCCATAGGCGATTTGGGACATAGTAATGTCATCGTTTTCTTCGTAGTGAGCCGGAAATACTCCCACAAAGATCAACATGCCCAGGCAGGTGATTGCCAGGGAGAGCCATAGAGCCCGTTTTGACAAAATTTTAGTAAAAACACGGCTCAGCCAGGCCCTCATGTCATCTCCTCCAATTTTTCTAAAGTAGATGCCCGGTAAAACTCTAGGCATTTGCCATGCTCTGATTATGCAATGTGGCGGAGTGCAGCGACCCCATTTGTTGGAGGTGCCTCATCAGTTACTATAGACCTCAAAATCTTGGTTATTAAGAGAGACGGCCAACTAAAATGAGGTATTATCGATCAATTACAAGTGTCATTGATTGCTATAGCGAAAAATATATTCCCCTCAATGCCTTAGTTGCCTCTTTATGATTTGCTTAAGATGGCCAAACAGTGTACTGTCGGGATGGGATGAGGAGGATGTTTACTTGTGGTAATTAAACCTGCTTTAGGGATTAATAAGAATTTAAGACATAATTTATCATATTCTATCACGATTCCCCTTTGCGCGTCAAGTACGGGCCCTGTATGGACACCCATACACTTCCTGATAAAACCTAATAAGGAATGGTTGCAAAGTACGGTTGAATCATGTATAATTGCAATGTAGAATCTACTGGTTTCGAGAAAAAGCGCCACATAATATCCATTATGTGGCGTTTTTCGGTGCAATAGAATAAAAACTTTGCTATACCTATAAGTTATAGCTAGCTAAACAGAACGGTGCTCAGTATAAGGCATAAAGGCATAAGAGAGGTTATTCTGTTAAAAGGAAAAATACCACGGAAATGTATATATAATTTTGCCTGATAAATGATAGAGATTGGAACGTTGCTCATTAGTAAAAGGCTTCCTAAGATGTATTGCCTAGCAATGAATCAACAGATGTGATCACAGGAAGATATTAAATAATTTGTTAAGGATGTGCACATAAAATACCATGATTAGCTTTAATGTTCCGCCGTACATTGGTATGGAAAAGGAGTATATTGCTCAAGCCATCGCCAGTAAGAAAATTTGTGGCGATGGAATGTTTACCAAACGTTGTAGTGCTTGGTTGGAAGAAAAAACAGGCACTGCAAAGGCGTTGCTTACTACGTCATGCACTCACGCAACAGAGATGGCTGCTTTGCTGGCCAATATACAGCCTGGAGACGAAGTGATCATGCCCGCATATACTTTTGTATCTACTGCGGATGCGTTTGTGCTTCGGGGGGCTATTGCCGTCTTTGTGGATATTCGTCCGGATACTATGAACATTGATGAGAGTTTAATTGAAGCAGCAATTACTCCAAAAACTCGGGCCATTGTGCCGGTCCATTATGCGGGAGTTTCCTGCGAAATGGAAACCATCATGGCGATTGCCAAGACCCATGATTTGCTGGTCATTGAGGATGCTGCGCAAGGTGTAATGAGCACATATAAGGGGAAGCCTCTGGGAGCCATTGGTGATTATGGTTGCTATAGCTTCCACGAGACAAAGAATTATAGCATGGGCGAGGGCGGCGCACTGCTGATTAAAGATCCTGCTAATGTAGAAAGAGCAGAGATTATCCGGGAGAAGGGAACTAATCGCAGTAAGTTTTTCCGAGGAGAAATAGATAAATATACTTGGGTTGCTGCTGGCTCCTCTTATTTGCCCAGCGAGCTCAATGCCGCTTATCTTTATGCACAACTGGAACAGGCTCAGCAGGTTCTTGATGACAGGATGCGTTCTTGGAATCAATATTATGAAGGACTCAAGCCGTTAGAAGAGGCGGGATGTTTATCTCTGCCAGTAGTACCGCCAGAGTGTCAGCACAATGCCCACATGTTCTATATTAAAGTCAAAGATTTACAGGAGCGCTCTGCAATGCTTGCGTATCTGAAAGAACATGGGGTCAATGCGGTATTTCATTACATTCCGCTGCACACGTCTCCTGCTGGCAAGGTTTTGGGGCGTTTCGGCGTTTCTGCGGAGAGGATAGGTATACTACCAAAGAGAGCGAACGCTTGATTCGTTTGCCTATGTATTATGGCCTTCAGGAGGCAGAGGTTGCTCAAGTGATTCGCGTGGTACAGTCGTTTTATGGAAATAAATAGATTTCCTGCAGCGCTTGATAGTTTTGTATTATGCAGGTTGGAGAGAAGAACAATAGACGAGATTAACAGAGAGATCAAGACGCGTTTTAATACCAGAATCGGATACAAGCAGTCAGTATACTTTTGGTAAATATGTGTTTATGGAGTTAAGCGAATGGGTGGAGATGATAATATGCCACAGTATTCCATTGTTGTGCCGGTTTATAATTCTGAAAAGACATTGGAATTGCTTTATAAAAGAGTAACAGAAATTTTTGAAGCAAAATATAACGGAGATTTTGAGTTGGTTCTCGTGGATGATTGTTCTCAAGATCATTCAGCGGAAGTAATGCGATTGCTGCGAGAACAGGATCCGCGAGTGAAAATTATATTCTTGGCCAAGAATTTTGGACAGCATCGTGCATTGTTGTGTGGATTCCACAATTGCAAAGGCGAATATATCATTACTATGGATGATGACTTACAGCATCCTCCGGAAGAAATCCCTAAACTAATTGAATATATGCAGGCTCATTCGGATGTGGATGTCGTGGTTGGAAACTATTTAGTCAAAAAGCATGGAATAGTCCGTAATATGGGGACAAAAATGACAAATTGGTTTACGAGCAAGATATTCCATAAAAATAAGAATCTGCATTTGACCAGTTTTCGTTTGATGAAGCGCTATGTCGTAGAAGGAATCTGTGATATTCAAGTGGCAAACCCTCGGATTGGACATCTCCTGCTACAAGTAACGAATCGTATCCGCAATGTTGATGTACGGCATGACTCTCGACTCTATGGGAAAAGCGGATATTCCTTTGGACGACTGGTAAGAGATTTTACAAATAATATTTTAAATAATTCCGATTTGCCGCTGGCGATTTTGGGGAGACTGGGCTTTTTTAGCTTTATTATCAGTATTCTCATGATTATATATTATATTGCTCGTTATTTTATATTTGGGTTATCTGTTCAGGGTTTTACTACAATTGTTGTACTTTTACTAGCACTGGGCGGGCTTATTTTGTTTGGAATTGGTCTGATTGGGCGATATATGATTCAGTTAAACAGCGAAGTGAAAAAAATACCAAACTATGTTATACGAAGCAAGGAGGTCGACTAATACGGAGAGCCAGACAAAGATTGGAATCTATTGTGTAAGTTCTCAGTCAGGACGTGCTTTTTTTGCCGATCTCCGGACCCAGGGGTTTGATGTCTATGGATACGTTCGTGATAGCGCACACGCGGTGCAGTTCCTGGATATAGTACGGCAACAGCGTGGGTTGATTTTGGAACGCCCTGAAAATAAGAACCAGGAGCAGACCCATTTCGTTCCTGTGACTGAGGATGAAATGGGGTGCGATTTGCATAAATTGGTCTGGAACAGTGATATCATCATTATTGCAGAACCATCTCATTACCTATATGATACGATTTCCAGGCTTAAGGCAGAAGGGCTTTCTGAGGCGGGGACGCCTGTGGCTTTGGTTCCACCGCGGACTTTTGCAGTTCCTTATTTATGGAGAATTTTGGGATCATATCATCCGTTTATTTGTTTTTCTACATGCCCATATTCATGCAAAGCGCCTGCGCCGGGAATAGCTTATATTAAGAGAAGAAAACGAAATTGGTTTGCTTCATTGGAAGGATTTTTCCACATACAGAGCATTCAAATGGTTGAGGAAATCTTTCCTCAGGCGGTCTACAATCACATCCCGGCAACTACTTCTATTGGAAATATTGGGGCTGTTTTTCATCCTACTCCATATATTATGAAATATGATGAAATACTTCAGGCACAACAAGAGAGGCGTCCATACTCTTACTATGTTGAGGCCATTGCCCGTGCGCCTGAAGTCGGGGCGCAATTGGAAAAAATTGACCAATTGCGTTTGCAAATTGCTGATGCATTGGGATTGAAAACTTTTGGGTTAAAAGGTAAGGAACATGAGCAAGAATGGCGCCGGTTAATGGAAAAACTGCGTGAGCGTGAGACTAGTTTGTATAATGATGTTCAGGGATTGAGAAAGGCGCGCAGCGATGCTTTGCAGACGCTTGGCGATGTGGTGACTTCAGTGCAGCATTGGTTGGACTACACATATGGAGTGGTTCGCATTGAAGGTGAGTCTATAGCGGATGCCGTTGGAAGAACTCCAACTTATCAAAAGATGTCAGTGCCTCAAAAGCGATATATAGAGGAAGATGTTCCATCTAGTTTACTGCCGATGATGAAGATTGCTGAACGGTTGAGATTAGACACCTTGCCTTTTCAAGATGTTATGCAACGTTATTATCAGATATTTGGAGTAAAAAAATGTGGCTTTTGGAGAGATTTAGAGGAGTTTTCCGACCAGTTTATTATAGATTATTTAACAGGAAAGTATTTTGAAATTCAGGATTAATTGGGCGGAATTGGGGGCAGTCAGAAAAGCTGATGCTCATAAATGGTTGCTGACTTTGGGGAAGAGCCATGTTGACGTCACAGATCAAGCGTTGTATATCCTGCATTATCATTGGAAAGTGCAGTAAATTGAAAACGCTGAAAAGGCTGTTAAGGAGTATAAGATTGTGAAAAAAATGTTTTTGGGAATGACATTAGGCGCTGATCCCCACACAGTCGGAATCTATCGTGCGGGAAGAATTGCAAAAATGTTAGGTATCAATACAAAGGTTATATCACCTTCTGCCTCCGATGAGGAAAAAGTGCGCACTATTTTAGAGCTGCGGCCGGAATATACAGGGTTGAGTTATCGGCTCAGTGCTGATAAAGGGGTAGCGGAGTTACAGCGTTTTTTAAAGTTGCTGGAAACAACTTCCCCGGCCATTTTTAAGTACAGTAAGTTTTGCTTTGCTGCATTGCCAGAGACGTTGAGAGCGGTGCATGAACTGGGCTTTGATAAAAAATATGGGCTTACACTTGAGGGACAGGGTAAAACGATCCGGGATACGACTATAGGCACTCTGCGCTATTTTGACGCGGAAACACATCCCAAAAGCCAGAAAATTTTGGAGTTGTTTCAAAAGGAAGCGGAACCAGAGAGAATTGAACTGCTGGATGAAATTGCGCAGGAAGTTGTTCATGGCGACGCATATCAGAGTGAACTACCGTTGAAAAAACCGTCAAATCGTGCCTTGGGAGATTTTGTGGCCAGGATAGATGAGTCCGAATATCCTGTTTTGCGTACACATTTTGGTATTCCTGCAGAAACGATCACGCCAACGGTGGAGGGCATCGCTCGAATTGCAGATGCTGGCGTAGTGGACGAAATCTCGTTAGGTTCATCTGATCTTTCGCAGCGTTTTTTTGGTCGCCCAGAGGCCTTCGCTGACAAGAAAAATGACGGTGGTGTGCCGTATAAAACAAAGGAAGATTTGTACCAATTATACTTGGCGGCTTGCCGGGGAAATTATCCATCCATGAAGCCCTATTGTCATGTGACAAATATAAAAGAGTTTGTGGATATCTGTCTTCAAGTGGGGATGCTTCGGGGAGGACATCAGGCGGTGCCGCTTTTTTGGTTCAGTGAATTGGATGGACGAGGCCCTATGCGCGTGGATGAGGCGATTGATGAGCATATTGACGCCGTGCGTTATTTGGTGCAGAAGGGCATTCCAACTGAAATGAACGATCCGAACCAATGGTCCTCGCGGTTGGCCCATGATACAGTTTTTGTAGCGGATTACGCGCTAATTGCAAGCGTAATGTATGCTGCCGGTTCACCGAATATGATCTTTCAATGCCAGTTTAATAAACCTGTAGAGACTGGGGATTTTGCGGATCTGGCGAAGTTTAAGGCCGCAAGAAATTTAATTCACTGGCTAAATCCTAATAAGAACAGCCATCGCATTTTACTGGAGTCACGGGCTGGAATAGAGCACTTTTCCGTGGACCAGGAATATGCAAAATACCAGTTGGCCAGAACAACGTTGCTTCAGATGCTTATTTCACCTAGTATTGTTCATTTGGTCAGTTATTGCGAGGCTGTTCATGCTGCGCATTACAATGATGTTGTGGAGAGCTCTAAACTGGTAAGAAGAGCTATGCGGCTTTTCCGGGAGAATGAGCCGGATATTCGCAGAGCAGCTGCACATCCTTATGTTGAAGAACGGAGCAGATATTTGGAAAAAGAGGCAAAAGTTCTGCTGAACGAGATCGCTCGTCAATCACTGCTGTATCAAAAGGATGTTATGACAGCTAGCGACTATGTGAAGTGCTTGTCCGATCCCTCTGCGTTGAAGGCAGCAATGAAAAAGCGTTTGATGACAGCGCCTGGAATTATGAATGTCCAGTATGCGAATCCTGGCATTCTTACTCATGCAGGTCCTTATGGAGCTATAGACTGCTATAAGAACTGGGAAGATCTGTCTCCTCAGACTGAGGCAGAGCGGCTGGAGCTGTAATGGTGCAGTGGTTAAAAGGAAGCAAAGGTGAGGAAGAATGAACACGGTACCTGTTGTTGTAATTCGAGCAAGCGACAATTGTTTTTTGGATGTTTTGCATTGTTTTGCAGAGGAAAACGTACCTGTGATTCCAGTCATTTTTTCTTGGGAAGGAGCTTCTGCATGGATCAGTGAAAAGTCGATATTTTTTCATGATCCGGTTTGCATTAAGAACCCGGCAGAAGATGAGTTCGTTGCTGCTAGGCAGATGGAACAGTTAGGGCAAAAGTTGTTGGCGCAATTTGGATGCAAGATTATGTTGATTGCTACCAGTGATACCGCCTTGGTTTTTGTGAATCGCCATTATGAGATATTAGGAAGATATTTCCTGCAGCCTGGAGGCCATAACTTTAATCAGACCTGCTGGAAAGAACTGCGAAAAGATTCGTTTTATCGGACGATGCAGGCTCATAATGTGCCTATCCCGCTGACGATTTCAGTCAATGGGCCGGATGATATTTCCGCAGCAGTAGAACACATGGTATATCCTTGTGTGTACAAGCCGTCGATTAAAACAATAGATAATGCGTTTCAGAGAATTCATAATGGTAGGAAAGCCGTAGAGTGCCAGACAGAGGAAGAATTAAGGGAAAGGCTGAGACAGGAAGTCGAGGCCGGTTTTGATGTGGTTGTGCAGGAAAAAATCGAGTTTGACCGGCTGGAAGAGGAGGTATCTTGTTACTTATACTCAGATGACCGGGATAATATCCGTATGATTAGTGCGCAACATAAAATTATGGAATTTCCAGCGAAGTATGGCACAGGTGTGGTGAGTCAGACTTTTTTCTCAGAGGATTTGGCGGCGTTGGCAGTGAAGACCATTCGTGCGCTACATTGGCATGGTTTTTTGGGCGTTGAGCTAATGTTTAGCAAAAAGCACCAGAGGTGGGTTGTGATCGAGGCAAATTTGCGGCCCTGGTTATCTAATTATTTCCAGGCCGTTGCGGGATTTAATTACCTGACAATGCTTTATAAGGACGCAATAGGTCTGTTGAAACCCTATGGTGAAACAAAATGTCCCGATGGGAAACATATTATATACCGTGTAAATTTGGCACAGATGGTTAAGAAATGCGTGTGTGAGTGCACATCTACGGAAGAGGCTCTCCAAAAGGTTGAAGATTTTATTTCCAATCACCAAGGGAAGATTGTGTTTACTTATGCTATTCCAGAGGATCCCGCTCCAGGACGATATGAGATAGCCATGCTTCGAGAGGCTTACCCTCATCACGAAGCCGCATTTGATCGCATTGAGCAATTAGTTTTTGCATAAGGGTTTATTTGTTTTGCTGGAAAGAAGGTGTCTGGCATTAAATTTAGGGCTTCATTTTTGAAAAAATTTTCTTCAGATTTTCTCTATACGGTGTCTGCTGTTGTTGTACTCAATATTGTTCAGCAAATGGTGATACAACCTTATGTAAATCGAGTAATGGGAGCAGAATACTTAGGAAATATGCTCTATTATCTGGGAATTACATATGTTTTTCCGCAAATGTTCGGTGTGGTGCTGGGGCATCAGCGGATTTTATACAAACATAACGAACATGTAACAAACGGTGATTTTCTGACCATTCTAGGCGGGTACAGTATTATTGCCTTCTTTATCGGCGGAATAGATGCGTATATGCGAACAAAGGATATTCCATTTGCCTTTGGGATTGCGATCTTTATGTTCATATGCACGCTGCGTTACTATGGACAAGTGGAATTCCGGCTTAACCTGTTTTTTAAGGGATATCTGATTTATTTTCTGATCCTTAGTGCTGGCTATTTGTTGGGACTGATTCCGTTTCAGTTTGTGCATCAGTGGATTTATATCTTTATTTTTGGAGAGATTGCGGCAGTCGTATTTGTGCTGGTTCGAGGTTCCGTATTTCGGCCCACAAAACCCAGTCCCATGCTAAAGCGGCTCTGGCTTCCGACAACCTTGTTAGTTCTCTCTTATTTGCTTTCATCCACTTCCTATTTGGATCGAGTGGTTATCAAGACGACACTGGGAGATTTGGCTGTTTCACAGTATTATGCGGTCTCTCTATTCAGTAAGATCATTAATATGCTGGTTCAGCCGCTGGCCACGCTAATTCTAAGTTATTTGGCAGATCGCAAGACATCAGGTTTTAATTTGCGATTGTTTCAAAAGACAACGGTGTGCTGTTTGGGTATGTGTGTAGTATTGACAGCAGGATGTTGTATTGGTACGCCGATTACGGTCCGCATACTCTATCCTAATTTAATGGATGTGGTTCCTGCTCTTAATCTGCCGGTCAATATCGGCAGTGTTTTGGGTTTTGCTGGACAGCTTATGCTGGTTTTTCTGTTGGCAGAAGCTTCACTGAATTATCAGTTGCTGATTCGAGGGGTATGTTTTGTTGTTTATTTGGGTTGCACATTTGGTCTGACAATCCAGTATGGCTTGATGGGATATGTGTACGCAGCTATCGTCTCAAATGGATTTTGTTTTGCTTTTGCTGTTGCCTGCGGCATACATTTTTTCAAAAAAAAAGAGCGTTTGCGTTTGTCGGTGGAAAAAAAGCAACTGGAGCCGGAAAGGGATAAGGATATATGAGGATTGCGTTTGGAGGGGATTGCAGCATTATTGGCGATGCTCTTACGCTGAAGCGTGGAAATTATATCCAGATTCCGGCTTATTACGAAGCGGATAAGCGAATTGTTAATTTGGAACAGTGTATCAGTGATCGCCAAGCTGTTGCAGGAAAGACAACGATTTATGCCCCCAGCAGTGCAAAAGACAGGATTTGCTCATTACAGGCATCTTGTGTCAGTTTGGCAAATAACCATCTGCATGACTGTGGTGAGGCCGGTATTAGAGATACTCTAGAGTATTTGCATGTATGGGGAATTCCGTATGTGGGAGCTGGACGGAATGCCGCTGAGGCTGCCAAAGGCGTATCGATTGCTCCAGGGGTAGTTTTGCTTGCATATTGCCAGTTTGGAACACACTATCTCAGAAACGTATGCTGCGCAAAGGAAAACACGCCAGGAGTCAATGGGTATTCTTTGGAGCGGGTTTTAGAAGATCTGGATAGGCTAGATGGGAAAACACAGGCTGTGGTGGCACTGCATTGGGCGGCAGAATATGTTCCGCTTCCCCCCAGTGAAATTATTATTTGGGCCAGAAAGATTTTGGCGCATCCAAACTGTTGCTTGCTCATTGGACATCATCCGCATATTTTCCTCGGAAAAATTACCAGCCATGGAAAAGAAGGCTATATATCCATGGGTAATCTAATGTTTCCTAATTTCTACCTGAACACCAGGCAGGAACTCTGCGTTCCGGAACCAGGTGAGGCGTATGCACGGGTAGACATGCAGATGAAAGTGCCTTGCCTAACAAAAAAATGTTGGCAAAAACGGAATAGACAGGGACTTTTATTGATCTATGATACAGAGCAAAAGGTAGTCAGTGATGTGCTGTTTACCCAGCAGGATCCAGAGCTGCCAGTAACCAGAATGTTGAGGGGAAAAGAAGAAGTAAAAGCGCGAAAGAGATTTGAACGTTTAAGTCGGATTTATACTTGGCCAGTGACATTGTATCGGGTTGCCTGCAGACTATGTATGTTTTTTACTTATGCAATCAGAAAGATTAAAAGAGTCTATTTCTATCATTTTGCTGCAAGGCATAAGGAGATATATCGATGATTACAATTGGGAAGCCATACCTTGACGAAAAAGATGGTATGATATATTTGAAAGCCTCTGTGTCTATTCCCGTGGAAGCGGCTGAGGCATGGATTGCATTCTCACATACGGCTCCAAGCGATTGGCGTTTAAAGGAAGACTATCCGCCTGTTGCTTGGAGCAAACCGGACTTTGGCATGTACTTTGCTGTAGGGAAAGAGCATGAGGAGGCTTTGTGCGCGGATCGTGCAGATGCGTTTTTAGCAGCCATCATTTATTATGCTATGGCGACTGGATCAGATATTACATGCCATGCGCCTGTATCCCAGGAAATTTTATATGGCCTCCGCTATGAATTGATTCCTATTTTGTGCAATGAAAAAACGGGATTTCGGGAGATAAAAATTATTGCTCCTGTAGCCACAGAGCCCTATCCCAACCGAGGCTATGTAGCTACAGGTATGTCGTGTGGGGTGGATTCAATGTTTACCCTAAAAAAGCATACTCAGCCAGAGATGCTGCCTAAGTACCAGTTGTCCTATTTGACATACTTTAATGTTGGGGCTATTTTTCAGCCCATGAATACGAAGAGAGGCTGTTCACTGGATGAGTTCAACCGAGAGCTGAAGCGGTCCTGTCAAGAAAAATTACAGCTGGCAAAGACGGTGGCAGATGAGAGCGGCCTTCCTATTTTGTTTGTAGACACTAATATAGATACCGATTTTTATCGGGGAGGCTTTATTTATACGATGACATACCGCAACTGTGCAGCTGTTTTGGCCACGCAGGGGTATTGGAGCGTGTATCTCAGCTCTTCTTCCGGATTAACAGATGAGTACAATCAGCCACCGTCTCTGCGGGAGGACCCGGCACTATTTGAAAAGCTGGTAATGGATACATTTCGTACGGCATCTTGTTATCTAATGGAGAGCGGGGCGGAAAGCAACCGGATGAAAAAAACAGAGTCGATAGCCGATTTTCCAGTTGCGAACCGACATTTGGATGTGTGCTATTATGGTAATGCGTGTGGACACTGCAAAAAGTGCCAGCGTACATTGCTTACTTTGGATATTCAGCATAAGTTAGATGCATTCCAGGAGTGTATGGATATTGATCGGTTCCGCCGGGAACGTGCAAATGCGTATGGATGGCTGATTCGTCAGAAGTGGTTTGGAAAAGATCGGTGGGAGTTGTTTGATAATGCAAAGAAACAGAAAATAATTCCCGCCAAGGCATATTGGTATGCTATCTGTTTGAGCGTAACTCAGATAGGATATAATCTGTTGCATAATATTCCTGGTATAATGGATTCTCGCTTTGTAAAGTGGGTTATGAAATGTTTGAAACAACAAGCATAAACCCTATTAAGAATAGGGAAACGGTTATCAGTTTGCAAAAGCTCCTGACAGCACTATTTGCAGAGTAGGGGGAAGCAGTATGAAAATATGCCATGTGTTAGACTGCGAAGACTATGATGTTGCGTGGTTGGAAAATTTGCTTGAACCTTTTATTCAAGTGAATCCTGGGGACCGGATTTTTGTAAAGCCTAATTGGGTTATAGATCCATGGCCGGGGGAAGAGCATAATTGGAAAGCATATACGACAAATGGAGCTGTGGTGGAAGCTGTTCTGCGGATTATAAAGAAAAAAATCGGCGGTGAGGGAACCGTAATTTTGGGAGATGCGCCGATGCACCGCAGCAATCTGAAAAGAATTCTGAAGCTGCATGGGATTCCGGAGATGCTTGATCGGATTTGCGATGATAAGTTTAAAGTGGAATTGGTTGATCTCCGTAGCTATTATTTTAAATATGTACACAATCTTTGTGTAAACCGTATTAATTTGCCGGGAGATCCCAGAGGAACCAAAGTAGTTCAACTGGGGTCAGACAGTTTGTTTAAAGAGAAAGAGAATAAAAAGTGGGCATATTACGATCGGGTGGACAATGTTTCGTCTTTTCATAATGAGCAGAGTAATGCCTATGACATTTCTGCTAGTATATTATCCTGCGATGTTTTTATTAATCTTCCAAAATTAAAGACCCATAAGAGTGCGGGTATTACCTGTGCATTAAAAAATCTGGTTGGCACCATTGGCAACAAAGATTGCTTTCCTCACCGAACGATCGGCTATGTGAAAGAGGGAGGCGATGATACAGAGGATTCTCTTTCACGTAAAATTGATAGCAAGAAGGGACCTCGTAGTTTCATCCGTAAACTGTTAAAACGAAAGAATCCCATAATTAACTATGCGCTTTTGCCAGCATATTTGGCTTTCCACAAAATTGTAGGCGATAAAGAAAAAGAGCAAATCGGTTATGATGGCGGATGGTATAAAAACGATACTGTATGGAGAGGTATTGTAGATCTGAACCGTATTATTTTATATGGCAATAAAAATGGAGTGATGCAGGAACAACCGGTTCGAAGATATTTATGTATTGCTGATGCCATTGTCGCTGGAGAAGGATTTGGTCCTTTGCATCCTACACCCAGAGATTTTGGTAGAATTTTAGTCAGCGATTCTGCTGTCGCGCTTGACCGTACAGCGGCAATGCTTATAGGCTTTGACTATGAAAAAATTCCATCCATTCGGGAGGCGGCACGAGATATGCGTTGGCCTTTAATCGGGGTGGATGAAAGTGTGATTATGGAGTATAATGGAAAACAGGTTGATCTTGACAGCAAAGAAATGCTTGATTATGTAGTAAAAAAAGCATTTTTGCCTGCGCCTGGCTGGGTTGGCCATATTGAGAGGGAAACACATCACGAGGAGTAACTGAATGGAAACCTTATTGAGGCGAAAAGGAATTCTAGAGCTGTTCGATCATTTTTTTGAGCGAAATGTAGCCCGCTGGGGATGTGCCGCTATTATAGCGGGGCTGTTGATTGTTTTTATCAAGTTTCGTTTGGGATTTATCTTTGAATCCTCTGACGACTATGCAGTCCTCTTTTCGGTTGCTGGCTATTATACTGGCCATCCATATCCGGAAATTTCTTTTATGAACTATTTGTTTACACAGATGTTCTGCCTGTTGTATACTGCCTGCAATTGGATCCCTTGGTATGGACTATACTTTTTGGGTATTCATTGGGTTTCCGGTACGATATTTATTTATAGTATATTCGCCATTGGAAGTCGAATTCATGTTTCCAAACTGTGGCTGGTGTTATTTGCTGTAGTGCTGAGTTTTGGGTTGCTGCTTTTTCCTATGCATCGAATGCAGTTTACGGCTACAGCTGGGCTGATTGGTGCGGCTGCGATTCTCTTGCTTTTAACGGCGGACTGGAATAGAATGAGCAAACGGGAGAATACAGTTTTATATATTCTATCTGTATTTTGCTTATTCCTTTCCTATCTGCAGCGTGCTATGTCTGGTAAGGTTGCTATTGCCTTTTGGATGGTAGCTTTATGCTATCACCTTTTTCAACAAAAGTTTGTAAATCGCTGTAAAATGAAGCAAGTCTTGACTCGTTTGGCTGGAGCAATGGGTTTGTTCTTAGTTTTAATGGGAGTTACTCTGGCGGCAAATTATTACTATGCCCATTATGGAGATAATGCGGAATATATTCAGTCGGGGTATAACTCTTACCGGGCTGAGTTTCAAGATTATATTCGCCCAAATGTGACTTTTGATGAAGTCCAGGACATTGCGGAGTCTGTTGGATGGGATCAGGATATGTGGGATATGCTTTATAGTATGTTCTACTTTGACTCCCGTTGGAATTTTGAAACAGTAAAACAATTTGTGGATACCTATCAAGCCACGGTCAGTGTTGAGACTCAATCTTTTCTTAAATCCGCATTTCAAGCGGTGAGAAACACCATTGATTTTGTGCAGAGCAACCAGTCTATTCTATTTTTAGTTTTCGTACAAATTCTGTCGTTGGTTGTTTTGATATGGGCTTTTTTCAGCAGCCCGCGACAAAGATGGGCGGATTTATTAGCTGGATTGGCCTCATTTGGAGCGGGATTGCTGCTGGTCGTTTATTTATCGTTTTCTGGGAGGCTCATTCTCCGGGCGGCACAAAGTGTTCTTATTCCCGCCTCCTTTTTAACGATTGGAGTGGTGTTGACGACGCTAAGCCATTGTATTAGCGTAAGAGCGGATTTACAGGATAGGCAGATAAAAGAGCAAAAGAATCGTTTGATCAGAATATGTGCGTTTGCTGGAGCTGCGCTGGTGTTAGTGTCTTTGGAGATTCCTATCTATACATCCTTGCTTAGCGGTCAGGATGGCAATGCTACTGCAAAAAGATGCTTGAAGACAATTGAGGAATATGCGATAGACAATCCAAAGAACATCTATATCTATGATTTTTCGTTTGGAGGGGATCCTGCGGCATATTATCCCTTTACAGTCTATACAGACCCGCCAACAAATTTGTTGCCTCATGGGGGCTGGACCGCGCTTACGACGATATATCAGCAACAACTTGCATTGAACGGTCTAGACGATTTTAACGCAGAGGATTACCTAAAAGATAATGTATATTTTTTAACAAGAAATCCGAAGGAGAATCCTAAGCAAAACTTTCATACCTTGCTCAGATATCTCGATCATATGTTGGGGAACGTGTATGCTGAAACTGTGGCGGTTCTTGCCGATGAAGTATATGTAATTCAGTTCCGGCAATCGAATACAAAGAACGATACAGAGTTACTCCCGGGATATTCTTGCAATCTGGAGGAATTTAGGAAGGATACTGCAAGTGAGAGCGACGGAGAACAAGCCGATCAGATCGTTGCGCTTTATGTAGATTCCCATGGATCCCTTCAGAATGAGGGAGAAACGCCGGATTCATCCATACAATATTGGGTTAATCTGGAATAGTGCGTTAGATTTGGTCAAAGCGAAGTTTTTGGAAAACATGAAATGAAAAGAGAGAAAACTATGAGCATGAAAGAAACTTTATTGGTTGGTGCCGGCATTGTACGCTATATGAAAAAATGGCTACAGCCCAGCCACGGGAAATTTAAGGTCTCTTTAGGTCAACGTTTGTCTGTATTCTTTTACGGTTTTATGCCAGATCAAGCGGTTTATTATGATTTTAAAAAATATCATCGTAAAGACTATCTTACGGACTGGGAGATGTATACAAAAGCAATTAAAATAAATGCCGGCTATACAGAGTTGATTAATAACAAGCTTGCGTTTACCGATTTTATGCGCGCCCAGGTAAAAATGGCCCCTACTCCCGGTTATTTTATGAAAGGACGGATTGTTCCTTTGGAAGCGGATGGCTCACAAGCAGCCCAGGATCCCATGTTTTTTTTAAAAGGTCATATGCGGAACGGTCAGTCTTATATGATTAAAAAATTTGATGCAGGCAGCGGTGAAGGTATTTTCAAGATAAGTCGATTGGGAGAAGTTTTCCTGCTGAACGACCAAGAGATCCCGGAAAAAATTTTTGCTGAGAAAATGCGCAGATTAAATAATTATATGATTAGCGAAGTTGTAGACCAAGCTGATTATGCTAAGAAGATTTTTTCGAAAACCGCAAATACGGTGAAGTTTATTACTATGATTGATCCAGATACAGAGGAGGCTTTCCTGGCAGCGTGCTTTCATCGCTTCGGTTCCGAGCGTTCGGTTCCTGTGGACAATATAGGAAAGGGAGCTTGTGTGGCGAGAGTCGATGTAGAGTCGGGATTAATGGCTCCAGTGTACTTGGTGCGGGATCGCAAGCTGTCATGGATTACGCATCATCCTGATACAGGAGCACAGATTGAAGGAGAATATGTGCCTGGCTTCCAGCAGGTGAAAGAGAAAATTTTGAATGTCCACAACCATTTGAAGTATATTAAGTATATTGCATGGGATGTGGTAATTCAGAATGACGGATTTGTTTTGCTGGAAGGAAATGCAAATACTGACATGGCGGGAATCCAACCGTTTGGTCCGTTCTTGTCTGATCCTAGAGTCCGGCGCTTTTACCAGTATCATGGGGTTATAAAAAGATAACACTGTTCATTTTTGCAAATTAAATTGAAACGCGCTCAAAATAGGAAAAGAGGGATTTTTATAAACTCTATTACATTTTGTCTGGCATAGTATAGGCGGCTATCCGCTGACAGACTGAACACAGTAAAAAGCCTTTCCTCTATAGAGGAAAGGCTTTTTACTGTGTAGGAGGATGTTTGTTTGGCTGGTGTCTATTATCGTTTAAGGTATGATATCTTTATGGAAGCATAGATTGAAGTGAGGTGATGACATATGGCAGATACACAGCGGGCGATCCTGCGGGCGCTGCTGCACGCGTTGCTGGATCGTGGACTGATTGTCCAATCCGTCTATGACAGCACAGTGCAGTTGGTGAATTCTCGTACCGACTTGCCGGATTTTTTAGGGTCTTCTGTGTGCTGCCGGAGGGAGGAGACCGGACATGGAGGTGCGTAAGATCCGTGCGGAGATGCGCATGGGCAGATCTATTTTTGACCTGCCCATGCGGGTCACATTTTATGCCAGGGTGTCTACGGAAAAGGATGAGCAGATGAACAGCCTGGCAAACCAGGTTCAGTATTATACAGAACTCATCCAGAGTAAGCAAAACTGGACTTTTGTTCCAGGATACATTGACGAGGGTATCTCGGGAGCCAGCACCAAAAAGCGGGAAGATTTCAATCGGATGATTGCAGACGCCAAGGCGGGACGCTTTGATTTCATCATCACGAAGGAAATCTCCCGCTTTTCCCGTTCCACGCTGGACAGCATAAAGTACACCCAGGAGCTTCTGGAGCACAACGTGGGTGTGTTATTTCAGAATGACAATATCAACACACTGGATCCGGACAGTGAATTTCGTCTGGTGGTTATGGCCGGTGTGGCCCAGGATGAAATTCGCAAGTTATCGGAGCGCTTGAAATTTGGGTTCCGGCAGGCCATCAAAAACGGCCGTGTGCTGGGCAATGACAGCCTGTGGGGGTATGACAAAAGAGACTGTGTGCTGACAATCAACGACGAAGAGGCACAGGTGGTCCGATTGGTGTTTGAATTGTATGCCAATCAACAGCTGGGCGTTCGCCGGATCGCGCAAAAGCTTTCCGATCTGGGATACACCAGCCGGGAGGGGAATGCCTTTAATGTACTTACCGTCAGACATATTTTGACGAATCCCAAATATAAGGGCTGGTACTGCGGCAATAAGACCCAAACCCTGGATTATCGCAGTAAGAAAAAAGTTTTTTTGGAAGAGAGCGAGTGGGTGTGCCATCCGGATCCGGCAATTCCCGCTATTGTGTCGGAAGAGCTGTGGGACCGGGCCAATGCGCTTTACAGAGAGAGAAGCCGGGAAGCGATGGAGCATGCCAGCGGGGCCAGCTTTCACAGCAGGTATCCGTACAGTGGGAAGATCATCTGCGAAGCTCACAATACGGCCTATCACAGACAGACGCTGAAAAGCCGCGGAGGAATCAAAGAGGTCTGGCAATGTAGAGTATACCGACAGCGAGGCAGAGAGGCCTGCTCAGCGCCCCAGGTTCGCAGCAGCGAACTGGACTTGATTTTGAGCCAAATCTTTGGCGGACTGATACAGGACAGGGACAAGATGATCGAAACTTTGATCACTGCGCTTCAAATGGCCTCTAAGGATGTGGACTACAGCCGGGCAAAGCAGCGGCGGGTGGAGGAAGAGATGGCACAAGTTAGGGCGAAGAAGGAGCGGCTGCTGGAGCTGAGCATGGCTGGAGCGCTGTCTGTGTCGGAGTTTAAGGAGCGCAATGACGGCTTTAACGGACAGCTTCAGCGCCTGGAAGAGCAATTATCTGTCATTCAAGCCCAGGAGGAAGATAGGCGGGGAGAGGAGATGGACTTGGGAAAGATCCGCAGGGCGCTGGAGCAGGAGCTGACCTTTCAGGCGGGAGTCAATTCCGCCTTGGTAGCCACTATTTTAGACAGAGCGGTGGTCAAGCGGGAGAGTACAAAAGCGGAAATTCACTTAGATATTTATTTGAAGCTGGGCCAGCAGTATGAGGCCGTCTATGTTCGGGAAAAAACTTCCCCGCGCATCACACGTTTAAAAAGTATTACACACAGACCGGAGACGTGGACGACCTGATCAGCATTGGCACCATCGGCCTGATCAAGGCGGTAAACACCTACCGGGCGGACAAAAAGATCAAATTGACCACCTATGCGGCCCGATGTATCGAAAATGAGATTCTGATGTATCTGCGCAAAACGCGGAAGCTGGCGGGGGAGGTTTCGCTGTCTGAGACCCTGGACACTGACGGGGATGGCAGCAATCTGTCCATACTGGATCTGATCCGGGTGGAGGATGACATGCTGGAGGAGCTGGACACCCGGGATGCCTGCAGGAAAGTGCGGGCCTGCGTGGAACAGGTGCTGGAGGAGCGGGAGCGGCAGGTCATTGTGGGCCGCTACGGCCTGGACGGCAAGCCCCCCAGAACCCAGCGGGAAATTGCAGCCCAGTGCGGCATCAGCCGCTCCTATGTCTCCCGCATCGAGAAAAAGGCGCTGAAGAAGTTGGAGGAGGCCATGGAAGGATGAGAAACCGAGGCGTCCTCCGGAGAACAGGAAAGGACAAGGGAATGCGTATTGTAAACCTAAAAAATAAATAGTTGACAATTATGGGAGCATACGCTATGATATCCGTGTGAATGGCAACAAGGACAGCGGAATGGGACGGCGCAGATTGGGCGCTCATAATTGGTATTTCCGTTGAATACAGAAGGGAAGATGCTGAATGAAGCACAGGTATTCGGCGTATGACTTGGCGGTCTGCGGGCTGATGGCGGCGGTGATGTGCGTGTTGGGACCGCTCTCCATTCCCATCGGCGCGGTGCCGGTCTCCTTTACCAATTTTGTCGTCTGTTTGGCAGTCTGTCTGCTGGGATGGAAATGGGGCACTGTAAGCGTGGCGGTCTATCTGCTGCTGGGATTGGTGGGGCTGCCTGTTTTCTCGGGATATGCCGGGGGGCTGGGCAAGCTGGCCGGTCCTACCGGAGGTTATCTGATCGGCTTCCTCTTTTTGGCGTTGATCGGGGGCTTTTTTGTCCAGCGGTTCCGGGGCAGTTATCTTTGGACGGTGATCGGCCTGGTGCTGGGCATGGCGGTGACCTATGGATTTGGCACCGCGTGGTTTGTATATCAGATGGAATGCTCGCTCTGGTATGCCCTGACGGTGTGCGTCTTTCCCTTTGCCGCGGTGGATGTCGTCAAAATTGTGGCCGCTGCATTGGCCGGGGGGGCGGTCCGGCGGCAGCTGATTAAGGCCCGATTGATGAAGACTGATGCGGAGCAATCCAAGTAAATTCAGACAAAATCTCCCCGGAGGCATGTCCAGCATGCCTCCGGGGAGGTTTTACAGGGAAATTTTCCTTTCTGTCTCTGCTTCAGCGGTTTGGGGCTGAACTTCAATTCCCCGGATGAAGATATCTGCTGTGGTGTGGATGAATGCCTCCTCCTCCACATCCCGGGGGATACCCTTGATGGTGTCAAACAGGATTGTATAGGAGGTCAGAGAGCCAAAGAAGGCGGTCACTGCCACGGTTACGTCCAGGTCAGCTCGGACAATGCCCTGCTGCTGAAGCCGGGAGATGAACTCGGAGAAGTTGTTCCGGGCGGTACAGAAGCTCTTTTCGTAGTAGGCCTCGCCAAACTCTGGAAACTTGTGGGAGTCCCGGATCACGCTGCCCAAAAAGGCCGCCCGGTCGGAGTCCCGGGAGATTGCCATATAACTTTCCGCCACATTGTGGACGGCCTGGCGCCAGTCGGCGCAGTTGGCCCCCGCCACTGCCTCCTCCGGGGGAATAGCATGGGTATAGAGCTGGAGCACTTGGAAGAACAGGTCCTCCTTGCTGGAACAGTACTGATATAGCGCCGCCTTGGAGAAGCCGATCTCCCGGGCGATGTCATCCATGGTGGTGTCCTCAAAGCCCCGCTCGCCAAACAGCCGCAGCGCCACCCGGGTGATCTCCTCCCGACGCCGGTCGAACTCCGGACGCATCTGGGCCACCTCCGGAATATTCAGCGCGTTGAAGAGCTGCTTCTTGCCGTCAAAATAGAGGTAGATGGTGGAGGGGGAGATGTGTGCCTCGTTGGCGATATCAATAATCTTGGTCTCGGAATAACCCTTGCGTAAAAAAACTGCTGTGGCAGCAGCTTCGATCTTGGCTTTCAGCCCCGCTTTTTTGCGTTCGTGATTCATGGGAGAGAGACTCCTTTCTGAGGACGGACTCCTGATATAAGTAAACCACAAAGGGGGTATGCTGTCAAATACAAATAGAATTTCTCTGTCTATTAAGTAGAAATTTATTCAATATTATGATACCATGGAACCAGCGGGGCCGCAAGGGCGGGTCCGGTTTGGGAGTGGGCGCAGACAGATCAGAGGAGGCGTTTTGGAATGGCAGACTGGATGGAGACGTTACAGCGCTGGGTGGACGAGTCCAGCAGCATTGTCTTTTTCGGCGGGGCGGGAGTGAGCACGGAATCCGGATTGCCGGATTTCCGCAGTGTGGACGGGCTGTATCACCAGCATTACGCTGAGCCGCCGGAGACGATACTCAGCCACAGCTACTTTATGCACAACACAGAGGGCTTTTACCGCTTCTACCGGGAGAAAATGCTCTTCCCCGACGCCCAGCCCAATGAGGCGCATCGGAAGCTGGCCCAGCTGGAGGCGGCGGGCAAGCTGACCGCAGTGGTGACCCAGAATATTGATGGGCTGCATCAAAAGGCGGGCAGCAAGACCGTTTACGAGCTCCACGGGTCGGTGAGCCGGAACCACTGTACCCGGTGCGGCAGATTTTACACGCTGGAGGAGGTCATGGCCGCCGAAGGGGTGCCCCGGTGCGCCTGCGGCGGGGTCATCAAGCCCGACGTAGTGCTCTATGAAGAGGCGCTGGATGAGGATACTGTGGCCGGGGCGGTGCAGGCCATTCGCCGTGCCGATCTGTTGATTGTGGCGGGGACTTCCCTGGTGGTCTATCCCGCCGCGGGACTGATCCGCTATTATCGGGGGGACAAGCTGGTGCTCATCAACCTGCAGCCCACCCCCGCCGACGGGATTGCCAACCTGGTCATCCATGATAAAGTGGGCCGGGTGCTGAAGGAAATCCGGGTGGAGTGACAAAACCCGGGCTCGGAACTCCGCCGCAGAAGGGAAAACGGCAAAAAGCAGGCGTCGGGTCTTGGCCCGACGCCTGCTTTCGGCTCTGGTGCAAAAACGAAAAATCAGTCCACATCCCAGTCGGCGTAATCGTCGTACTCCGGGGGGAACTCGGTATAGTGTTTTTTGCGGCGGGTGAGCTCACTCAGATAGTCCAGCATACCGGCGATGGCGCAGATCAGCGCGGCGATAGCGACGCAGGCGGTCAAAATCTGGGTGAACGTGCGGAGCGTGAATTTCTTCATAACGGATCCTCCTATCAGACGTTCCAGCTATTATAGAGCAGTTTACTCGTTTTGGGCTGAGATTGCAAGGTTTTTTGCAAAATTTAACCTTTATCCGGGGGCGTGGGCGGGACGGCGTCATTTTTGTGGGCGCGGAAGTAGTCCAGTTCCTCCTGGGTGAAAAAGGGTTTGGGTGAGCAGCCGATGGACTGCTGATAACGCCGGTAGACCTCAAAGGCCAGCCCGGCCCGGCTGCGGCTGGTCTCCCGGCGCAGATAGCTGGGATCCAGATCGCCCAGGCGTACCCGGTCCAGCCCGTCGGCATCTTTGAGCAGCTGTGCCAGCCGGACGGCCCGGTCCAGGTCGGCGGGGTGGTAGCCCGCCACCGTTTCCCGCAGGACGGCTTCCTTCCGGGAGTGGGCGTCCACCGCCCCCTGAAGCAGCTTCAGATCCTCCCCGGTCCGGCCGGTGATCGCCCCGATGCGCTGGGCGGAGCGCCAGCCGTGGAGGTCATCCACCCAGTCGTCCTGCCGCCCCACGTCGTGGTAAGAGCAGGCCAGCAGCAGCAGGGCGGTGTCGCTCCGGTCCAGCCCCTCCTCCATGGCGCAAAAGCCGCCCTGGAGTATGGTGCGCTCAATGTGGCCCAGGCCGTGCATCTTGCTGACAAAGAGCACGCTGTGGTCCAGCTGTTCCAGTGTCTGGAGCAGCATCGGATAGTGCTCCCACCGGCTCAGGCGCTGGAAGTGTGGGGCATAGCTGCCCCAGACGCCAGCCTGGAGCAGGTTCAGCATGGGGCTGTCCGCCATAGGGGAATTCCTCCTTCGGTCCATCATACCTATATTGTAAAGCCTGAGCGGGAAAAAAGCAAGGGCCGGGGCGCGACAGCGCCCCGGCCCGGCGGTGGGGGGACAACGTCCGGCGTCAGTGAATGAGCCGA
>OLVR01001115.1_pt1 | contig 27895 bp, 22 predicted proteins | sample 1673261 | NCBI WGS metagenome assembly OLVR01 (sample SAMEA3178938, study PRJEB25190) | human gut metagenome | biome: human gut; feature: human-associated habitat; material: faeces | place: Austria | collected 2013 | reverse complement strand
TGGCCGGAGTCGTGGCCTTCGTTGCCGTAGCCCTTGAGCAGCACGGACTGGCCGAGGCCGTCGGTGTTGAGGGCGACCTTCTTGACGTTGTCAAGCGTGGTCAGGAACGGGTTCTGCGCCTGGGAGCCGAAGTTCATGGCGATGCGCCATGCGACCAGCTCGGGCACTTCCTCGGACTTGTATGGGTTGTTCATGATGTCGCGGTATGCGATCGCGCCATCTTCCCAGTTGACCGTGCCGTCCTCGTTCTCGTCGCCGGCGATGGCGACGGCCATCTTCGGCATGTCGGTCTCTTCGACGGTGTAGGTGTTCTTCTTCGTGTCGGTCACGACGCGGTGGTAGTACCACGGTGCAGTGCCCAGACCGAAGGAGGTGGCCTTGCCGACCTTCTGGGTGGAGGTGAGCACGCGGGTGTTCCTCGCACCGCCGGCGACGGTGTTGCCGACGGTGGTGCCGTCGTGCTCGGAGTTGGACCACAGGCCGGCGCTCAGGCCATTGCCCGAGACGAAGCCGTAGGTGTAGTCGTTCGCATTGCTGACCGTGGTGTCGGCGGTGATGTCGAAGTTGGTGTCACCGGGCCTGGCAGTGTCGGACGACATGCGGGCGCCGGTGAACTGGGCGCCGTCCTGACCGGAGCGCACGGAGATGAGGCTCTGGTTCGGGAACGCAATCGTCTGGACCGGGTTCTCCTCGGCCTCGGTCTTGGCGTCATCCGCCTTGTTCACGATCTTGGTGACGTTGAGCTTGAGCGTATTGTCGACGACCTTGATCTGCACGGTGACGACCGCGTTGATCTTGTCGCCGCTCTTGACGTTCAGCGTGTACTGGGCCTCGGTCGCGCTGACCTTCTTGAAGGTCACGTCGGAGTCCTTCAGCGTCACGTCGGTGCCGTTAATGGTGATGACGCGCACGTCCTTCGGCTGGCCGTACATGATCTTGCCGTCGAGCTTCTTCATCGTGTAGTCGTACACGGACGGGAAGTTCTTCTTCACGCGCACGTCCATGGCGGCGGTGGAGAGCGTCTCAGTAGCGACTTCGGCCGACTTGTTCAGCGTGATGTTGCCGACTGAGGCATTGCCATCGGCGACGGTGACGGTCTTGGTGGCGTCATCGTAGCCTTCGGCGGACACGGTCAGCGTGTAGTCGCCGGCGGCGAGGCCGGTGAGGGTGAAGGTGCCGTCCGCCGCGGTGGTGGCGGAGTTCTTGCCGGTGACGACTTCGGCGCCGGCGATGGCGGCGCCGCTGGCGTCGACGACCTTGCCGGTCACGTTGTGCTTGGCGACTTCACCCACGGTGAAGTTTTTGAAGTAGACATCAGTGACTTCGCTGGTGCCGGAGTAAGAGCCGGCCTTCATGGCGAGCTTGTCGGTCAGCGCGGTCATCGAGGAGTAATCCACATCGAACGCCTTCTGTCCGTCAATAGTCAGCGTGGCAACCTTGGCGGCAGTCCAGGAGACGTTGACGGTGATTTCAGCGTTCGCGGCAGGGGCAGCGACACGTGTGCCGTTGTACCAATCGCCATTGCCTCCGACATACTTCTGCCAGAACCAGCCCCCCTTGTCATAGCCCAGGAACAGGGCGTTGCCCGGATCCTTGTAGCCGAGGTAGAAGCCGAAACGGTTCGCGGAACCAGCCTGCGGGGACTTGACCTTGATGGAGAACTCTCCAGCCCGAGTCAGGTCAATCGTCTTGCCGCTAATGGCGACAGCCGGATAGCCACTGCTGCTGGTGGCATTGCCGTTGGCGGAGGTGGACTTGAAATGAGTCCATCCTGCATAATCGCCAGTGCCGGCTGCAAGAATTTCGCCGCCTTTGGCGGTGTTGCGGTCAATCGTCCAGCCGTTCACGGCAGCATCGTCCGCGACGGTGGCGACATCGTTGGCGTTCGCGTCATTGGAGCTAGCCGCTGAACGGAGCGCGAGAGTCTGCAAATCACTTGCAGAAAGCGGCGCGGCGGACGCTGTGCTGACCACCCCCAGTGGGGCGACAGCGAGCGCAACCGCAAGGGCCACTGAAACCACTCGTTTTCTCATATTTCCTTACCTTCATCATGGAGCACTAAGGCTTAACCTTGAGCGGATACGCATGACGGAAGCCCGACACGCGCATCTCAGTTTTCTATGATAACACTCTTAACAAAATACAAGAACGTGTGTTGTTAGCATTATTATTTTCCAAGGAAAATAGAAATTTTCGCCATATACCAATGGGTATGCCTGAAAAGACCTGCGCAAATCCCCTCAAAGAACAGTGATTTTTCCCGTCGCGACAACACTGTCTCGCGGAAGTCTTCCGCTATTTGTTAACTTACCTTACTTATTGGAGCGCTGGAAGAGCCAACTGGCCGATGCGATGCTCACCGAAGGTGATTTGCGTTCATATGTTCGCGCCGGAACGACGACCCTGCGCACTTACGGACGCAAATGGGTCTGTTTGCGTCCGTAAGTGCGCGCACTTGTCGTTTCGGCGCGCACTTACGGACGCTAATGCCCCCAGTCGCTTCGCGACGGGGGGCATGCACTATATAAAAGGACTATTTGCTATCCGGAACGAACGACTCGAAGATGTGGCGGTCGAAATACTGGTCGCATTCGGCGAGTTCGTCCGCGCTGCGAACCGTCCACGACACCGGTATCGCGCCCATCCAGCGTGCGGCCCGCAGCTGCGGAGAGGGGCCGCCATGCCAGTCGAACGCCACGAAGTCCGGACGGGAGATCCAATCGAACGCCAACAGCCCGGCCAGCCACTCCTTGACCCCGGTACCGGTGAGCGACGCCGGCTCTGCCAACTGGCCGCGGCACACCTCCGGACGGTGCTCCTTGTACCAGTTGACCGCGCCCGGATGGAACGACTCGATCACATACGGGCCGTCATACGCCTGCAGCAGTTGGTCGCCCTTCTCCATCAGCTCGTCCGCCCGCTCGCCCCACGCGGCGTTGTCGGTGAACTTGTACTCCACGATCACCGGTACACGTCCCGCGATCACGCGCAGCACGTCGACGAACAGCGGCACGTGCTGGTAGTAGCCCTGCGGAGCGAACTGTGCGGCGGCCACCGGGTCGGCGACGGGCGCCGCCTCGGCATCCCCCGGCTTCGCGGGCGCGGGGAACAGCGGGATGCGCGACAGCTCCTCATACGTCAGGTCGGCGATCTTGCGCGGATCTCCGGCCACGCGCAACAGGTTATCGTCATGCACGACCACCACGCGGCCGTCCTTGGTGAGCTGCACGTCCAATTCGATGCCGAATCCGGCCTCACAGGCGGCGGCGAACGCAGCCAGCGAATTCTCCGGGGCGATCGAGCCGCTGAAGTCAGCGGTCCCGTATCCCGCGCGCAATGCGCAGCGACGCGCCAGCGCCACATACTCGCCGCTGTGCGCCGCATACTCCGGCGTCAGTCCCGATCCCGCGTCATGCAGGCCACGATGCGCATACCATACGTCCGGAACCGACGGCGCGAAATGACGCTGCTTGTCGCTGAACGAACGCGGCTTGATGGCCCAGACCGCGGCGCCCGCGGCTACGGCTCCGGCAAGCACCAGCTTGCCTCCAACATGTTTTCCCATAGTGTTTCTCCTAACCGTGCCGTCGGTTTCTAGCGCAGCACGCCGTCGATCAGCTTGGTGATCAGCTCGGTATAGCCGATGCCGGTCGCCTCCCATGCCTTCGGATACATGGAGATCGGCGTGAAACCGGGCATCGTGTTGATCTCATTGACCATCACCTCGCCGTCCGGCGTCACGAACGTGTCCACGCGGCTCAGGCCGGCGCCATCCACCGCCTTGAACGCCTTGACCGCGGTCTCGCGCACCTGCTGCAGAGTCTCCTGAGGCAGATTCGCCGGCACCTCCACATGGCTCGCCGACGAATCCATGTACTTGCTGTCGAAGTCGTAGAACTGGTCGTCGCCGCTGTTGCGCTTGTCGAGCACGATCTCGCCCGGCCAGCTGGCCTGCGGCTCACTGCCGGCCTTCGGGCACAGCACCGCGCACTCGATCTCACGCGCGTCGATGCCCTGCTCGATCAGGATTCGCCAATCATGATGGCTCGCCTCAAACACGGCGGCGGCCAGCTCGGCGGCGTCACCGGCATGCTCCACCTTGGTCACGCCGAAGCTCGATCCGGCGCGGGACGGCTTGACGAACAGCGGGTACGCCAGTCCGGCCTCCTCGACCCGAGCGAGCAGACCATCGGCATCAGCGGCGAACCGCGACGCCGCGTCGAAGCCGCGCGCGTCCACGGTGATGCCGGGAGCGACCGGAATGCCGGCGGCGGCCAGCAGCACCTTCGTGTAATGCTTGTCCATGCACGCGGCGGACGCGAGCACGCCGCAACCGACGTACGGCACATCCATCATCTCCAGCAGACCCTGAATCGTGCCGTCCTCGCCATACGGGCCGTGCAGAACCGGCAGCACCGCGTCAACGTGCCCCAGCGAGCTCAGCGTGCCGTCGTCGTTGCGGGCGAAGAAGCCATCCTGCCCGAGCGCCACGTCCAGCACGACGTCGCGCGAGCCGGGAGTCTTCTCGACGACCGGCAGACCGTCGGCCATATCCCATCCGCGCGGGTCCTCGCCGTCCACGATCCACTGGCCCTGCTTGGTGATGCCCACCGGCACCGGCTCGAACCGGTCGGTGTCAAGCGCGCGCAGCACGCCGGCAGTCGAAATACAGGAAATCGAATGCTCGTCGGCCTTGCCGCCATACATCACCACAACGCGAATCTTGGCCGTTTCAGCCATGTTTTCCTCCCATGCCGTGTTTTGCACATACTGGGTCATAGCCTAATACGTGCGATGGCGCACCGCCCCGTAACAATTCGCCTCTTGCAAAACCCGCCAAACTCAGCAGGGTGGGCACCGGTGAGATTAGCTTTGCCGATGGCGCGAACCACCCCGTCTCGCTGCGGGGCATATGCTAACGCCCCCACTGACGGGGGCTGTCGAGCGCAGCGAGACTGGGGGTGGTTAATGCAGCCTACTCCTCGGTGATCTCGGTGCCGAGTAGTTCGGAGAGCATCTGCTGGCAGGATATGCCTTCGTTCAGCACGCGGCTCATCGCGTAGGCGAGCGGAGTCGGCACGTCGAGCTCGTCGCCGAGCGCGACCACGGCGTCGGTGGTCGGCACGCCCTCGGCGACGCCGTTGCTCACCTTCGTGGCCTCCTCGACGCTCAGGCCCTTGCCCAGATTCGCGCCGAACGTGTAATTGCGGCTCAGGGGCGAGCCGCAGGTGGCGGTCAGATCGCCCACGCCGGCGAGACCGGCGAACGTCTTCGGATCGGCACCTGCGGCCTTGCCAAGCGCGGTCAGCTCCGCCAGTCCACGCGTCTCGATCATCGCGGCGGTGTTCTCGCCGTATCCGGCTCCACGGGCCATGCCGACTGCGAGCGCGACGACGTTCTTCAACGACCCGCACATCTCCAGTCCGATCACGTCGGAAGTGATGAACGCCTTGAAGTAACTGGTCGTGCAGGCGGACGCCACCTTGCGCGCATTGTCCAGATTCTCGCAGGCGACGACCGTGGCGGCCGGCTGACGGTCGGCGATCTCCTTGCTCAGGTTCGGTCCGGAAACCGCGGCGAAACGCTCAGCCGGCAGGTCGAGGGCCTCGCGGACCACTTCATCCATGCGCTTCTTGGTGTTCCGCTCGATGCCCTTCATCAGGCTGACGACGACGGCGGTATCGGGAATCAGGTCCTTGAACTCGGCGAGCGCCACGCGCGCGAACTGGGCGGCGATGGCGACGACGATGATATCGGCGTCCTTGACGGCCTGCGCCCGGTCGCCCGTGGCGGTCATGTTGTCGGGCAGCTTGGCGACGGACGGCAGACGAACGGCATTGTGGTGCCGGTCGCGGATACCCTCCACGATTTCGGGCTCGATGGCCCACATCGTCACGTCATTGCCCGCGTCCGCCATCACTTGGCCAAAAGTGGTGCCCCATGCGCCGGCACCCAATACAGTACATTTCATAACCCACTACCCTACTCCAGCCCCGGATACGAGACCTCCATGCGCACGTCGCGCAGGTATGAACGCGCCCGCGCGGCATGGCGCTGCGCGGGCGTCTCGGATGTCCGTCGTGTTCGGGAATCAGTCGGTAACGCGGCTCATCGTACGGTAATCCCAGTAGCCGGAGGGAGCACGCTCGCCGCGGATCTCCGCCATGACCTGCGTCATGCGCACACGTACCCGGCGGGTCAGCTCGTCGGCGAGCTCCACGGGCGGCTCATCGCCCCACGACTCGCTGTCGACCAGCAGATCAGCGTAATCCAGCTGCGCGTCGTAGCACATGACGACGTTCTTGCGCGGCCACGGCCACCAGTGGTTGATGCTCGCCGCACCCCACGTCACCGCGCAGAACAGCGGCACCTGGTATCCGAGCCGGCGCGATGCCTCCAGTGCGATCACGCCGACGCCATTCTTCATGCTCATCGGCCATTTCTTCGGGTCGCGGGTCACCGTGCCCTCCGGCCAGACGGTCAGCGGGCGGCCGCTCGTCAGAATCTCGACCGAGGTCTCCTCGATGGCCCGTGCCTTGCCGGACCGGCGCTGAACCGGCTGCATGCCTACAATCTGGAACCACTTGCCGATCAGAGGCCAGTGCGCCATCTCGGCCTTCGCCATGTAGCGCGGGCGACGGCCCATGTGGAACAGCGACGCCATCGGCACGAACACGTCGAACATGGTCACATGCGTGGCCGCGGTGATGAACGGGCCGGTTTCAGGGATGTTGTCGAGCCCCCAGGCGTACGTCCTGCAGCTTGCGCGGAACACGACATCGACGCCCTTGAGCAGCCGTGAGGTGCCCTTGGGGTTCTGCGCGGCGATTTCGGCCTCGTTGATCGTGCGATCAGGGCCGGTCGGCAGGTCGTGCATCGGATCGACGAGCGTGTGCGCCTTGGCGAGCCTGCTCACTTGTGCATTGGACAGCGGCTTGACCGCGGAACGCGGTGACGGTTTTCCTTTGGATGCCATGAGAGCCATTGTACGTGCGTGGCATGTCGTGGCACAAATGGTGCCGGCAACGCAAAACGGCGGCCGGAAAACCGACCGCCGTTCATGCAAACAACGTCTGACGACTTACTGAAGCTTCTCCACCTGATGGAAGCCGAGTTCCACCGGCGTGTCGCGCCCGAAGATGGAAACCAGCACGGTGAGCTTCTGTGTGGTGGGTTCGACATCGGAGACGACGGCGGCCATCGTGGCGAACGGCCCGTCGATGACGGTGACCTGATCGCCGACGGCGTAGGACACCTCGACAACGCGCTTCTTGGCCGCGGCAGGCTTATCGCCGGCCTTCTTGAGCGCTTCGGAGGCGATCATCGGCGCCAGCATGGCGACGACTTCCTTGCGGGACAGCGGCGCCGGATCCTTGGTCGGGCCGACGAAGCCGGTCACGCCTTCGGTCTCGCGCACGATACGACGGGCATCCTCGTCGGGCCACATGCGGATGAGCACGTAGCCGGGAATGCGGACGCGGGTGATGACCTTCTTGCCCTTGTCAGTGTGCTTGTCGACTTCCTCCATCGGCACTTCGATCTGGAAGATCTTGTCTTCCAGGCCAAAGCTAGTGACACGGGATTCGACGTTCGTCTTCACGCGCTTCTCGTAACCGGAATAGGTGTGGAGCACATACCACTTGCCTTCCAGGGTGCGCAGCGACTTTGAGAACTCCTCAACGGCCTTTGCGCCCGCATCGAGTTCTTCGGATTCCTGCTCGTCGGCGTCGCCGGACGCTTCCGCATCGTTTTCGGCGGTGTCGGATTCAACGGCGTCCTCAGCCGCGGCGGGCTGTTCTTCGGCATTATCATTGATGGAATCAACCGCCGCGTCCGCAACCGGATCGGCTTCAACGGCCGTGTCGGCCGAATCGGGAAGATCCGCCAGTGCGTCGAGGTTATCGAGATTCACTTCATCAGTCATGCGTAACTTTCACCTTCAGGGTCGATGGATCAGCCGAACACCCACAGCACGAGCTTGCCCAGACCGAAATCCATGCCCGTGACGAGGAGCATCAGCAACACGACAAAGATGAACACGCCAAGAGACCAGAAGAACAGTTCCTTCGCAGTGGGGGTGACCACCTTGCGAAGCTCATCGATAATCTGCTTGATGAACAGGCCGATGCGCATGAATACATTCGGCTTGACCGCTTTCTCCGCCTTGCTTGCCTTCGCCATGTTCATCCTTTTGTGTGTTGGTTGCAAATACTTGGCAGGGAAGGCGGGACTCGAACCCACAACCTACGGTTTTGGAGACCGTTGCGCTACCAATTGCGCCACTTCCCTAGGTGAACTTTGCCCACTGTACCCGGCACGCAAGACTACGTGTCCGTTACTTGGCAAAACCGCCAAGAGGCCATATTAGCGGGGATTGCCGATTTCGTCCAATCGCGTGTCTCGACCGGCGCGTAATCGGCGTGCCGCGGCGTGCGCGGCAGGTACCGCGCACGACCTCTTGCAACGGTTTCAGCCGACCCAGCGGCGGAACCGACGCATGCCCTCGGCGAGCTGGTCATCGGCCAGCGCATACGAGAAACGCAGGTATCCGGGGGCGCCGAACGCCTCGCCCGGAACCGCGGCGACATGGGCCTCGTCCAGCAGCGCCGCGGCGAGTTCGGAAGACGTGTTCACGACGGTGCCGTTCTCGCCGAGCGGCTTGCCCAGCAGGCCGGTCACATCGGGGAACGCATAGAACGCACCGGTGGGCGTCGGGCAGTGGACGCCGGGGATATCGTTCAGGGCGGCGACAATGGCCTTGCGGCGGGCGTCGAATGACTCGCGCATCATATGCACCTCGTCGAGCGAACCTGCGACGGCGGCGAGCGCCGCTCGCTGCGGAACGTTGGAAACGTTGGAGCTCAAATGGCCCTGCAGCTTGGCGACGGCCTTGGCGACGGGCGCGGGGGCGACCATCCAGCCAACTCGCCAGCCGGGCATCGCGTAGGTCTTGGCGACACCGTTGAGCACCAGCAGCTGGTCGCGGCATTCGGGGACCTCGACGCCGACGTATGCGGTCTTGGCGTCGTCATAGTTGAGGTGCTCGTAGATCTCGTCGGAGATGACCCACACGTGGTGCTCCACGGCCCACTCGCCGATCGCGCGGATCGTCTCGCGACTCCACACGGCACCGGTCGGGTTGTTCGGGGAGGTGATGATGATGGCCTTCGTGCGCTCGGTCCGAGCGGCCTCGATGGCGGCGATGTCAGGCTCGAAACCACGGTCGGCGCCGGCGAACACCTCGACCGGTTTGCCGCCGGCCAGCTTGACGGCCTCCGGATAGCTCGTCCAGAACGGCGTGGGAATGATGACCTCGTCGCCGTCATTGAGCAGCACCTGGAAGGATTCGTACACGGCCTGCTTGCCGCCGTTGGTCACCACGACCTGATCGGCGGTCACCTCGTAGCCGGAGTCACGCAGCACCTTGGCCGCAATCGCCTCGCGCAGCTCGGGCAAGCCGGCGGTGGGCGTGTACTTGTAGTTGCGCGGGTCGTTGCACGCCTTGACGGCGGCATCCACGACATCCGCGGGAGTCGGGAAATCGGGTTCGCCCGCGCCGAAGCCAATCACGTCGACACCGGCGGCCTTCATCGCCTTCGCCTTAGAATCGACGGCAAGAGTCGCGCTCGGTGCCACATTGTTGATACGGTCGGAAAAAGTCTGCCAGTCAGCCATAGTCATGCCATCCATGCTAAACCCAGAGCACGAAAAAACAACAGACCCCGACTACGCCCGGCACGGCGGCTCTCGTTGCGCGACGAATCAGACCAGCACGAGATTGTCGCGGTGCACTACGGGGTGAGCGAACTCGTCGCCCAGGAACCGCCTGAGCTGCGCGGTGTTGCGGCCGAGCATCTGCGGGATCTCCTCGGAGTCGAAGCCCGCGAGTCCGCGAGCCAGATGCGCGCCCGCCTCGTCATCAATCCACACCGGGTCGCCGGCGGAGAATTCGCCGTGAACCTCCACGACGCCGGCGGCGAGCAGACTCGCGCGCCCGCCTCGAACCGCCTTGGCCGCACCGGCATCCGCCACCAAAGCTCCACGCGGGTCGGACGCGAAGCCGATCCACAGCCGACGCGATGAACCGCGGTGCTTCACCGGCGCGAACACCGTGCCGACCGGATCGCCCATCAGCGCCGGGCCGGTGTTCGTCGCGCTCGTCAGCACGGCGGGAATGCCCGACACGGCCGCCACGCGGGCGGCGTCCAGTTTGGTGACCATGCCGCCCGTGCCGACCCCGGACGACGAACCGGCGACCTGCACGTCGCCGATCGTGTCGATCACATTCGGCACAAAGCCGATGCGGCGGGCGCCCGGCGTGCTCGGCGGAGCTGTATACAGGCCGTCCACATCCGTGAGCAGCACCAGCGCATCGGCCCGGACGAGGTTTGCCACCAGTGCCGAAAGCCGGTCGTTGTCGCCGAAACGGATCTCGTTGCTCGCCAGCGAATCGTTCTCGTTGACGATCGGCACCACACCGAGTTCCAGCAGACGGTTCAGCGTGCGCTGCACGTTGCGGTACTGGACCGCGCGGATCGTGTCTTCGGCAGTGATCAGAATCTGGCCGACCCGAACGCCGAAACGACCGAACGCGGCCTCATACTGCGCCATCAGCAGCCCCTGGCCGACCGCGGCGACGGCCTGCTGCGTCGCCACGTCACTCGGACGGCTCTCGAAGCCGAGCGGGCCGAAACCCGCGGCGATGGCGCCAGACGACACCAGCACCACGCGGGCGCCCTGCGCCGAGGCGGCGGACAGCGCGGCCACCAGGGAGTTCAGCTTCTTGACATCCAGATGCCCGGACGGCTGCGTCAACGAGCTCGAACCGACTTTGACGACCATGGTCCGTGCGCCTGCGATGGCGCGGCGCACATCCGATTCAGTGACGGACAACACGCACTCCCTTCCCGATCACGTATATCTTGAATCATCGCAGACGCCGGTGTCATAGGACGCCGCCGTTCCACGCTGCGGCCGCCGCGTTGGTGGAATCGCAGACGAATGTGCCAGCCATCCTCAGCCGCTCCGCGCCAGCCCCCGCTGGCGGGGGCTGGCAGTGAAGCTGACTGGGGGTGGTCAGGTGTCAGGCCAGACCGCCGTCATTCTCGTCGCCGTCCTCGCCGCGACCGAACAGGCTCTGCTCGTCGTGACGGTCGTCGTCGACGCTCGGATCGGCCCAGTGACCGGCCTGACGTTCGGCCATCATGGCCTCGCGCACCGCGGCCTTGGCGTCCATCATCTCGTGGTACTGACGACGACGCTCCGCATTGGTACGGCGACGGCCGCCCGGCTCCTGATCCTCAAGACGCAGATCGCGGCCGCGGGCACCCAGCTGAGCGCCGTCAAGCATCTCCGCGCCGGCGGCGATGGTCGGATCCCAATCAAACGACACGGCACGCTGCCCCTTGCCGATACGCACCTCGTCACCCGGCTTCGCTCCCAGCCGGCGCAGCTCGTCCTCGATGCCAAGCTTGGCGAGTCGGTCGGCCAGATAGCCGACGGCCTCGTCATTGTCGAAATTGGTCTGCACCACCCAACGTTCGGGCTTCGCGCCGGTCACCTCGTACCAGAAACCGCCATCGCCCTCCTTGCGGGCCACGGCGAAATCGGCAGTGCCGTTCGCAGCCGCACGGCGACGATTCGACCGATCCTCCAACGGATTGATGACGACACGCGCCTCCTCCTCGGCCTGCTCGCGGCTGGCGACCTCCTGCCGCATGTCGGCGACCATGGCCGCCAGCGCAAAGTTCAGCTCCTTCAGCCCCTCATGAGAAGCCGTGGAGATCTCGAACACCTTCAATCCCATACGTTCGAAGTCCGGGCGCACGAAATCGGCGAGCTCCTTGGCCTCCGGCACATCCACCTTGTTGAGCACGATGATGCGCGGGCGTTCCGGAATCGGGATGGCGCCCAGCGGCAGTTCCAGCTTGTCGGCGTATTCGGCGAGCTCATGCTCCAGCGCATGGTAGTCGGAAACCGGGTCGCGGCCAGGCTCCAGCGTCGCGCAGTCGATGACGTGGGCGATGATTTCCGTGCGCTCGATGTGGCGCAGGAACTCCAGTCCCAGACCCTTGCCCTGCGATGCGCCGGGAATCAGGCCGGGCACGTCGGCGATGGTATAGCGGTGGTCGCCTGCGACGACGACACCCAGGTTAGGCACCAGCGTGGTGAACGGGTAGTCGGCGATCTTCGGCTTGGCGGCGCTCATCGCGGCGATCAGGCTCGACTTGCCGGCCGACGGGAAGCCCACCAGCGCTACATCGGCGATGGATTTGAGCTCCAGGATCACGTCACGTTCCTCGCCCGGTTCGCCCAGCAGAGCGAAACCCGGAGCGCGGCGGGTCTTGTTGGCCAGCGCCGCGTTGCCCAGACCGCCCGCGCCGCCCGCAGCCGCGACGAACTTGTCGCCGTTATGGCGCAGATCAGCCAGCTGCTCGCCCGGACGCTTGGGACGGCCTTGAGCGCCGACCGCGGCGAAGATCACAGTGCCGAGCGGCACCGGCAGGATCAGGTCGGCGCCCTTGGAGCCGTCCTTGACGTCGCCCAGACCCATCGTGCCGTCGCCGGCGTTGCGATGCGGCATGAACCGGTAGTCCAGCAGGCTGGTGGCGTTCGTGTCGGCCACGAACACCACGGAACCACCGTTGCCGCCGTTGCCGCCGTTCGGGCCTGCCAACGGCTTGTACTTCTCGCGCCTGATGCCGGCGGATCCATTGCCGCCGTCGCCGCCCTTGACATGAACGGTCACTCTATCCACAAAATCACTCATAACGCTCTACCTTACCTTGACCCCCGGTTCTCCCCAGGTTCGCTCGCTCCACCCGCAGCGGAGCAGCCCCGGTCGCCCCCCCCCAATCCGTGCGGAGGTCTTCACAAGTGCTCAAATTACGGGTTGAAATAGCCGATTCCGGCAATTCCCCGTGTGAAATCGCCGTTTTCAGGCCCCAAAACGACCATTTGGCACGGGGAATTGCCGGAATCGGCTATTTCACCCCGTAATGTACCGGTGTATCAGAGGAGGGTGGGGTGGCTCCTCGGAGAGTGATGTGGTGCCTGATGAGGGAGGCACGGTACCGGAGGGGACGCACGGGGGCACAACACATGACGCGCGAAACACGATACATGATGAGAGGGCACGGCACATGACGCGCGAATGTGGGCCGTCGCCGCCTATGCGCAATCGAATGGATGCCTTGCACTCCACCGTATGCTCCGCCATCATCCGGATTTCCCGGCGGAATAGGCTCATCGCGAATTCGCAGATGTCGCGAGCCCAGACCCCCTACACTTGGCATATGGGGACGCATCATTCGCTGGACAGACTTTTCGCCGTTGCACGGCAGGAGCGACGCTGCGCCATTCCCTCCACCAACACGGACATACAGGCAATACGCAGGAGAGTGAAGACCGGCGCCGTGCTGAGAGTCTTCCGCGGCCTGTACGCAGAGCCCGCGTATTGGGAATCGCTTGATCCGCATGAACAGGTTCGCCATATCGTACGAGCGCTCGCCATCCAACATCCTGATTGGGTGTTCTGCGGTCCCACGGCCGCCATCATGCACGGGCTCGACTGCTCCTATCGGCTGGCATTCCCAATCTGCATCGTCGCGAGCCCCGGCGCGCATCATCAGGACACCAGGCACATATCGCATCACGCGATCACGCATCCGGACATCACCGTGGTTCAGGGAGTGAAGGTCATCAGCTTGCTGCAAACACTGTTCGACCTCGCGGCATGCCAGCCTCTGCGCTACGCCCTCGGGCCAGCGGATTGTGCGCTCCGCAACGGCCTCGTGAGCGAATCCGCGCTCCGGGCGTATCCCTCCAGCGTGAAATACTCACGCAACCGCGCCGCCGTCGAGCGCGCGTTCGCGCTTGCAGATCGGCGTGCCGAGAACGGCGGCGAATCCGAGGCCCGCGGCATGTTGCATGATGCCGGCTGCCCTCCTGACGACATTCAGGTGGAATTCCCCTGTCTCGATCATCCCGGTCGTAAGCATCGCAGTGATTTTCTCTGGAAGCGTGAAGACGGCTCGGTAATCGTCGGGGAATTCGATGGCGTTCGCAAGTATGTGGATCCGCATATGACTTCAGGCCGGGAAATTCGCGAAGTAGTGGATGAGGAACGGAAACGCCAGCAATGCATGTCGCAGTATGCGATCGGCATGGTGCGCATGTACTACAGGGATCTTGACAATCCGGGACGAATCGTCCGGCAGCTCAGAGATATGGGCATACAACCATGACACGCGTGATGTCGGGCCGCGCGCCGCACTCGTAACCCACACATGTGGGCCAGCAGGCATAAGCCCGGAAAGGCCGCGTGATCGCAGCGACACCATTCCAAGCCCCGATAAGCGCCGCCATGCGCCAAAACACGGGTTGAAATAGCCGTTATCCGGAATTCCCCGTGCCAAATGGTCGTTTTGGGGCCTGAAAACGGCGATTTCACACGGGGAATTCCGGATAACGGCTATTTCACCCCGTAATGTACCGGTGTACCAGAGGAGGGTGGGGTGGCTCCTCGGAGAGTGATGTGGTGCCTGGGGAGGGAGGCGTGACATCGCATGGCACAGGCGTGACGGCTCTGTGGGGATGCGCCGTGCGGTGCGGGCATGCCGGGAATGCGCTAGGGCGGCAAACAAAAAAGCCGCACCCGGGTGGGATGCGGCTTGACGCTTAATGCGGTATTGCTCAGGCGGCGATGACGTCGACGACCTTGCGGTCGTGACGGACGCCGAACTTCACGCTGCCGTCGGTCAGCGCGAACAGGGTGTGATCCTTGCCCATGCCGACGTTCTGGCCAGGGTGGAAGTTGGTGCCACGCTGACGAATGATGATGTTGCCGGCGACGACGGCTTCGCCGCCGAACTTCTTGACGCCGAGGTACTGAGGCTTCGAATCGCGACCGTTGCGCGAGCTGGAAGCACCCTTCTTATGTGCCATGATTCAGATCCTTCCTGTATTGGCTCAGGCGATCGCCGTGATCTTCACGGCGGTCAGCTTCTGACGGTGACCCTTGCGACGAGTCACGCCGGTCTTGTTCTTGTACTTCATGATGTTGATCTTGGGGCCCTTGGCCTCGTCGTCAATGACTTCACCCTTGGCGGACACCGCGGCGAGATCCTTGGCACCCAGCGTCACCTTGGCACCATCCACAACCAGCGCGACCGGGAATTCGACGGTCTCGCCTTTCTTCGCCTCAAGACGGTTGACGAGAATCACGTCACCGACCTCGACCTTTTCCTGATGGCCACCGGCCTTCACAATCGCGTACATGCTTCGTTCCTTGCTATGGTGTTATAAAAGCTACTTGCCTGACGCACGCAAGCCGCTGGTCAGACACCAGCAATCTAATCTACACTGACCCATGTACTAACGCAAATCATATTTCCGGCGTGTCAGGTTGACACGCCGGAAATATGATTCATTCAGCGCGTCGGGTCACTCATCCTCGTCGGTGCCGTTCGCGGCGACCGCCGCGGCGGCGATCTGCGCGAGCTTGGCCTTGATATCCGGCGAGGAGCCCTGCGGCACCTGCACATCCGTACCGCGGCCGTGCTTGTTGGTCTTGATGAACGGATCGCCACCCTTGAGCGCATACGGATCGTCGTAATCCGCGCTGACGGTCGGCTCGTCATGCAGGATGAACCCGCGGCCATGGCAGGTCGGGCACTCCTCGGAGAACGCTTCGACCAGGCCCTGGCCGATGCGCTTGCGCGTCATCTGCACCAGACCCAGCGACGTGACCTCCGCCACCTGATGCTTGGTGCGGTCACGCGCCAGGCATTCGACCAGACGCCGCAGCACCAGATCGCGGTTGGCGGGCATCACCATGTCGACGAAATCGATCATGACCATGCCGCCGATATCGCGCAGACGCAGCTGGCGCGCGATCTCCTCGGCCGCCTCCAGGTTGCATCGCGTCACCGTCTCCTCAAGGCTCTTGCCGCGGCCGATGAACCGGCCGGTGTTCACGTCGATCGTGGTCATGGCCTCGGTGCGGTCGATGACGATCGACCCACCGGAAGGCAGGTACACCTGACGCTCCATGCCCTTCCTGAGCTGCGCGTCGATCTGCCACTTGTCGAACACGTCCTTGCCCTGATGCTCGGACGGATCCCACTTGGACAACTTCTCCTTGAGATCGGGCGCCATCGTGTCGAGGTATTCCTCGATGCGCTCGTACACCTTGTCGCCCTCGACGATCAGCTCGCCGAAATTGTCGTTGAAGATGTCGCGCACCACGCGGATCGCGACGTCCGGCTCGCCCTGCAGCAGCTTCGGCCGCTTGCCGTGCCAGAACTCCTCGCGCTTGGCGTTGATGCGCTCCCACTGGCGGACCAGGCTCTCCAGATCCTTGACGATCGCCTCCTCCTTGGCACCTTCGGCCGCGGTGCGGATAATCACGCCCATGTCCTTCGGCGCGATCTTCGAGACAATGCCCTTGAGGCGCGAACGCTCGCGCTCGCTCAGCTTGCGGCTCACGCCGGTCATGCCACCGGACGGCACGAGCACCAGGAAACGCCCGGCGAGCGTGACCTGCGAAGTCAGGCGAGCGCCCTTGTGGCCGATCGGATCCTTGGTGACCTGCACGAGCACCGGGTCGCCAGATTTGAACGCCAGCTCGATGCGGCGCGGCTGCCCCTCGAGGCGGGTCGCGTCCCAGTTCACCTCACCGGCATACAGCACGCCGTTGCGGGACTGGCCGATGTCGACGAACGCCGCCTCCATGCTCGGCAGCACGTTCTGCACGCGGCCGAGGTAGATGTTGCCGACCGTAGCGACCTCCTGGATGTCGGAGACGTAATGCTCGACGAGCACGTTGTCCTCGATGACGGAGATCTGCGTGTGATGGCCGCGTTCGCGCACCACCATGAGACGGTTCACGTGCTCGCGGCGCGCGAGGAAGTCCTGCTCGACCAGCTGGCTCTGGCGGCTGCGCTCGCGGCGGTTGTCGCGGCGGCGCTGCTTCTTCGCCTCCAGTCGGGTGGAGCCCTCGACGTCGGTGATCTCGTCGATGTACTGCTGCTTGCGCGAGCGGCGCACGGTCATCTCATCGTCACCCTGCTCGTCGGACGCGCGGGAGCGGCGACGGCGACGGCGACGGGTGACGTTGGAGTCATCGTCTTCTTCCTCGTCGCGTGTGCGGCGGGACGACGGCTTGGCCGGCTCGTCCTGCTGCGCCGCGGACTGGCTGCTGTCCGACTCGCCGTTGCCACGGCTGTCGTCGGCACGGTTCTGACGGGAGCGACGACGGCGACGGGATCTCGTGCCCGAATCCTCGGAGGGCTCCTCGTCGTCGACCGGCGTATAGGAGATGCCGTCGAGCTCCAGGTCCTCCTCGATCTGCTCCACTTCGGCGGCCGCACGGCGCTCCTGCGCGTTCAGGCGACGGTTGCGGCGCGACGAACGCACCGGCTCGTCGGCCTCGCCGGATTCGTCACGGCTGCGGCTGTCGTCGGTATCGAAGCTGTCGACGCGCTCGATGTGGCTCAGACCGTCGATATCGCGACGGGAGGAAGCGCTCTTGTCCTTGTCCCCCTGCGCGCCGTCACGTGACACACGACCATTGCGCGAGCGACGGGACTTGCCACCGCCGCGGCTGTCGCGGTCGTCATCCTCGCGGTCGTCATCGCGCGCGTCGCGCACGATTTCCGGCACGGGCAGCACCGGCTCCTGGAACAGCACGGACGTCATCGCGTGAGCGCGCGGCGCAGGTTGCGGCAGCGTGCTAACGACATCCAGGGCGCGGGACAGATCGGCGGAATCATCGCGGACGATGATATCGGTGCCGGTATCGACGCCGAGGTCGTCATCCGACGGCTCGCCCGGAACGGCCGGCGAAGCGTCCTCGCGCGAGGAGAACATGGCGGTGCGACGACGCACGCGGGTGCGCCGGGGTTCGGCCTGATCGGCGTCATCGTCATGGCGCTTCGTCGCTTTCGAGGAGCGCGACGCGGACCGAGACTTGCCGTCGGCCTTGGCGTGCCGCGCATCATCCTTCTTTTCGGAATCGGCCGATGCGGCGGTCTCCGGCAATTCGTCGGCCGCCTTCGAGCGGCGACGACGGGTAAGGGGCTGCTCCACCACGGGTTCCGCGAACAGCGGAGCGGAATGGTCCTCGACCTTCAGCGCGACCGCGGCACCGGCGGCACCGGCGCCACGAACCACGCGGCGGCCACCGCGACGACGACGCGGCGCCGCAGGCGTTTTATCGGCCGAATCAGGCGACTGGGCCGCATCGGCGTGGGTAGGCTGCTGTTCTTCGGTTTCGTCACGACTGAAACCGTTATCGTTCACACTAGGCACGATACTCCTCACGACGTGCTGCACCACGTCGCACACTCATGGCCTCATGCGGTCTCACACCACGCTCTCACCGTGGCCGCGCTACGCTTGCGCCCGCAGGAAACAAATCCGTCAAAAGTCCGTGTGCGTGCTTCGGCGGACACCAGCGCTCGCGCATCTTCATGCATGCGAGGGGATCGACGCCTTTCACGCTCAGGTGGTTTGCAGAACCACCATCTTTAAGTATGGCACACAATTTGACCGGCCATGACCATCTCACCATATTCAACGTTCTTTTGGCGTGGCGACAACGCTCAGCCCATGCTTGTACGCAGACGCTTTCGCTCCGCGAACGGTGTCAGGATCCGTATCATCGTCACCGATGCGGCCGGCAACGACATCGTCGACAAAACCTACAGCGCCAACTGACAGCGTTGTGCGGGCAGCTGTCCGCACACTATTCGATGGCACGGATGCCGACATCCGCGCCCGAACCCCGCTCACGCGCGGCCGGTGAGCCAGTCCTCCAGGATGCCGGCCATGGTCGCCAACTCGCTTTCGGCGATCTGCTCGTCATGCTTGTGCGCAAGCAGCGGGCTCCCCGCGCCCAGGTTCACCGCGGGCACACCCAGCAGCGAGAACCGCGCGACATCGGTCCACCCGAGCTTCGCCAGCGGTTCCCGTCCCGTACGCTCACGCACCAGCTTCGCCAACGACACCGCCATCGGCGCGTCCATGCCCGGCCGGGCGGACGGCGACTCGTCCTTCATCTCGATGCCGAAGCCCTCGAACACGCCACCGGTGGCGACATGCTCGCCATTGCCGAGCTCCGCGCCGGCATCCGCGCCCATCATCAGTGCCTTCGCCTGCGGCAGCGTCTTGTCGGGCGCGAACCGGTAGTTCACATGGACACGGCATTCGTCGGGGATGACATTCGTCCCCTTGCCGCCGGAAATCAGCGTCGCGTTCAGCCCCTCGCGATAATCCAGCCCATCCACCGTGATGGTTCGCGGCTCGTAGGAGTTCAGGCGGTTCAGGACATCGGCGGCCTTGTGAATGGCGTTCTCCCCCATCCATGCCCTGGCCGAATGCGCCGCGACCCCGTGCGTGACCACGTCGAACCGCATGGTGCCGTTGCAGCCGCCCTCGATGCCGCAGTCAGTCGGCTCGCCGATGATCGCGAAATCGCCGGCGAGCCAATCAGGATGCGCCTCGGCCACCTTCCGCAGACCGTTCTTCTCGGCCGCAACCTCCTCATGGTCGTAGAACACGTACGTCAGGTCATATTGCGGGTCGACCAGCGTGGCGGCGAGGTACAGGAACACAGCGTCGGATGCCTTCATGTCGGTCGCGCCGCGGCCCCACATCACCCGCTCGCCGGGGTGCGCCGCGGCGACGTCCTCCCGGATCAGCGGGTCGCCGGGCACCAGCCAGCGCGGCGGGAAGTTGTCGATCACCGGAACCGTGTCAAGGTGCCCGGCGAGCACCACGCGCCGAGGCCTGCCGAGCGACGTGGACGCGACCACCGTGTCGCCGTGCCTGTGCACCGTCAGGTGCGGCTTCGACCGCAGGAACGCCTCCACGGCGTCGGCCAGCGGCTTCTCGTCATCGCTGACGGAATACGAGTCCATGATCTGTTCGAGCAGTGAGGCGAGCGCCTTCTCGCGCGTGCCGGTCGTGTCGCAGGTGATCGGCGCGATCGCCGAGCGCGGGTCAGCACCGGCCGCTGCCATCGTCGTTGTCGTAGTCATGCTGACCATCCTAACGGCAGCACGTCCCGTCGGAGCCCGTTGCCGGGCCGGAATGAGACGGCCGAACTCCCCGTCGGCGGCGAGAACAAGCGCGCGACGCGCAGCATGCCGTGCTACCGTGGCTCGCGAGACGGGTTTCGCCTACGTTATGAGACAGAACCTCGCGAAACACATGCGTATGGCAGTATGGGGTTTGCCAGCAAACGGAAAAGGGATGGGAATATGCCGGGTCTATTAAACGCGATGGAAGGCTTCTGCGTCATCGGCATCGTAATCGGAGTCGGATATGTGGCCGCTCGAATGCGCATAGGTGGGCCGAGCGCCCAGATGGTGCTCAACCGTTTCAGCTTCTTCGTGTCCAGCCCGTGTCTGATGTTCGCAATTCTGTCGAAAGAGCCGATCTTCGAGATCTTCCATTCGTCGATCATCGTGGCGTTCTTCTCCGCTGTACTCGTCGGCGCGCTGTTCCTGGTGCTGAACAAGCTGTTCTTCCACTTGGGGCCGGCAGACGCGACCGTCGGCGCGCTGAACTCACTGTATCTGAACTCGAACAACATCGGCCTGCCCATAGCCACGTACATCCTCGGCAACGGAGCCCTGGTGGCACCGATCCTGGTCATGCAGCAGGCGATCTTCACGCCGGTCGGCCTGACGGTGCTCGACGTGACCACCAAGGGCAAGGTATCGGTCAAGGAAATCCTGAAGCAGCCGCTGCATCAGCCGCTGCTGATCGGCTCCCTGGGCGGCATCCTGGTTTCGGCGATCGACGCGAAGATCGGCTGGTTCCCCGTGCCGAACTTCATCTTCGACCCGATTGACATGATCGGGGACTCCGCGGTTCCGATGATCCTGATGGCGTTCGGCATGTCGCTGCACGGCACCAAGCCGCTGCAGCAGAAGGGCGACCGCCCGGCGATCTTCACCGTAGCCGTACTGAAGAACATCGTGATGCCGATCATCGCCTTCCTGCTCTCCTATTTCGTCATGGGATTCCGCGGCGCGACGCTGTACGCCTGCGTGGTGCTGGCGGCGCTGCCGACCGGCCAGAACGTCTACAATTACGCCGCCCGGTACAACGTTGGACTTACGTTCGCACGCGACGGCATCCTGATGAGCACGATGACGAGCCCCATATTCATCGCGGTTATCGCCGCTCTGCTGAGTTGACGCTCTCAAAACTCGCAGATAGGGGGCCTCTTTCGTTAAGAGGCCCCCTATCTGCGAGTTTTGAGAACGTGCGATCAGTCGTCGGCACGCCAGTCGGTGAGATTCAGGCTGGCGGCGACACGGTTCGAGGCGAATGCGCCGACGGAGACCAGCGCGTAGCACAACGCTATGCCGCCGAAGAAGCTGAGCAGCGTGGCGGGCTTGGTCATGGATGCGGCGAACAGCGGGAACATCAGCAGCATCGAGCAGCCACCGGCAACGGCCACCACCGTGTTGAGCGGGGTCAGCACCTCGATGAAACGCGCACGGTTCAACGTTTTCACGTCCGTCCCCTCCAACACCAGCATGCGGTATTCGGAAACCTGGTCGTAGACGCTGCCCGCCTGCATCACTCCGGAGCTGACGGCCGCCAGCACGGCCGCGAATCCGAGCGTCAGCAACCCTCCGGTGCCGATGTCGCGGATGAAGGCCAGTCCCGGTTCGGGTACGCCTTCGACAGGCGCGGTCGACGATGCGCCGATGAACCCGCAGATCGAGGTGATGCCAGCGATGAACACCGCCAGCGCGATGCCCGACACATTGCGCCATGCCCGCTTGGGATTGTCGAGGATGCGCCGCATCGCGATCATCGTGGCGGCGTCCTTAGGGCGGCGGGACCGCAACCTCGCCCGTGCGGTCACCACCCATGAGCCGATCAGGTTCACTAGAGCGAAGCACAGCGCGATGAACCCGATAATCACCGCATACATCGTCACCTCACCGTAATGCAGCAGGCCCTGCGGGTTCTTGAACAGCACGATCGCGGCCACCAGCACGACCAGGAACACGATTACGCGCCACTTCGTAGGCAGCGGCTGGGCGGTCCGAGCGGTAACGCCCAGCGGGGTGATGGCGACCCGACGCAGCGTCAGCAATGCGGAGATCAGCGCCAGGACCGTGACCACCACCAGCACGGCGATCAGCGACAGGGATCCTACCCACAACTGCTCGAACGTGAACCTCTGATCCTGGAAATTCAGCAGCATGATCAGCGGCATGATCGCGAAATAGCCGACGATGCCGATCAACGCGCCGATGAGCGCCTGTCCGGCGGCATCCAACGCGGTCAGTCTGGTCACCTGACTGGTGGTGGCGCCCGCGAGGCGCAGTGCCGCCAATCGCGCGTCCCGCCGCGATGCCGCCAATCGCGCCGCCGAGCCGGCGAGCGCCACGAACGGCACGATCAGCAGTATGCAGGCGAAGGCCGCCAGCATCACGTACGTGCTGGCGTATTGCGCCCAGTCGTGCTGGTCCTTGAGCCGTCCGGCCCACACCGCCCATGTGCCCGGCGCGCAGGTCGACCTGTCAATCAGGCATTTCAGCGTATGGTCGGCGGACGCGCGCCAGATGAACCCGTGCACGCCGCCCAGCACGGTCAGGAAGATGGCCGTCGCCGCCGCGAACGCGACGATGGCCAACGCCGATGTGTGGCCGGAACCGCCGCGCCGGCCTGGGCGGTGGAACAGCCGCCATAGTGCGAACGTGCTCATTGGGCGCCTCCTGCGGGAACTGCCGGGTGCAGCGAGACTGAGGGTGGTTCAGCGCTCTCGGGCCGCCCCCAGTCAGCCTGCGGATGCCGAACCCCGCCAGCGGGGGCAAGGCCGGCGTCGGCCGTCTGGCTGAGGCGGCCGTCCTGCATCGTCATCGTGCGTCCGCAGAAGCCGGCGACGTTGGGATCATGAGTGACGATCACCACGGCAGCGCCATTATCACGCGCGGCTTCCATGAGAATGCTCATGACCTCGCGGCCGGTGGCCTGGTCGAGCGCGCCGGTCGGCTCGTCGGCGAAGACGACCGCCGGCTGTACGGCAAGCGCGCGGGCGATAGCGATGCGCTGCATCTGCCCGCCACTCATCTCGCCGGGCCGCTGCGAGGCCAGCTGCCGCAAACCCAGCCGTTCCAGCCACAGCATCGCCGCATCGGTGGCGGAACGGTAGTCGGCGCCGTCCAGCATCATCGGCAACGCGATGTTCTCCACCGCCGGCAACTCGGGCAACAGCTGTCCGGATTGGAACACGAAACCGAACGCACCGCGGCGCAGTTTGGTCCGGTCCGCGTCGCTCATCGCGGTCAGATTCGCGCCTTGGAAGGTCACCGTGCCCGACGTCGGGCGGATGATGCCGGCGAGCGCGTGCAGCAGCGTCGACTTGCCGGAACCGGACGGTCCCATCACGGCGACCGTCTCGCCGGGGGCCAAGTCGAAGTTCACGTGATTGAGCGCTAGCGTATGCACGGCGGGCATGGCGTAGCCGATTTCGCCGGCCGCATACGGATGGGGGCCGCCGGTTCCGGCGCCTCGCGGCATCACGCCGGTGACACTGTGGTCCGCCTGCACACGGGCCATGCCTGCGGTGTAGTCCATGACCAGGTCACGGGCCTCGATCACCGGTGTCCACGACTGAGACCGGGCGCGGGACTGAGATTGCGATGTTGCTGTGTTCATGCCTCCGAGATTACGCAGGCGGCACGCGACCGGCCATCGGGCGGCGGTATGAGCCTTGCGGCGAACCGGTTCTCCCCTCATCCGGAAGGATTAGGGGAAGAGAGTGGTGGCACTACCCTGAGCGCCCACAGGGCGTCCGTGATTGCAGGGCCCGAAGGTCTGTCGCGAAGCGAGACTAAGGCCCCCAGTCGCTCGTCTGCGGTACGGCTCAGCAGTCGTGAATATATATTGCATTATATCATGTATTACTATGCGTAATATAATGCATATTCTGTTGTGATTAAGGTGGTGACTTACATGGACATCAAGGAACGTGCGGAGGCGTTACGAGAGATCTCCACGCCGGGCTCTCGCATCGGGTTGACCGAGTTGTCCCGTTCGAACGCATGGCGAAAGGCGCTGGAGCAGCGGGGATTGCTGGAAATCGTCGACCGCGCCGACACAGCCGGCTATCTGGTGTCCGTGGACTCTCTCAACGAGATGCTGGATGTCATCAATGCGCTGGAATCCGAGGTCGAACACCTCACCATACAGCAGATGTTCACCGCCCGAGGCGATAAGGAACAATGGGAGACCAGCTCCGAACTGTCACAGTCGGCGCAGGAAAGCCTGAAGCGGCGCAAGGAGAAGATTCACGCGTTCCTTTATGGCGGTCGCTGATGGCCGCCGACTACGCATTATTGGAGCAAGCCATTGCCATCATCTCGTCCGTCCGCGGTCTGTATATGGATCCGGATGCACTTGCGGATGATGTGATTCTTCTGGCATATATCTGGCCCGACGAAGGCGAATTCAAGATGGCGGTGGCCAGAGTTCACCGAGCCCTGACACAGCTCGTGGAGGGCAACGTGGAAGGAAGCCCTCTCAAGTACGGTTTCAGTGGGTGGCGTTCCTTCCACTTCCAACATCGACGAGGCCAACAGTCGCGCGCCGACACGCGCATCGTGTATATGCCCCTCGACACGGGAATTCGCGTCAAAGGATTCGCAAACCGCCACCTTCCATCCGACATCTACCAGCGTTTGGCGCAACTGCAGTAACCGTCACGAACACCGTGCGGCAGCGGCCAGCGCGTGCAGGCGCTCGGCGAAGCGCGGCCAGTCTGTGCGCATCGCGGTCAAGAGCTTGCGGTCGGGCACTTCGTCGATCGGCACCCATTCGATTTCCATGCTCTCGTCATCGTTCGCCCGCGGCACGACCCGGTGACCGGGCTTCTCGAACGCGAAGACCGTGGTGTACGCCCATGGCCCGTGATCCTCACGGTAGGACCCGACCACCTCGATGTCTTCGGGCGTGATGTTCGCCTCCTCGTAGCTCTCGCGCAGCGCACCCTCGATCGGGCTTTCACCGTCGGCCGTCGCGCCGCCGGGAATGCCCCATGTGCCGCCTTCCGCGCTCCACGCGGCGCGATGCTGCATCACCACGCTGGTCACTTCGCCGCTCTTGGGGTCACGCCGCGCGAGCAGCACGCCGGAGGCACCGTTCAATCCCCAGTGCTTGCGCCCGCATGCGCAGTCGATCCAGCCGTCGCCGGGCTGATGCACGTTCTCCTTGGGCGGCACGACTCCGCTGCCTCCGGTCTTGTCTTCGGGCGCCGATTCCCCGCGGGCCACGTTCCACAAGTCGGTCCAGTCCACGCCGAGCTTGCCGACGAGTCGGCGAAGCAGCGGCAGACTGATGCCGATGATGCCGTGCGGGTCGCCGTCGATGCCGTCGATGAACGCGCCGCCGAAACCTTCCAGCGTAAACGATCCCGCGACTTCCAGCGGCTCGCCGGTGGCGATGTATCGTTCGATGTCGCGGTCGCTGAACTCGCCGAACCGCACGACGGCATGACTCGCGCCGCGCTCGACGCGCCCGGACGCGAAGTCGATCACGCAGTGCCCGGTCCACAGCTCGCCGGTGGCGCCGCTCATGCGGTGCAGTCGCTCACGCGCCACCTCGACGCTGTGCGGTTTGCCGTAGCATTCGCCGTCAAGCAGGAACATCGAATCACAGCCGACGATCAGCGGGCCGCCGCTCGCCCGAGTGAGCCCCGGCTGCATGGCAATCACATTGGATATCGGCTCGGTGACGGTCGGCATGTCCACGCCGGAGAAGTCACGGGTCATCGCGATCGGCGCCTTCGAATAGTCAAGCGGAGTGCCACTCTGGCGAGGTACGTCCGCGACGTTCATCTCGCCGCGAAGCTCCGCGGCCTGCAACGGGTACGCGATCACGCGCTCGCCCGTCGCGCTCGCGGCCGCGTCGGCGACATCGCGGTACGCCTGATGCACGGCCTGCGCTTTGGCCTCGGCCAAAATCATCACGCGCTGTTCGACGTTCAGCTGGTCAACGGTGACGCCGCGCTCGGCGGCGGCCTTTTCCAGCGCAGCCGGCTCATCGACATGGGACACGCGGATGGTCGGGCAGATGCCGGCCGCATACAGCACATCCCGGCGCGGCTGGGACTTCGACGCCAGAATCATCGGAATGGACATGATCGTCACCTTTCTTTTGCCGCCGCACCAGCTGCCGCATCACCCACCCGGCAACTTCACGCTCCCCTCATCTCCGGCCCGAAGAGCGGGCGAGGAGGCACGTGCGGTATTCCTACTTACGCTCGACCTGCACGCCGACCGTGTCGATGGGCAGGTGCAGCACCTTCCAATGGCCGGAAGCCAGCTGTTTCGCCGCGACCTCATCGATGTCCGCCACGGCGTCGCCGTGATGCAGCACCAGCACGCACGGGCCGGCGCCGGACACCATGGCGGCGAAACCACGGGAACGGAACGCCTGAATCAGGTCCCATGACGGCTGCATGAGCCCCTTGCGATACGGCTGGTGCAGGCGATCCTGCGTGGCAGCGTACAGCAGCGCGTTCGGCTCTTCGCCGGACGCGAGCGCGCGCGGGTTCATCGCCGCGGCCATCAGCGCCACGCGCGACACGTTAAACACCGCGTCGCGATAGGCGACCTCGCCGGGCAGCGCCTCGCGCGCCTTCTCGGTGGACAGTTCGTAGTCGGGCACGAACACGGCCGCCGTGACGCCCGGATCGACCGCGTACTTGACCGTGTGGAAACCGCCGTGCAGCGGGTCTCCACCGGGGATCGGCACCGAGCCGACGCCTTCGGCCGTGTCGAAGTTCCATGAGACGGTCATGCCGCCGTACACCGCCGGCGCCACGTTGTCGGGATGGCCTTCGATGGCGGCCGCCAGCTCGAAGATGGAATCGCGGTTGAGCCGGTCCTCCTGCGCGAACGCGGCAGCGGCGGCGATGCCCGCCACGATGGCTTCGGCGGACGACCCCATGCCGCGCGCCTGCGGGATGTTGTTGTGCGCTTCGAGGATGAACCCGACCTTGCCCAGGCCGAAGGTCTGGCATGCCTTGCGGAACGTGGAGACGACCAGATGGGTCTCGTCGCGCGGCAGCGTGTCCTCGCCCTCGCCATAGATCAGCACTTGCGCGGCACGATTGGACGGGTCACGGCTGAGCGTGAAGGTGAGTTCGTCATGATAATCGAGGGCGAGGCCGACCGTGTCGAAGCCGGAGCCCAGATTGGCGCTTGTAGCCGGCACGCGGACCTTGACCTGTGTACAGATTGGTTCCATGATTCCTTGATTCAGCGATTCCGCCCCCGCAGACGGGGAGGGGAGCAAACGATAGTGAGATCGGGGTGGTTTCGCGGAAACGCCGCGAAACCACCCCCAGTCGGCTTTGCCGACAGCCCCCGACAGCGGGGGGCAGGCAACCGTATGACTAGTCGAGCACGCGCAGGATGGACGGCTCTCCGGTGACGAAGTCCAGCGTGCGGACGGCTTCGACGGTCTCACGCAGCGTGACCTCGTCGGTCAGATGCGTGACGATGCGCAGCTGCTGGATCTCGCCGTCATAACCAGGATCAGTCATCGTCGGCTTGAGATCCTGATTGACGCCGTTGATCGACACGCCGTGGTCGGCGAACTCCTTGGCGATGGCGGCGAGCACGCCCGGCTTGTCGTGGATGAGGAACCGCACGGCGAACGCGGCGCGGCTGGCGCTGATCGGCGCCTTGGGCAGCTCGTGGTACATGGGGATGGACGGGCCGGTGCAGCCTTGAGCGATGTGGCGGGCTTCGGTGACCACGTCGCCGACGACGGCGGAAGCGGTCGGAGCGCCGCCCGCACCACGGCCGTAGAACATGAGGTCGTCGGCCGCCTCGGCCTTGACGAACACGGCGTTGAA
>OLVR01001113.1_pt1 | contig 27916 bp, 28 predicted proteins | sample 1673261 | NCBI WGS metagenome assembly OLVR01 (sample SAMEA3178938, study PRJEB25190) | human gut metagenome | biome: human gut; feature: human-associated habitat; material: faeces | place: Austria | collected 2013 | reverse complement strand
GCAGATTCCTGAAGCACATAAAGTTCCGTTTTCCGGTGTATTTTGGAGACAGGGAGACACAGGAACTTTGTTGGGACAACGAAAGTACCGTTGAAACTGCATGTTTGTTAGAGCGAAAGGGGTAAATAAAGGGGAGAGAGTGGTGTGCTTACGGGGTTTTTACAAGGTGAGTGTCATCAGAGGGGCTTGCGAAAAATTCGGCGATCATGTAGGGAAACATATCTACTTTTTAGTTTGACCGGAGAAAAAGTGGATGGTCGGAAAAATGTGATAGGGTTTAGGCTGTGGATTAGATGTCATAGGTTGTGGCAGTGATATAGATAACAAGACAGACCGCAGTTCAAGCCACTCGATACTAAGGGGCAGACTTGGCAGTGGAATAGATAACAGGAGGATTTGGAATATGGATTTTAGTTTGAATCAAATGCCGTCTACACAGAAAGAAATTGAATGGCAGTGGGAACGGGTTGTAAAAGAAAATATTGATTTTTCTGAAATTGGAGTGAATGGCGCCAGCTGTGATTTTGAGGCTAATTTGGATTATTTTAACTTGACGGATACAAAAGCAGACCAAATTTCGTTTATTGGAAGACGGTATGAGTTTTTTGAACGGGCAGTTGGGTTGCGAGATTTTAGATTAGAAATTTTTGGAGACATTCATCAGGATACACAAATTGGTATGATTTTAAATGGTATTAGCCGATATCGTGAAGAGTCGTTCCCGCATGGTCTGTTTGTTTCATATAGGTATATAGGGGAATCTGTTTACTGTGCTATTACGGTATGTCTTGTTGATAAAGATTTGGGATCAGAGATGGATGTTGCAGTAATCGAGGTTAGTCAAGATGAGAATGCATATGTTCTTCCAGTAGAAGTTTCAGAAGAAGCACTAGACTATTTCTCTTTTGATGACATTATGAGATTAGCATATTGGATCGGAAACTTTTGGGCGGGAGTACAATACGAAATAAATAATCGTCCAGAAGAAATAAGAGTTATTGAACAGAGAGGACCAATTTCACCAGACGACGATGCATATAAATCACAAGATAGAATCGTGTTGATTAAGAGAATAGTTGCTGTTGATAAAGATGGAAGACCTATTGAGTATGGTGCAACTGGTTCAGGACGTAAATATCATGTTCCATCTTGGGGTGTTCGTGGCCATGAACGAACACTTCAAGATGGGAGAATAATTCCAGTAAGAGCATATCGAAAGGGAAAAGAACGAAATAATCCGGAGATTTACATAGAAAAACGATATATATTTGATGATGAAAAAATTGATAATGATATCAATAAATAACCTATTTTAGGAGGAACATAGTGGCAACATTTAGAGATAGAGAAGTGTTTGAGTATTGTGAAAAGACTTTTGAAGAATTAAAGCGACAAGACAATGGATATTTTCCGCATAAACACGATAAAGAGGTATTTAATAGAGCATCAGCACAGTTTGGAATTGGCGTGGAAGAGGTTGATAAGATATACGATTCTTATACTAAGGTTGCTGCTAAGCTAGAAATTATGAAAATTAATCGTCTTCCGAAGAACAAAAGAAAAGCAGCAATGATGAGGAAGATGCAAGATATAGTTTTAAACAATAAGGACCTCCCCTTTTATAAAATTGAAGGTGAACCACAAGAACCAATTGTGCCAGCAACAGATATTATAGAAGAAGGATATAAAGACCTTATATCTACTTTAGCTCATGTCGGTTGGACTATTCCTTTGACCATTGATATACAACAGTTAGAGGAACTACGCAATTGTAGTTTAGATAATGAAAAAATAGAAGAATTTTTTTTGAATTTTTATACGGATAAACAACTAGAAGAATTATCACAAACAATTTGCTCTGCAATAGATAATCAAGGACAAAAAAAGAGATTTGAAGAAGCGTATTCAATTTTTAAACAGGGAATGTATTCCTCTTGTTTGACTGTATTGACGACGATTCTTGAAGGAGTGATTTCAAGTTTTGGAGACGATCCTAAGGATGTGAGAGTAAGGAGAATATGTAATTATCACGCATTTGAAGAAAAAAATAACGGGAATTCTATAAAGAGTCTGTGCTGGCAATCAATTTATGAATACACTACACTCTTGTTTGAAAAAAGTGATTTTTCTAAGAATGAACCAGACGAAACAAATAGACATTGGCTTGTACACGGAAGAACAAGTCAAATTGGAGAGAAGACCGATTGTATAAGAGTAATAAATGCTCTTTCGACAATTTCTAACCTGAGATAAAAACAACCCTCCCGGCCATTATGGTCGGGAGGGGTTCGTGAGTCTATGGGACTTACACATCAACATCGATATTAACACCAGATTTCAGTTCGACGGTGATGTGGTCATCCCAGATAGTAACCTGCTTGATCCAGCGTCGCACCAGCGATTCATCAAATTCGGTGAGGTAGGTAGTTTGCTGCGCAATATAATCCTGCAGGTCATTGATCCGTTTTATCTGTTCATCCCTTGCGGCTGTGTCGACGGTGGTTTGCTGGTGGAGCTCTCGGAGTCTGAAAATCTCATCGGCAATTTCGTCATAGGCTTCTTTGCTCTGGGTTTTCTGGATAAGCTCTTGCTGCAAGGCCGTTAGCTTCTCGTCGATGTTCTCAACGAAAGTTGCCTGCGAAGCTCGAATGACTGAGGCAATGTTGAGCTATAGTTGTGCTTGATAGCTGCTTTTGTCTCCAAGCATCTGGTTAATAGCTTTGACAACAGCATCCTGAAGGACCAGTTCGTTGATGGTTCTGGCGTGGCATTCCAGTCCAGTGGATTCTGGCCTGCTGATGCAGCGCCAGACGATAGAGTTAACTCCACGATTGTTCCAGTGGAGCCTTCGGAACATTTCGCCACATTCTCCGCAGATGACGATTTGGGAGAAAGAAGAACTTCTTTTGCAATCATTTCTGCGTCAGTGCCACTTCTGTTGTGAAAAGTCTGATTCACGATGTTCACCTCGCTTTCTGTAGGTCGCTTTGTTTCGCCTTACACTACTCAATGGAGGTGAGATTGCCGTTTGACCGAAAAATAGAAAAACTTTTTGAAAAGAAAAATCGTCCCCTGAAGAATCAGAGGACAACCATTCATATTAGATGTAGTCCTTAAGCTCGGAGCGGAGCTTCTGGAACAGATTGTCCCTACGATATACAAAGGTATTACGAGAGAGGCTCATTTCCTTGACGCAGTCACGCTCCGATTTTCCCTGCATAATAAGCTGACAGATAAGACGACCTTCCGGGTCCAGCTCATTCAGCTTTACATAGAGAGCGTGAAGAAGTTCTGCATCCTCTAATACTTCAGCGATAGCTGCAGACTCATCTGGCATATCATCAAGCCAGCTTTTGGATTCCTTGATGTAGATACGATATTGTTTACTCTGATTGTCTTTGTTTGCCATAACATTTACATCCGTTGGCTTCATATTTGAAGCGGAGATAACCGTTATGGCTGCCAGTGTTTTTCATAAGATGGTCACCTCGTGTGGATAACTCCGCTTCTTTCCGGTGACCAGCCGTTCGTAAGCTGGCACTCTATTGATATGTTCTTTTGTTCATCAACTACGAACACACCACGTGGCTACAAAGATGGTGAGTTGATGAACAAGTCAGACTGGTTAACGTTTTGTCCGAGACGAGTTTTTAATAACTATCTAAAATATGCCAGATTTCAAAATAAAAACCTCAGACATACCTATGTCCGTTTTTAGGAATAATGAGATGATTGATGGAACGGATAATGATTGAAAATCCTGGATTTACAAAAGAAAAGACCGGACATATACATGTCCGGCTGCCAAAAAACAAATATGAATGAATAGTAAATTTTCTAAGAAAAATAATAACAAATATAAGCAAATAACAAGAAACTGCTTGTATTTGCTACCGAAAATGACTATAATTTTATCGGGTGATTGTATCTATACGTAACTTCGGGAGGTGAAATATGGAAGATAAGTTGAATGATAAATGGATAAACATTTAAGAAGCTGCTGAATACCTAGGTGTCAAGCCAGTGACGCTCCGCGGATGGATACGTAATGATAAAGGAATACCAGCACACAAAATCGGGAAGCAATGGAAGTTCAAATGTTCTGAACTTGATGTGTGGGTTAAAAGTGGAAAAAGCGCTATTGAGTAATTGAGACAGTAAATAAAATACAAGGAGATTCTGGCAATGGCAGTAAAGAAAACAGAGCTATATAGCTCCCTTTGGGCGAGTTGCGATGCATTGCGCGGAGGCATGGATGCATCACAATATAAGGATTACATACTTACACTTTTATTTATGAAGTATGTAACTGATAAATACAAAGGACAGAAATACGGAGATTTGACTGTTTTTGATAAGGCAAATGATCCGAATTCTGACCCTGAGAAAAGAACAGGCTGTTCTTTTGATGATTTTATAGCACTTAAAAATAAGAAGAACATTGGTGAAGGTATAGATAAGATTATAGCTCGCCTAGCTGAAGTAAACGAAGGATTGAAGGGCGTTATAGATATTGCTCATTTTAATGATGAAGCAAAAATAGGTAAAGACAAAGAGATGGTTGATAAGCTTACTAAGCTTATTGCAATTTTTCAGCGTCCTGAACTTGATTTTTCAAAAAACAAAGCAGAAGGCGACGATATTATTGGTGACGCTTACGAATATTTGATGCGTAACTTTGCGTCTGAAAGTGGAAAGAGTAAGGGACAATTCTACACTCCAGCAGAGGTGTCTCGAATTCTTGCAAAAATTATCGGTATCGATAAGTGTACAGACCATGATGCAACCGTATGTGATCCGGCTTGTGGAAGTGGATCTTTGTTAATCAGAGCATTAGCAGAAGCTCCTTTTGAAATTTCAGGCTATGGTCAGGAAAAAGATGGTTCTACAGCTGGTTTGGCAAAGATGAATGCGGTTCTTCATAACAAAGCTACAATTAGAATTATGGCAGGAAATACATTCTCAGATCCTCAGTTTATAAAAACTGATGATCCATCAGAACTTGAGCGATTTGATTATATTGTGGCAAACCCTCCATTCTCTCTTAAAAACTGGTCCGATGGATTAAAAGAGTTTGGGCGATTTTCTGGATATGGGGATAGACCACCTGAAAAGAATGGTGATTACGCTTGGTTAATGCACATTTTGAAAACCCTGAAGTCTACTGGTAAAGCAGCAGTAATTCTTCCTCATGGAGTATTGTTTAGAGGAAATGCTGAAGCAACTATCAGACAGACAATTGTTGATAAAGGCTGGATTAAAGGAATTATCAGCTTACCTCCGAACTTATTTTACGGAACGGGTATTCCTGCTTGCATTCTCGTAATTGATAAAGAAGGTGCGGAAAACCGCGCTGGTATATTTATGATTGATGCAGGCAAGGGCTATGTAAAAGATGGAAGCAAGAACAGACTCCGTGAACAGGATATTTATCGTATTGTAACTACTTTTAATGAGCAGATTACAACAGATCCTAAATATGCTCGTTTTGTACCAAACAAAGAAATTAAGAAAAAGAATGGGTACAACTTAAATATTTCTCGTTACATTAATTCTTCTGACTCGGAAGATATTCAGGATATCTATGCGCATATTCACGGTGGTATACCAGCAGCGGATATTGATGCACTAGAACGTTTCTGGACTGCATTTCCGACTCTGAAGAATGAACTTTTTGGTGCGTTTAGTGAAGGATACTATAAGCTGAATGTAGAAGAAGATGTGATTCGTCAGACAACATACTCTAACGCAGAATTTGCTGTTTATGGAGAAATGATTGATGAAGCATTCGCAAGTTGGAAGTCTTACGCAGATTCTAAACTTAAGAATTTGAAGGCTGGCGTTTCTGCAAAAGAACTGATTATTGAATTGGCTCAAGCTATATTGAAAGAGTTTGAGAGCCTTTCACTTATTAATAAATATGATGTATATCAGATACTTCTTGCGTACTGGAATGAAGTGCTTAGTGATGATGTTTCTATGATTATCTCCGACGAAGCTGGTTATGGCGTTGCAAGAGAAACAGAAAACATTATGAAAGAAACAAAGAAAAAAGATGATGATGGGAATCCGGAATTGAAAGTTGCAGGATGGGAAGGAAAACTTATTCCCAAAGCGCTTATTATTTCCGAACTTTTCCCGGAAGAGAAAAAAGCGATGGATGACCTTGTTGATTTTGTTGTAGAAACAGATTCTCGCCTTATGTCTTTAGTTGAAGAATCTGCAGAGGATTCCGTTGTGTCCGATGTGGCTGAAGGTGGAAAAGTTAAGAGCAAGGATATCCAAGAAAAGATGGATGAAATCATGAGCCATGTTCATACTCCACTGATTGATGGACTAGTCAAATTACAGGGCATGCTTCCTATGAAGAAAAAGGAGTATGTGGATTATATTAGTAACAATATTATTCTCGAAGTGGCTTATACAGAAAAAGGTACCGTGACGAAGACATCCGTCGCATATGCATTGGCAATGGCACGCGCAGAAGCACAAGCTCCGGAAGCATATGCAGATGATTATGCAGAGTTGAAAGCTGCGTTTGAATTAGCTAAGAAGTCCGAAGAATCAACAAAGCTTATCAAGGAGATGGATAAAGAACTTGATGAGAAGGCTCGTGAGAGATATGCAACTTTAACAGACGATGAAATCATAGATTTACTGGTAAATAAAAAATGGTATTACACCATCGGTACAGGTATTAATGATTTGTATGCAGCAATTTCCCATCAGCTTGCAGACCGCATTATTGAACTTTCTAAACGTTATGAGAATACTCTTCCTGATCTTATGAAGCAGACTGCTGACTATGAGGCAAAGGTCAAGAGTCATCTGGAGAGGATGGGCTTCAAATGGTAAGAGAATTAAAACATATGGAGATTGGTGATATTCCAGTAGACTGGAAACTCCAAACATTTGACGAAACGTTTAGGGTGATATCCAATAATACTCTGTCACGCGAAAATTTAAATAATCGTGGTGGTGCTGTAAGAAATATTCATTATGGTGATATTTTAACAAAGTTTCCGGAAGTATTGGATTGTAACGAAGAAGAAATTCCATACGTAAATGAGTTATCTCTGTTATCCTCATCGACTCAATTACTTCAGGACGGTGACATTGTTGTTGCAGATACGGCAGAGGACGAAACTGTTGGAAAAGTTATTGAGGTACAGAATCTCGGTGATAGTAAACTTGTTGCAGGACTTCATACCATTCCATGTAGAGTGAAAAAAGGTGATTTTGCTCCGGGGTGGTTAGGATATTACATGAATTCCGATTTATTTCACAATCAAATATTGCCATATATAACAGGTATAAAAGTGTCATCAATATCAAAAGGAGCTATATCAAAGACGTTGATATTGGTACCTCCATTTGATGAACAGGAGAAAATAGTACAATCATTAAATAAAATACAGTTATTAATGACAGCAGAAACAAAAGTTGTAAATAAGATAAAGCTTGTTAAAAATGGATGTTTATCGAAAATGTTTCCACAAAAGGATGACACAGTTCCAAAAATGCGTTTGCCAGGATTTACTGAAGCTTGGGAACAGCGTAAGCTTGAAGATATTTATGGTTCTATTGGAAATGCATTCGTAGGAACAGCGACTCCGTATTATGTGGAAAGCGGTCATTTTTACCTTGAATCGAATAATATCAAGGATGGACAAATCAATCATAATACAGAAGTTTTCATCAATGATGAGTTTTATGAAAAGCAAAAAGATAAATGGCTTCATACTGGTGACATGGTTATGGTTCAGTCAGGTCATGTTGGTCATGCAGCCGTAATCCCTGAAGAACTCAATAATTCTGCGGCTCATGCATTGATTATGTTCAGAAATCCAAAGAAAGAAATTGAACCATATTTTCTGAATTACCAATATCAGACATTAAAGTCAAAAAAGAAAATCGAGAACATTACGACAGGTAATACCATCAAACATATTCTTGCTTCGGAGATGCAACAGTTTGAGGTAGATATGCCAGAATTGGCGGAACAGAAGAAAATTGCAGAGTATTTCCGTGCCCTCGACCACCTCATCACTCTTCATCAGTGTAAGTGTGATAAATATTCGAATATTAAAAAAGGTATGATGAGCGACTTGCTTACAGGGAAAATACGATTAGTTTAGGAGGAATGTACGCATGAGTATTGGCGACACAGAAAGAGCTACCCAAGATCGTGTAGTTAGCTTCTTTAAGGATAGAGATATCCTTGATTATGAATACGTAGGCAATTTAAGAGATGCTGCAAACAAGAACATCCGTGAAGACCGTCTTCGTGCGTACTTGCGCCTTAGCGGTTACAGCCAGAAATTGATTGACGGAGCTGTTTCTGAACTGGTAAAAGCAGCAGATGATATGACACATGGTTTGTACGATGCAAATCATAAAGTCTATTCTCTTTTGAAGTATGGTGCCAAGGTAAAGGAAACAGCCGATGGAGCACCAAAGACGGTTTATTTCATGGATGTGGAAACACCTACAAATAACAACTTTGCGATTGCCGAGGAAGTTACAGTGGTTGGTCGTCAGGAAAAGAGACCAGACCTTGTAATTTATGTGAATGGTATTGCGATGGCGGTCATTGAATTGAAGAAAAGTAGTGTATCTGTTTCTAATGGTATTCGTCAGAATTTGACAAATCAGAAAGATGGATTTATCGCTCCATTCTTTACGACGATGCAGTTTTGTATGGCTGGTAATGAAATAGAAGGTTTGCGCTATGGAACGATTCAGACCAAAGAGAAATATTATATGGAATGGAAACCAGATGGATTCCATGAAAATGAGGATGAGCGTGACCCAGAGGATGCACGCATTATGGCTTATTGCGAAAAACTAGACAACCTGCTTTTACAGCAGATTTACCAGATGTTTGATAAAAAGCGTTTTATTGACCTTATTGAAAACTTTGTTGTGTATGACAAGGGAATCAAGAAGATGTGCCGATACAATCAGTTCTATGGTATCAAGCGTACACAAAGGCGATTGGCAAAACAGCACGGCGGTATTATTTGGCATACTCAAGGTAGTGGAAAAACACTTACTATGGTCTGGCTTTCAAAATGGATTCTTGCAAATTGTGAAGAAGAGAATCCTCGCGTGCTTATCGTTACAGACCGAGACGAGCTGGATGAACAGATTGAAAAAACTTATATCGGTGTTGATGAAAAGATTACCAGAACCAAGAGTTGCGATGACTTGCTTCAGAAATTAAATTCTTATGATGATTCATTGTTGTGTTCATTGGTGCATAAGTTTGGCCGTCGTGGTGGTGAAGCCACAGAAGCTGATTATGATAAGTATATTGATGAGTTGAAAAAAGCACTCCCTGCAGATTTTAAGGCAAAGGGTAAAATTTTTGTATTTGTAGATGAGTGTCACAGAACTCAGTCTGGTAAATTACATGCAGCAATGCAGGCAATTATGCCGGAAGCTATCTTTATTGGTTTCACTGGTACACCATTATTAAAGAAAGATAAGAAGACAAGTATCGAAGTTTTTGGAACATACATCCATAGCTATAAGTACAATGAAGCGGTTAAAGATGGTGTTGTACTGGATTTGAGATATGAATATAGAGATATTCCGCAGGATATTACAGCCCATGATAGGATTGACCAGTGGTTTGATGTTAAGACTCGTACTCTTTCAAGCAGAGCAAAGGCAAAACTAAAAGAGAAATGGGCAAGCATGCAGAAGATTTATAGCTCACGTTCAAGACTTGAGCGTGTTGCTTGGGACATCATTCAGGATTTCGACTTGAAGCCTCGTCTGATGGATGGTAATGGAAATGCTATTCTTGTAGCTGATTCTATTTATACTGCATGTAAGTATTATGAAATCTTCCAGCAGCGTGGGTTTAAGAAATGTGCAATCATTTCATCCTACACACCACAAGCGGGAGACCTCAGAACAGACACTGTAAGTGCTGATGATGAAACAGAGACTTTTGAAAAATACGAGATTTATCTTCGCATGTTAGGCTTTGACCCTGACAACCTTCCGGAGAAAGTTTCAATTCAGAAGAAAGCGGAAGATTTTGAGAAAGAGGTAAAGGAAAAGTTTGTCAATGAACCTGCAAATATGAAGTTGCTTATTGTAGTTGATAAGCTTCTCACAGGATTTGATGCACCTCCTTGTACATATCTTTATATTGATAAGAGCATGCAAGACCACGGTTTGTTCCAAGCAATCTGTCGTGTAAATAGACTGGATGGTGATACCAAGGAATTTGGTTATATTGTGGATTACAAGCAGCTTTTTGGAAATTTAAGAAATGCTATGGGTAAGTACACATCTGGAGCATTTGAGAACTATGCCTCTGAAGATGTAGATGGACTTCTTAAAGACAGAGGTGATGAGGCTATTAAACATTTCAAGGATATTTACGAAGAGATAGAAGAATTATGTGAGGGTGTCGAAGCTCCGAGAGAAGATTTGCAGTATCTTCACTATTTCTGCGGCGTTTCCGGTATGAGCGAAGACATGGATGAAATCTATGCTCGTCTTCGTGAAAAATTATATAAACTCGTAAGCAGTCTAGTTCGTGCTTATGCTGAAGCAAAGCAGTATATGATTGATATTTGTTCTGCAACAGAACTTAATACTTATGAGAATAAAGTACATTTCTATATTGAGTTAAAGCAAACTATCGGAAATAAGAGTGGCGATTTCTTGGATTTCAAAGCTTATGAACCTGACATGCGTAAACTCATCGATAATTATATTGTAGCCTCTGATAGTATTAAGATTGGCGAATTTGATGATTTAACATTGCTAGATTTTGTTGTTGACCAAGGAGAAACAATGACGGATGATGAGACTCCTTCCGGGCAAAAGGAAGGCGCTGCAGAAGCCATCGAAAATAACATTCGTCGCAAGATGGTAGAGAAGGTTACTGTCAATCCAAAATACTATGAAAAGATGTCAGCTATTTTGGACAAGCTGATTCAGGATAGGCAGCAAGGAGTTCTCTCATATAAAGAACTTCTTGAAGAGTACATCAAGTTAGCAAAAAATGTAGAGCATCCGGAACAGAATGATGACTACCCAGAGAGCATTAGAAAGAGTAAGGCAATGCAAGCATTATATGATAATGTTGGTAGTGATGAAGACCTTGCTATTAAGCTTCATAAAGCCGTTATGGAAAGCAAGATGAGTGGATTCCGTGGTGATTCTATTAAGGAAAATCGTATTAAAAGAGCGTTATTCGCTATTCTCAATGATGATGCAGCGGTTGAACGTCTCTTCAAAATTATTGAGAAACAGGAGGAATACTAACAGATGAGAATTGTGATTTCGGGCATACCGATTGATATTCAAAAAAAGAATATTAAGAACATGCATCTTCAGGTAAAACCACCTGATGGACATGTTGTGATTTCAGCTCCGGCATCTATGGATGACAAGGCTATCGAGGTGTATGCTCGAACTAATCTCAGCTGGGTAAAAAAGCAGATTGAAAAGTTCCAGCAACAACCTCGAAGCGCTAAGCGTCAATATGTTAGTGGCGAAACAATGTATATCTGGGGAAAGCAGTATTATTTAACCTTTATTCCGGATTCTCAAAAGAACAACTTTGAAATCCAAGGTGATAAAGTGCTGCTTTCCATGAGAGAAGATAGTACAGTAAGGCAACGAGAAAACTATGTTCGTGAACAATATCGTTTGCTGTTAAAAGGTGAAATTGAGAGACTCCTTCCTAAGTGGGAAACCATTACAGGATTGAAGTGTGATTCATGGCAAACGAAATATATGGTTACACGTTGGGGAACATGTAACACTGATAAAAAGAAATTATGGTTCAATCTTCAGTTAGCCCAGAAGCCAATTGAGTGTTTGGATTATGTTATTTTGCATGAATTGATTCATCTGAGGGAACGTACTCATAATTCCACTTTCATAGCCTATATGGATTTGTATATGAAAGATTGGCGAGCTATTAGGAAACAGTTAAATGATTCGAAGCTGGACTATTATGATGCTCAAGATGAAAGCCCATTGCAGAAGCTAATAGACCAAAATCGGTACGATGAAATTAAAGATGCTGTATTAAGCTATTTAGCTCCTGAAGTTAAAGAAAAACGAGCAACATTATCTGATATCGAGATTCAAAATGTTGTTCATATTGAGCAGATTGAAGATGGAGCAATTGGATTTTCTGTAATCGTATCTTGCGATATCGAACATTCTGTATCAAAAAGTGGCAAAATATCATTCACAGAAAGGTGGTTAAATGTTCGTTGCAAAGTTCTTTTAGGAGTTGAGCTTAGCAATTTTGAAATTGTCCTTATTTCCGAATGTGAGCAGCAGGAAGATTCAGACAATGATAAATATTCTGGAGAGTTAGTTCCTATTATTTCTAGAAATTCGTTTGATAATGAAGCCACTAAGTTTTTGGAGAAATATTATCCTATTGCGCTTGAAGAGCCTGTGGCAGTGCCAATCAGAACTATCGCAGAGGATATGGGACTAATCATTACAGAGAAAGAACTTCTTTCTTCTGAATTAGACGTTTTTGGATTGGTTGTTTTTGAGGACGGCAACGTTCAGGATAAAAATAAAAACATTGTTATCCGCAATGCAAAACGTGGAATGATTTTTATCGATCCTAGTGTGTATTTTGAACGTACTCTAGGTACTGTAAATTTCACAGTTGCACATGAGTGCTTCCATTGGTTTAGACATCAGCCATACCATGCATTAATGAAGATGCTTGGTTCTGATGATAAACTAGGGAAAATTATTCAATGTTCAATTGGTAGCAATGGCAAAGACACAGAAAAGTGGAAACCTATTGACTGGATGGAGTGGCAGGCTAATGGAGTGGCACTGCATATCCTTATGCCAACCAAGACTGCAAAAGTAAAAATTGATGAGTTAATAAAAAAATATCAAATCACTTTTGATGGAATCGATGGCTATAGAATTGAAGAAATGATTTCAGAGCTTGCTGATTTCTATGGCTTATCGAAGCAAGCTGTAAAGATGCGTATGCGAGAGTTGGGTTACTCAAAAGTAGATGGTGCCTTTACATATGTCAATGGACAGTATGTTACTCCATTTACATTTGATGCATCAGCGCTATCTGATAATCAGTCGTTTACTATTGCGTCTACAGATTTATTTAAAGCTTACTGCTTAAATAAAGATTTTAGAAAAGCGCTTGATACTGGTAAGTTTGTTTATATCGAAGGTCACGTTTGTATAAATGATGAAAAATATATAAATCGGTCAGACGGTCAAATTAATCTTACGCAGTATGCTTTATCTCATATGGATGAGTGCTGTCTTGTGTTTGACATGGGATATAGCTACGAATCCAAGTATCAAGGACAAAAATACTATACTCAAATGATGTATAAAACTCCGAGCCAACCTAATGGTCAGGAATACTCATTTGAAATGAATCACCATAACAAAACCTTATTAGCACAGATTCAGGGTGCAAAAAATAGTGCAGACGCTATGCGATTGTATCCGGGAGCATTTTCTGAAACGTTAGTTTAACTAATGAAGGAAAGAAAATTGTCAAATAAAAAGTTGGCTGATTCGTCCTTGGTCGGCGAAAAGACAATTCAAAGATTGAGAAATAATGAAGAATACCCAACGACGGGACAAACTGTTATGGGATTGTGTTACGGATTAAAATTGTCAGTTCCGGAAGCAGAAATGCTAATCAGTAAGACGGAATTCCATATAAAACCGACAACACCACAAAATAATGCATACAGATGTGCGTTGAGTGCATGTGCTGAAACTAGCATCTATGTAATAAACGAAATGTTAGAGTCCTGTGGGTATGAACCGTTCGGAAGTTCATCATTTGATTAGTATTGGAGGAGGATGCCTAATGAAGAAAATTGAAGGTTCGCCTAAGAATCTAAAACAACTATTACAGAATACAAAATATTCTATTCACTATTATCAGCGTGAATATATGTGGCAGCGTAAGCACATAGAAGAATTGATCGATGACCTTACATCAGAATTCTTGGAATATTATAAAACAGATGATCCAAGACAAGCTGTAGCTGATTATGGCGCATATTTCATGGGCTCCATTGTTTTGGCAGGAAGAGAAAATGCGATTATTGATGGTCAGCAAAGATTTTCGTCTTTGACACTATTGCTGATGTATCTTAATAACAGATTAAAGACTATCGGCCAGAGTTATAACATGATTGAGACTATGATTTTCTCAGAATCCTTCGGTACTAAGTCTTTCAACATCAATGTTGATGACCGTCAGGATTGTATGAATGCAATTTTCAACGATACTGATTTTGATACTACCGGTGCCGGAGAGTCTATAAAGAACCTTTATGGTCGATATCAGGATATTCAGGATGTTTTTCCTGCTGATATTACAGATGATATGTTATTGCATTTCTGTGATTGGGTTGCGGAGAAAGTATTCTTTATTGAGATTGTTGCAACAACTGAGCAAGATGCTCATAAAGTATTTGTTACTATGAACGACCGTGGTTTGAGCCTTACATCTACAGAAATGTTAAAGGGCTATATTCTTTCGGAAATTAAATCCGATTCTTCTCGTGAAAAGATGAATGGTATTTGGAAAGATAAAGTTTTTACATTAAAGAAAGATGACGACAAGGGCGATGAGACATTTATTAAAGCTTGGCTTAGAGCACACTACGCGGAAACAATCCGTGAGACAAAAGCCGGTGCTGTAAATAAGGACTTTGATATCATCGGTGGTTCCTTCCACAAGTGGGTACGAGATGAACGTGATAAACTAGGTCTTAATGACTCTGATGATTTCGAGTTGTTCATAAAGAAATTTGCAAGATTCGCAGAGGTTTATGAGCGTATCCGTCAGGCAGAAACAATGTTCGCTGAAGAAACAAAGTATGTATATTACAATGCGCAAGTTAACTTCACATTACAGCCACAGCTATTATTAGCACCTGTATGTTATGAAGATTCATGGCCAGTTATTATTGAGAAGATTAATCTGGTAGCAAGATTTATTGATGTTTTGATTGTATCCAGAGTAACGAATTACCGCTCTGTTGATTACAGCACAATTAAAAACTTTGTTTTCAATGTTACTAAGGATATCCGCATGACAGACATACCTACATTGAAACAGAAATTAGAACAGCAGTATATCAATCTTGCATTTGACCCGGCAGCAGCATTAAGTGATTTAAGACTGAACAGTTTTACTAAGAAATATATCAAGAATATCCTTGCGCGTATTACTGGATATATTGAAGAACAGACTGATGTTGCCTCAAATTACTGTAATTACATGAATACTCAAACAAAGAATCCGTTTGAGATTGAGCATATTATTACAGACCATTATGAATGGTTTACGGCAGAGTATTCTGACCAAGATGATTTTAGACGTTGGAGAAATAGCATCGGTGCTTTATTACTTCTTCACAAGAGCATCAATGCAAGCTTAAATGATGCAAAATATGATTATAAGCTTAAGAAGTATTGCTCTAACGAAGGCAATATCTACACGGAATCACTTGGTGAATTAGCGTACCAGAATAACCCTAAATTCAAGAAATTTATTGCTGACAATTCTCTTGGATTTAAAGCCTATGCATCATTTGGTAAGAATGAGATTACTGAGAGAATTGCTGTTCTCGTTGATTTGGTAAAACTTGTTTGGAATGATGACATGTTTATATAATCCGGAGAAAGGAGAAAGTTTTCATGGTGTTTAATACTTTTATAAAATGCCAAGTTTGTGGATGTATTACTAATATGCACAAAAATGATAGCGATAGTGAATTGCTAGAGGATTCGGTTATTCGAAAATTTTGGGTAACGACTGCTAATGAATATTTAATATAATTAAAAAGGCGAAACAGTGTTTAGCTAATCTGAGAATTATACATGGATCATTAATGACGAATGAGAAAAAAATTCTTAGGTTACAGGTTGACAGATAGCAAACGCCTCATAGTCAGTATATAGAATGATTTATGATTTTTTGAGAAAATAGCCTTAACAATTTAGACCAGTCCAAAAAGTTTAATCTTAACTTTTTGGACGCTACCTGATTATATGAGGAGTGGAGTAGATAGTGAAAAAAGGTGAATTAGAAGCAAAAGAAATACTTGAAAAACTTGGTGAACAATTTGATGAGGATTACCACGATGATAATTCCAAAAGCAGTATGCCTGATTTGAGATACAAGAATGGACGATATCTAGAGGTGACGCATACAAGACATAATAATGCGATTTTTACTTCTGCAAACAAATTTTCAAAGAAATCAATAACGGAGCAATTGGAGATAGAAATTAAGGCTGCTGATGCAATAGAAAGAATGTGTAATTCGGGGTATGGGAAAGATAATACAGAAAAAAAACAATGCATGGAAGATTGTAAATTATTAAAAAGTCATATGGGCTATGACGCTACATTTTATGAAAATAAATTTAACGAATTTAAATGTGATATACCCATGAGTATGTTTTCGGCAGAAAATATAATGAACGAGATTACAAAAGATAAAGGTAAAAAATATCCTAATGGAGACACAGATTTATTTATTTTTGCAGCTTTTGACGAGTTCAAATTTTTTGAGGAATTATTGGAACAATATGAATGGAATGGATATAGCAGATTAGCTGTTAATCAAATTTTTGCATCACCATTTCAAGTTATATATATATGTTCATGGGATATAGAAAGGCAAAAGTACAATATACAGCACCAGAAGATAAAGAAAATTGTAAAAATAAATGCTAAACAGCTTAAAATAGTGACTTTTGAGACCGTTTCAAGTTTTGTGTAAACTCAAAAAACTGACATAAGATTTTATTGATAGTTATACTAAGAGCAGAGACCAGCTTTTTCGATAGCCTGCGTGTGACGGATATGACCGCTGCTGGTAAGAATATCACGTCGGGTCATTTTCAGATAATCGTCAATGGTTTCCAGCCAGTCTTTCATATACATTGGTTCTTTGTTAAGGGCGTGTACCTCAGCAATATCAAGATAGGCGGTGACAATCTTATTGAGAGCTTTCAGCATGAGGATCATAATCAATGCTGGTTGCATAGATTTCCAGAACTTTTCTCCAAAATACTTTTTCTGAAGAGCGGATGTCTCTGATACGGGCAAGCAATTCATCAAAGTAATTGCCACCGCCCAAACGCTTTAATCTGTCATCGTCTAATGCAAATCCCTTTTTCATGTATTCTTTTAAGATTCCCATAGCCCAAATACAGAACTGTGTACCACGATGGGATTTTACACGGTAGCCGACGGAGATAATGACATCAAGGTTATAGTAATCTACCTGATATGTTTTTCCATCAGAGGCAGTTGTTGCAAAATTTGCAACAACTGAATTTCGTTGTAATTCCCCTTCTTCAAATATGTTTTTGATATGTCTTGAGATAGTAGATTTATCTCTTTGAAAAAGCTCTGCCATTTGGTCTAGTGACAGCCATACAGTATCTTCATCAAAGGTAGTTTCTATCTTGGTTAAGCCATCTTCGGCTGTGTACATAATTATGCTTGAATTTCTCATATAATCAGTCCTCCTGTATTGGTGTATCATTTTTCTTCGCCCTGCTCTTATATATTGTACTGATTCTTGCATTGGGGTGAGCAGGACTCTATGTTTGATCTTGAGGCGGCAAATGCCTTGCCGCAGTGTTTCCATACCTTCAAGCTGGAGGTGTCATCGGTCAGCATAAAGGAAAACAGCATCTGTATGCATAACAATAAGGAATTGAAAAGGGCAGTTCCTTTGTATAAAATTATAAGCGACGAAAAAAAGCAAAAGAGAACTGCACCATGTACAATAGTATAATTGAATTTATTGAAAAAGACACTACTAAAATTGAAAAAAGTACAAAGTAAAAAGATATTTGGAAGTGTTGCTGCGAAAAATGCAGAACTTATAGGCAGGGACACTCATACATAGAAACATTATTTTATGGAAAAAAGGTAAGATTTCACGTATAATGATCTTAAAAATTTTAAGTAAACAATGGATTGGAGGTTGCTTATATGCAAATTTCAAAAAAAGATTGGAAGTTGTTTGGAGCATGTGTCGGTAATTGGCAAGAAACTTATATGGAACGATTGGTTAGGGAGTATATGATTTTATTGGACGGAGAGGGAAGTGCTTCAGATAAATTCTGGAAACTGGAGGAACGAATAAAAAAAGACAAAAGACATCCGGGAGTATTGTGTGAAGTAAGTAAAGAAAATATGGTTTTTGATATTGTGACATTAATTAATAGTGGTGTTATTAATATTGCTGATTTAGCAGAATTTAGTGATGGATTAAAAGAAAGCGTTGATCTGCTTTTGCATAGATAGCAAGTAGATGGTTAGCCTTGCTCGTGGAGCTTGGACGCAGACCATTTGCAGAATGGAGATTAAAATGAAGTTACGAAATGTGCTTATTGTTGTTAAAGATATAGAACAATCCAAGAAGTATTACCATGACCTATTTGGTTTAGAAATGCTTTTGGATAATGGTGGAAATATGATTCTTTCCGAGGGGCTTGTGCTTCAGGAAGAGGAATGTTGGAAAGATTTTTTACAGGGGGATGTTCTGCCAAGAAATAATCATAGTGAGCTTTATTTTGAGGAGGCAGAGATAGAAAGTTTTGTGGACAAATTGGAACGCCTATATCCGGAAACAGAGTATGTTAATCCGTTGACGACACATAGTTGGGGACAGAAAGTCATTCGATTTTATGATCTTGATGGGAATTTGATTGAAGTGGGAACACCGACATAAGATGATTTGACGGGACTGCGCTCAAAAATGCAATAGGTGGAACAAAAACGGCAAATGCAGGCATTGTTGGCAATCTTACAATTAGGACTGCAAATACCATACAGCAAGTGTTAAAAAAAACATAGTTGATTATTCGACTTAGAATCTTAGAGGAGGGACTCCTATTTTTGAAAAAGAAAAAAGGTGAAGTAACTATTCGTTCCAGTGCGGCAGAATACTTAACCTATGTTGCCTCTGTCGGTGATCAGCAGGACAGTATTGAGATGCGCTACGAGAATGAGAATATATGGCTGACACAGAAGATGATGGCTACACTATATGACATTGGTTTGCCAACGATAAATGAACATATTAAAAAGATTTATGCAGATAGTGAATTAGAAGAGTCTGCAACTATTCGGAATTTCCGAATAGTTCAAACTGAAGGTTCGCGTCAGGTGTCTCGTGATACAAAGCATTATAATCTTCAAATGATTATCGCTGTCGGCTTTAAAGTGAATAATGAGCGAGCAGTGCAGTTTCGTAAATGGGCCAACAGCATCGTCAAGGACTATACCATCAAAGGCTGGGTTATGGATGATGAGCGTCTTAAAAATGGTGGTTCCGTACTTACAGTAGAATATTTCGACCGTTTGCTTGAGCAGATTCGTGAAATCCGCCTCTCTGAGCGCAGATTTTATCAAAAGATAACAGACATCTATGCTACAGCTCTTGATTATGACCGAACAGCAAAAACATGTAAAATGATTAAAATTGTGAAGGTGACGGAGGTGTCGAACCATTATGAGTAATGTGAAGGAATACAAAGATATAGTGGCATTTCACCCTGGATATTATATTGCAGATATTATTGATGATATGGAAATAAGTCAGAATGAGTTTGCCACCAGGATGGGAACAACAGTAGAGACGTTAAGTAAGTTGATCAATGGGCAGGCTAATATCTCAAATGACTTAGCAACGAAGCTTTCTGTAATGCTTGGAACGAGTGTAGAAGTTTGGCAGAATTTGCAGAATACTTATGATCAAAAGTTGATTGAGATACAGCAGGTTAGTATGTCTGCTCATGTGTAAGATGTGGACATTGCTTAAGTATTTTGTTGATTAATTTGGTTAATCCGGATTTGAATCTTGGGAAAAGTTTTGGTTGAACAGAGGTTTGGATGATGATAAGATTTAGTTGGGGCAATAGTGAACACGTGAGTTCACATTTCATAACTAAGAAGTAATGGATTGGAGAAGTGCTTATGGCAGATAAAATTGGAACCGATGAATATGGGGAAATACTTATATATCAGACTGATGATGGGCAGACAAATATAGAAGTTAAAATAGAAGATGATACAGTGTGGCTGACACAACAGCAGCTTACTGAATTATATCAATGCAGTAAATCAAATATAAGTGAACATATAAAGCATATATTCGAAGAAGGTGAACTGGATAAGGATTCAGTTGTTCGGAAATTCCGAACAACTGCAGATGATGGAAAAACATATAATGTAACTTATTACAATTTAGATATGATAATATCTCTTGGATACCGTATTAAATCAGTGATTGCAACAAGATTCAGGCAGTGGGCAACAAAGCGGTTAAAAGAATATATGATTAAGGGATTTACGATAGATGATGAGCGTTTGAAAGGAAATGGTGGAGGAAATTACTGGAAAGAGTTACTTGACAGAATCAGGGATATAAGATCTTCAGAAAAGGTCTTGTATCGTCAGGTTCTTGATTTGTATGCTACGAGTGTAGATTACAATCCTCATAGCGAAGAGTCTGTTAGATTCTTTAAAATTGTTCAGAATAAACTTCACTATGCAGCACATGGTCATACTGCGGCAGAGGTTATATATCAGCGGGCAGATGCAGAAAAGCCATTTATGGGGCTTACTTCATTTGCCGGAGAGTTACCGGCATTAAAGGATATAGGAATTGCAAAGAAATATCTTGAAGAAAATGAACTCAAAGTATTAAACAATCTTGTTTCTGGTTATTTTGATCTGGCTGAAATTAATGCAATTGAGCATAAGCCAATGTATATGGATGATTATGTTAAGCAGCTGGATAGCGTGTTGTCATCCGGAAATAGAAAACTTTTAACTGGAGTTGGTTCTGTAAGTCATAAACTGGCATTGGAGAAAGCAAAGTCAGAATACAGAAAATATCAGGAGATTACTTTGACGCCAGTCGAAAAAGCATATCTTGAAAGCATTAAAGAAGTTTCCAAGGAAGTGAAAAGGAGATAACATGAGATTGCATACATATTATGTGTTTTAAATTGGGGAAACAGTGTTTACCAAATTAAACAAGTCAGATTATTACTTGAGGAAGGACAAGAGGATAACAAATGAGCAAAAAAATACACAGAGTGCCGGTTGTTCTTGATGCAGGAGAAATTAAGGATTTGCCACCGGAAGATATTCGGATGATTTTAAGAGGTGCAGATGAACTGATTTTTACCGGTGGGAGAAACATGCTTGCCAAACTATTAAAAGGTTCCAAGGATAAAAAGATATTGGAATACAAACTGAATGAATGCCCGGCGTATGGATATTATCATAGCCTAAAACTAAATGATATTAGCAAATGTGTTGATTGGATGATTGAGAAAGATTACCTCAGGATTAAGTATGATTATCGACTTCCTTTATTGGTGTTTTCCGAACAAGGATGGGAGATAGAAAAGGAAACATTTGCGGAAGAACTTTACCAAAGATTTTGTTTGGATGTAAAAGAAAAACATGCCCGTGTCATTTTCGAATTAAAAGAAGTAAACAGACAGGTTGTTTTGCGTGTGCTTGACAAAATAGAGGCAGAAGGAACAGATGAATTTCTAGCTTGCTTAGAAGCGTGGAGACGAATGGAAGTGAAAAAAGTTGCAGCACGGATCACAGATGTTGAAACTACGATTAAAAACAGAACAAACCTATCAGAATAGAAAATGAGTTTGATTTTTTAATGGAGGACAGGACAATGGCGAATGAGGAAAAGGAATTATATAAGTTTGTGAACGATCCGAAATATCGAAGCAAAGTGATTGCTAAAATTCACAAGAATAGTGACAATGCCTATAATAAGCGGATCAAGAAGATTGAACATGAGAGAGATGCACTGTCTAAAAAGAGAACTCGCGAAATTACGCGTATTGCCAATGACAGATGGGAAAGCCTGGCTGGCGGATCAATTGGGGTCAATCGGACAGAAGGAAAAATACAGATCAATAATACAACGGTCTTATTTTCGAGCATTCGGGGTGCGGAAATGAACATGATGACCGGTTGCCGTGTTGTCACCCGGGAGAGTTCCAAAACCAAATCAAAGAAACATGCTTCTTTAGGAGGCGCTGTAGCCGGAGGCATGCTATTTGGACCGCTTGGAGCAGCAGTTGGGGCTGTTGGGCTTGGCGAAATGGATGGAAAGACCACCGGGACTACGGTGTCTGATCAGATACCTACCTGTACTCATCTGGGCGTTATGGTCAATATTGATGGTTTTATGTCAGAGGTGGTATTGCTCTCGAATCAAGTAGACCAAACGAGTGCTGTATTTATCAATGCCAGAAATGAAGCACAGAGTATTATTGCGCAGCTTGGCAAATTGGCTAAGATGCCTGTTCCAGCGCACTTTTTGCAGCCGGAGGAGGAACAGTCTGTGAAAGAGATCGAAGCGCAGATCGCGGCCAAGCAGTCAGAGCTCCAGATTGCCATCAACGACAGACCAACATATGATATTCCGGCTATGTATCGTACTCCAGAGCAGCGGGGAATGTCGGATGAGCAGTATTTGCAGTATTTAAATAATACAGATGCACAAAGAATGTCACAAAGTGTAGCGTATGAGGATGCGTTAAAAGGGACACAATCGGAGCAGAAGGCAGTTTGGCAGACCAAAAGCGAAGCAGAACGAGCTGAAAGAAACGCTCACATAGAGCGAAGAGTGGATAATGCAGGTTATCTGAGTACGCTCAGTTCGGTTGCCACATTGATCTATAATATTATTTTTTGGTTTCTGTCTGTATTTGTGCTGATTTTCGCTATTGCAGGATTTGCAAATGCAGGTATTGTGAGCGGTATTATTTATTTGATCACAGCGATAATGATCAATCCGCTGGTTGGCGATCATATTCGGGATAAGGGCGCTGCATTTCCTAAATGGGCGGTTATTATTATATTGATCGTTGGATTTCTGGCGGGAGCGTTGACGTTTCCGATCACGGATACGTCATCTAATAAAACAGCGAGTATAGAAAGAGTAAATTTTTGAAAGATATTCTCATTTAGCGTTGCGTTGATTTCTTTTTTGTGTATAATGATAACTGAGATCGTTCGATATGCATTGTGCCTGTCAGAGGATGACGGTGCTTGATCTTGCATACGAAGGTCATAATATAATAAAAACAGGGGAGCTTGAATATAGCAGGCTGAGAGGAAGTGCTCAAACTTCGACCCTTTAACCTGATGCGGATAATGCCGCCGTAGGAAGTCATGATAAGAAGATTTTTTGCAGGAGGCATCAGATGTCTCCTGTTTTTTTACTTTATAGGAAACTTCTTGTTTTCATTATTGGGTTAGGGTGTCAGTGGATTTTGGCACTAGGATCCATTACCAACAGAGGAGGAAAAGCATGGTAAAAGTAAATGGTGAGTTGTTAGATCTTGCAGGAAAGACAATTTCTGAATATTTGACAACAACAGAGTATGATCCAAAGCGAATTGCGGTAGAGCGCAATGGAGAAATTGTTTTTAAATCGCAATATGATGATGTGGTTTTGCAGGATGAAGACAGCATAGAAGTTGTCAGCTTTGTAGGAGGTGGTTGATGAAATGTCGATGAACAGGGAACAAAGTTCTGCTATCCCCACAAAGGAAGAATGGATGGCGGCGCTCACGATGCGCCATGGAGAGGAACGGCAGAAAGCATTTTCGGCTGCAACAGTTGCTGTTTGTGGATTGGGCGGACTTGGCTCGAACATAGCGACCGCATTGGCGCGTGCCGGCATTGGTAAGTTGATCTTGATGGATTTTGACTGCGTGGATATTACGAATCTTCACCGTCAGCAGTACAAGATCACGCAGATCGGAATGCCCAAGACAGAGGCGATGGTACAGAATCTGCGGGAGATCAATCCTTATATTGATACGGAGATACATACTGTGCGCATTACAACGGAAAATGCGGTTGCTCTTTTGCAGGAGGCAGACATTGTATGTGAAGCGTTTGACAATCCGGAAGCGAAGGCAATGCTTACAAACCTCGTGTTGGAGCAGTTCCCACAAAAGTATTTTGTGGCGGGCTCCGGTATGGCGGGATTTGGGGATCCTAATATGATCCGGACGCGGAAATTGACGGAACATTTTTATTTGTGCGGTGATGGATGCAGTGATGTTGCGGACGGCGTTGGATTAGTGGCGTCCAGAGTGATGATCTGTGCGGCACATCAGGCACATACGATCCTGCGCATCCTCGCAAAGGAGCAGTAGACATCTTTAATAAATGACACATATAACAGAAATGGAGATTAACATGAAAGATGACAAATTAGTAATTGGTGGACACGAGTTTAACTCTCGTTTTATTTTAGGTTCTGGAAAATATTCCATGAAGTTAATCGAGGCGGCAGTAAAAGACGCCGGAGCAGAGATCATTACGCTTGCAGTGCGTCGTGCCAATACGAAAGAGCAGGAAAATATTTTGGATTACATTCCGGAAGGGATAACGCTATTGCCGAATACCAGTGGCGCCAGAACGGCTGAGGAAGCCATTCGTATTGCACGTTTGGCGCGGGAACTGGGCTGTGGCGATTTTGTTAAAGTAGAGATCATGCGCGACTCGAAGTATTTATTGCCGGACAATCAGGAAACGATCCGTGCAACAGAGATTCTCGCAAAGGAAGGATTTGTGGTTATGCCATATATGTATCCGGATCTCAATACGGCTAGGGATCTTGTGAACGCCGGTGCATCTTGCGTGATGCCATTGGCTTCACCGATTGGATCCAACAAAGGATTGGCAACGAAGGAGTTTATTCAGATATTGATCGATGAGATTGACCTTCCGATCATTGTAGATGCCGGTATTGGAAAACCATCGCAGGCGTGTGAAGCAATGGAAATGGGTGCAGCAGCGATCATGGCAAATACAGCACTTGCAACCGCAGGAGATCTGCCAATGATGGCATCTGCGTTCAAGGCAGCGATCGAGGCCGGAAGAAAAGCATATTTGGCGGGAATTGGAAGGGTACTGACGCGTGGTGCATCTGCTTCCGATCCATTGACCGGATTTTTGCGCGACTAAGGCGATACAGATTAAGGTGTCAAAAAGTTTGAATAGCTCTATCATAGAAAGGGACTATAGACACCATAATCCTATCATAGAAAGGGACTATAGACACCATAATCCTATATAGGAAAGGAATATAAAATGGAAAATCAATTTTTAGTAGATTCTGAGTATCTTTCCCCGGAGGCTCTTGCGGTAAAGCACCGTCTTGAGACAGATCCTTCTTCCAGAAAAGATCATATGGAATATTTACCGGGAATGGAGATCATTGAGTCAGACGTCTGTGGTAAGGTGATGACGCAGATGGAACAGTATGAGGCAGACCGCTATACGGCAAAAGATGTAAGGGCAGCATTAGAGCATGAGACATGTACGATCGAGGATTTTAAGGCGTTGATCTCCCCGGCAGCAGAACCCTTTTTGGAGCAGATGGCGGAGCGTGCACGAAGGGAAACGAGTAAACATTTCGGTAACACGGTGTATCTTTTTACACCGTTGTATATTGCCAATTATTGTGAAAATTACTGCGTGTATTGTGGCTTTAATTGCTATAATCACATCAACCGCATGAGGCTGACGATGGAGCAGATCGAAAAGGAAATGAAAGTTATTGCGGATTCCGGCATGGAAGAAATTTTGATCCTGACCGGCGAGAGCAGAGGGCAAAGCTCGGTAGAATATATTGGAGAAGCCTGTAAATTAGCGAGAAAATATTTTCGGATGGTTGGACTTGAAATCTATCCGGTCAATACCGATGAATATCGTTATCTGCATGAGTGTGGCGCAGACTATGTAACGGTATTTCAGGAAACCTATGACACGGACAAGTACGAAACGCTGCATTTGATGGGGCACAAGCGCGTGTGGCCTTATCGCTTTGATGCACAGGAGCGAGCACTGCGGGGAGGAATGAGAGGCGTGGCATTTTCGGCGTTGCTTGGTTTGTCCGATTTTCGCAAAGACGCACTTGCCAGCGCACTTCATGTATATTATTTACAGAGAAAGTATCCGCATGCGGAAATGTCTCTTTCCTGTCCGAGACTAAGACCGATCATTAACAATGACAAGATCAATCCGTTGGATGTTCACGAAAAGCAGCTTTGTCAGATCATCTGTGCCTATCGCATTTTTCTGCCATTTGTGGGCATTACGGTATCCTCACGTGAGAGCGCCTCTTTTCGTGATGGCATTGTAAAAATAGCGGCAACGAAAGTATCAGCAGGGGTTTCTACCGGAATCGGGGATCACGACAGTAAGTACAATGGCAAAGAAAACGAAGAACCACAGGGCGATGAGCAGTTTGAGATCAACGACAGCCGCAGTCTGGATAAGATGTATCAGGATATCGCGGAAGAGGGATTGCAGCCGGTCTTGAACGATTATCTTTATATTGGTTAGTTGCTCTGTAAATAAGGGGAAACCTTGTCAGAAGTGCCCCTATTAAAAGATGGAAAGGTGGAGGATAATGAGAAATTTTGATCCGAGTTTATATTTTATTACGGACAGTACCGGATTTACGGAAGAGGAGTTTTTGTACCGGGTCGAGCAGGCATTGATCGGAGGAGCAACGATGCTGCAGCTTCGTGAAAAAGAAAAGACGACCAGAGAATATATGGAGCTTGCTATCAAGGTGCATGCGCTCACGCAGAAGTTCAATGTGCCGTTATTGATTGACGATCGTGTGGATGTAGCACTTGCGGTTGATGCAGAGGGTGTACATGTTGGCGCCAGTGACTTGCCGGTTGCGGCAGCCAGACGTTTGATGGGCGATCATAAGATTGTTGGCGCGACGGCAAAGACAGTTCCTTGGGCGCAGGATGTCTATGAGCAGGGAGCCGATTACTTAGGCGTGGGAGCGATTTACCCAACAACAACTAAAGTAAAAACCGTGTTGACTTCGACAGATACACTGCGGGACATCTGTGAGGCAGTGCCTATCCCGGTCAATGCGATCGGCGGCCTGAATAAGGATAACCTGGATATATTGGACGGCATTCCAATCGCAGGGATCTGCGTAGTGTCGGCGATCATGAAAGCGCCGGATCCGGCATTAGCGGCTAAAGAATTACGAGCACAGGCAGAGAAGCAAAAGAGTTCACAGAAAATTCACAAAAAATATTAGCACTCACTCTTGACGAGTGCTAATGATAGTGGTATAACATAATCAGAACGAAGGAAGAGGAAAGAAAAAGAAGTAAGATTCAAATCCCAAGTTCCAAAAATGTAACTTTTACATGTGTGAGCATTAAAAAGTTGAAGGAGGAATGACTTATGTTAATGCCTAGTATTTTTGGAGAAAACTTATTTGATGATTGGATGGATTTTTCATTCCCGGATATTGACAAAGCTTTGTATGGCAAGCATGCAAAGAACGAGATGAAAACAGATGTCCGTGAGACCGAAGATGGTTATGAATTGGATATCGACCTGCCTGGCTTTAAGAAAGATGAAGTCACAGCACAGTTGGATAACGGATATTTGACGATACAGGCATCCAAGGGCCTAGACAAAGAGCAAAAAGATAAGAAAGGCAAATATATCCGCAAGGAGCGTTATGCCGGTTCAATGAGCCGCAGCTTTTATGTTGGTGATGCGATCACGGAGGAAGATGTTCATGCGAAATATGAGGATGGTATCTTGAAACTGTCCGTGCCGAAGAAAGAAGCCAAAGCAGTAGAGCAGACGAAACACATTGCCATTGAAGGATAATGTGAGGTTAGAAAGTTTGTCCCTAACAAATAGGTGGAATTGCAAAGGCTTTCGTGACCAGGGGCGTCATACCGTAAGGTATGGCGCCTTTTTGTACTGTTTTAGTTTTGTTAAGTCTCTGATGCATACATGCCTGAAGGAGTGTCTGAGATGTCCC
>OLVR01001096.1_pt1 | contig 28383 bp, 20 predicted proteins | sample 1673261 | NCBI WGS metagenome assembly OLVR01 (sample SAMEA3178938, study PRJEB25190) | human gut metagenome | biome: human gut; feature: human-associated habitat; material: faeces | place: Austria | collected 2013 | reverse complement strand
CCACGGCGCACGTCGTTGCATTCGGTCGGGGCGAGCACGCCGCCGAACCGGTTCTGCGCGAAGTAGATGCCATTGCCGACCTCATCGTCCAACACCACCACAAGGCCGGCGTTCACCTCGGAATGGCCTGCCAGGTATTTGGTGGCCGAATGGATGACGATATCCGCGCCCAAATCGAGCGGCTGCTGCAGGTACGGCGTGACGAACGTGTTGTCGACGATGGACAGCGCGCCGTATCGGTGCGCGATGGCCGAGATGCGGTTGACGTTGCTGATCTGCAGCAGCGGGTTGGTCAGCGTCTCGAAATATACGGCGCTGGCCGCGCGGCCGCCTCTGTCGCGCCCGCTGATCGCGGCGTCGAGCGCCTCGTAGTCGGCGGTGTCGACGCTGTCGAACTCCAGCCCGCGCTCGGCGAAGTACTCGTTGAACAGCGAATACGTGCCGCCGTAGATGTTCTTGCCGACCACGATGCGGTCCCCGGGTTTGAAGATGGACAGCACCGCGTGAATCGCGGCGAGTCCGGACGCGAACGCGAAGCCGCGAGTCCCGTGCTCCAGCTGGGCGATCTGCTTTTCCAGAAAGTCGCGGGTCGGGTTGCCGCTGCGCGCATAATCCCAGCGGGGCATGGCGTTGACCGATTCGACAGCGTATGTGGATGAGTTGTAGATGGGCGGGTTGACGGCTCCGGTGTTGTTGTCGTTGACCGGCAATCCGTGGACCAGCTGAGTGTTGAACCTCGTCATGAGCACCCCCTGCAGTTTTTTTGGCGGGTTTCCCGATGAACCCCGCGTGACCCTTATGAAGGTAGTCAGCGGCCGGCGGCCCCGCAACCCGGACGGCATACACATTATTTATAGGATGCTCAAAACCTTTGCAAACACTGGATTTTCACGACTTACACGGCATCTTTGACGACCGGCAAGAGCCATTTGCGACACGCACGGAATGTTCTGGCGGCAACCAAGGCGCGACTAAGTGCGACATGGCTTCGCGCAGAAACCGACGCTACGACCCATCGGCCATCGTGATGTTCGTCACATCCGGGCCCTGTAGGGCATTTGGTCTCACCCCGGCATCGGAACCGGGCGATATGCTGGAGTGACGCCGGCGGGATTCACGCGCCGGAGGGACCCAAGCAAAGGAGCTCGCCCATGACCACCGTAGCCATCGTCGGATGCACTCACGCGGGAACGTTCGCCGCCACATCCATCCTCAAGCAGCATCTCGACTGGACGGTCCACGTATTCGAACGCAACGACTCGCTGTCGTTCCTTTCCTGCGGCATCGCGCTGTGGGTCGGCGACCACGTGTCCGACCCGAAGCGCATGTTCTATTCGTCGCCGAAGGCCCTCGCCGAAGCCGGCGCCACGATGCACATGCGCCACGACGTGCTCGATGTGGATGTCGCCGGCAAGGTGTTGCGCGCCCGTGACATGAACACCGGGGAAGTCGGCGAATACCGATACGACAAACTGGTGATCACCACCGGTTCCGCGCCCGTGGTGCCGCCGATCGACGGGCTGGACGAGGCGCTCGAATCGGGACGCGTGCTGCTGTGCAAGAACTGGGACCATGCGATGGCGATCAAGGAGCGCGCGGGCAGCGCGAAATCGGCCGTCGTGATCGGCGCGGGGTACATCGGCGCGGAGATCGCCGAGCAGTTCAGCGAAATCGGCGTGAAGACCACGCTGGTGGATGCGCTGGACCGCGTGCTGGCGAACAATTTCGACGCGACCATCACCGATGACGTGGAGCAGGCGTTCGACGAGCATGGCGTGACCCTGGCGCTCGGCCAGAAGGTGACGGCGTTCCGGCCGGCGGCCGACAGCGACGGGATCGAGGGCTCCGGCGTGACCGTGGTCACCGAGAAGGGCGAGTACACGGCCGATGTGGCGATCCTGGGCGCCGGATTCCGCCCGAACACCGCGTTGTTCGCGGATCAGCTGCGTATGCTGAAGAACGGGGCGATCGTCATCGACGACTACATGCGCGCCTCATTGCCGGACAACACGGTGCTCGACGACGTGTTCGCGGCGGGCGACAGCGCCACGGTCCGATACAACCCGACCGGCGCGGACGATTACATCCCGCTCGCCACCAATGCGGTGCGGCAGGGGCTGCTCATCGGCGAGAACATCGTCGCCGCGACGAAGCGGTATCCCGGCACGCAGGCCACCAGCGCAGTGCAGTTGTACGATCTGGCGATGTCCGCCACGGGACTCACCGCCGGCGGCGCGAAACGCCGAGGCATCGCCGCGAAATCGACGACGATCACGCAGGATTACCGCCCCGATTTCATGCTCACCACCACGCCGGTGACGACCACGCTGGTGTGGAGCCCGGTCACCCGGCGCATCCTGGGTGCGCAGTTCCTGTCGAAGCATGACATCTCGCAGGCGGCGAACGTCGTGTCCGTGGCCATTCAGGCGGGGTTCACGATCGATCAGCTCGCCGGCGCCGACCTGTTCTTCCAGCCGAACTTCAGCCAGCCGATCAATTTCGTCGGAGCCGTGGCCATTCAGGCAGTGGCCGAAAGCTGACCCCAATCGTTGACTCGCGCTCAACGCGGATGCGAAAGCCCCGATCATTGGGAAACGGCCATTCCGGTTCTCGTATCCGCGGCTAATGCGAGCGCACGATTCGCATCAGCCGCGTGACCTGTTCGGCGGTGCGGGCCACGTTCGCACGGGCGTCGCGCAGCAGCTCATCGAGGCTCGCGGCACCCGGCGCGGCACCGAAGACCGCATCGATGCCGCGCCCGTGCAGACACTCGATGCCGTCGCCGACGTGGCCGGCGATGGCAATCACCGGTTTGCCGTGCCGCTTCGCCACGGAGGCGACCCCGACCGGCGTCTTGCCGAACATGGTCTGCGCGTCAATCGAACCTTCGCCGGTGAACACGATGTCCGCCCATTGTACGGCGGCATCCAGCCCGGACTGCTCGATCACCAAGTCGATGCCCGGGCGAAAATCGGCGTGCAGCACGGCGAGCAGCGCCATGCCGATGCCGCCCGCCGCCCCGGCTCCGGGATGATCGGCGATGGGCGTGCGGGTACGGTGGTCAGGACGGGAACGGTGGCCAGGAGACGATGATTCAGCCACGGCCGCTTCGACTTTTCCGCCATCGCCATTCCGTTCGGCGGGCACCTGTTCAGCGAGCGCACGTTCGATGACCGACGAGACGTGCCGCAGGGCGCCGTCCAACAGCGTCACGTCTTCGCGACTCGCGCCCTTCTGCGGGCCGAACACCGCGCTGGCGCCCTCGGGGCCGGTCAGCGGATTGGTCACATCGCAGGCGGCGATGACATGCACGTCGCCAAGCCGTCTGTCCAGGCCGCTCAGGTCAACGCGCTCCACTTCGGCGAGCGCCGCCCCGCCCGGCCGCACGTCACGCCCGTCATGGTCAAGCGGCAGCACCCCCAACGCCTGCAGGAGACCGCAGCCCGCGTCGTTGGTGGCGCTGCCGCCGAGCCCGACGATGATCGTCTCGGCGCCGGCGTCGAGCGCGGCCCGGATCAGTTCGCCCGTGCCGTATGACGTCGTGGCCTTCGGGTCGCGTTCGGATGGGCGCAGCAGCGCCAGTCCGCTGGCGGCGGCGGTCTCCACGACCGCGGTGCGGCCGTCGCCGAGCAGCGCGAACCCGGCCTGCACCGGGCGTCCGAGGGGATCGTGCGCGCCGGCCGTCAGCATCGTGCCGCCGGTGGCGTCGGCCAGCGCCCGCGCGGTTCCCTCTCCCCCGTCAGCCATGGGCAGGCATCGTATTTCGGCGTCGGGGTCGCCGCGGCGGATGCCTTCGGCCATGGCCCGTGCCGCCTCGGCGGCGGTCAGGCTCTCCTTGAAGGAATCAGGCGCACATAGGTATCGCATCGCCGGATCACACCTGCTATTCGGTGCGCAGCGCGGTGGCCGGGTCCTGCTTGGCGGCCTTGCGCGACGGAATCAGGCCGCCGATAAGGGTGAGCACCATGCTGAGCACCACCAGGATCACCGCTCCGGCCACCGGCAGCGCGGCGTTCACGTCGTTGGTGCCGATGAAATGGTGCAGCACCTGGTTGCCCGGTATGAGCAGCAGCAGCGTCACGCCTATGCCGATCAGGCCGGCGCACAGGCCGATGAGTCCGGTCTCCGCGTTGAACACCTGCGACACATTGCGCTTCGAGGCGCCCATCGCGCGCAGGATGCCGATCTCCTTGGTGCGTTCCAGCACCGAGATGTACGTGATGATGCCGATCATGATCGACGACACCACCAGCGACACGGACACGAACGCGATCAGCACATAGGAGATCACGTTGATGATCGTCGTCACCGAGCTCATCATCAGGCCGACGTAATCGGTGTAGACGATCTTGTCGGCCTTGGGCACGGTCTTGTTGTAGTCGGTGATGGCCTTGGACACGTGGTCCTTGTTCTCGAAGCTGTCGGTGTAGATGTTGATCGTCGAGGGCACGTCCCGGCTCACCACGCCGAACGCGGCGAGGTTGTCGTCATACGTGCCGGTCGAGACGTACTGGTCGTAGATCTTGACCAGCACGTCCTGCGAGGCGGTGGCGATGTACTGGTCGAAGCTGTCGGCGAGCTGCTGCTCGCTCATCGCCGCCGTCCGCTGCCCGCCCGCGGCTGACTGCCCGGCCTGCCCGGGCTGAGCCGACTGCGCTGACTGCGACTGCGACTGCATCACGGCCTTGGCCATGTTCGCCTTGTCGCTCACGCCGAGCGAGGCCACATAGGTCTTGGCATCAGCGGCCTTCGCCGCGTCGTCCGACGGCGAGAACGCCAGGCCGTTGAGCACGTCGCGGGTCTTGTCCTTCTCCTGGTCGGTGACGATGGCGCTGGAGTTCGCATGGTCGATCAGCTCGTCGGTCAGTGCGCGGGTGTAGCCGATTCCGGTGGCCAGCGGCGTGGCAGAGGCATCCTTGATCGGCTTGACCACGCCCACGATCTTCAGCTGCTCCGCCGAGTCGAAGCGCTCTGCGATGGCGTCCGCGTCGTCGCCGATGTACGTGTAGTCGCCGTTCGCGTCCTTCACGTACTGGTCTGCGGCGGGTATCATGGCCAGCTTCTGCCCCATCGCCGTCGCGTAGTCGATCTTGCCGGTGGGTGTCTTGACCGTCTCGCCGTCGTTGAGCTTGTTCATCATGTCGGTGTAGTCGCTGGCCTTGAGCAGGCCCAGCTCATACAGCGTGGTGAGCGGTACCTTGTTGTCGTCGTCAAGCACGAGCACGACCTGGTCCTTGCCGGTCGGCCATGCGCCCTTGACCACGCGGTAGTTGTCGGTGATGACCTTGCTGATGAGCTGATCGTCCTTCGCCCCCGGCATGATTTCATGGAACGAGTTGGGCGACGCGCTCGTGTCGGTCTTGCCGGTCAGCACCGTCATCTGCATGCTCGTCATGTCGGACATGCTCGACGACTGGCCCATCGAGCTCATCCGCGCAGCGTTCGATGTCGAATCGGACTTGGCACCGATGGTGACGCCGTTCGCGGTGACCAGCGTGCCGTCGGGATCGTGGCTGAACACGGAGAACTTCACGTCGTACGTGTATTGGATGCCGGTTTCGCCGACATATTGGCGAACCTCGCTGTTGGGGTCGTCCAGATACTTCTTGAAATCGGCGAGGTTGTTCTTCGTGATGCTGCTCGTCAGGCTGGAGGTCTGCTTGATGCTGCGGTCGTCCGGGTAAATGCCGTCGTTCTTCGCCGATTTGCCTCCGGTCTCCTTGCCGCCCGCCTGGGCGCCCATGATGCTGGTCATGTCGAAGGTCTGCGAGTCGATGGTGATCGGATAGGCGGTCATCGTGTCGCGCTGGATGCTGTCGATGTACGCGTTAACGCCGGTGGAAACCGACAGGATCAGAGCGATGCCGATGATGCCGATAGACCCGGCAAACGAGGTGAGCAGCGTACGGCCCTTCTTGGTCCTCAGATTGTTGAAGCTCAGCGCGATGGACGTGGCGAGCGACATCGAGGCCTTGCCCAGCCTCTTGTGTACGGGTGCCTCGGACGCGCCCTCCTCGACCTCGTACGGGTCGGAATCGCTGCGGATCACGCCGTCGCGCAGCTGGACGGTTCTGGTGGCGTACTGCTCGGCGAGCTCGGGATTATGTGTGACCATGACCACCAGACGGTCCTTCGCCACCTCCTTGAGCAGGTTCATGATCTGCACGGACGTGTCGGAGTCGAGCGCTCCGGTCGGCTCGTCGGCCAGCACGATGTCCGGGTCGTTGACCAGGGCGCGGGCGATGGCGACGCGCTGCATCTGCCCGCCGGACAGCTGGTTCGGCTTCTTGTTGATGTGGTCGCCCAGCCCGACCTGTTCGAGGGCCTTGCGGGCACGCTCCCGCCGTTCGGTACGGGATACGCCGGAGATCGTCAGCGCGAGCTCCACGTTCGACAGAATCGTCTGGTGCGGAATCAGGTTGTAGCTTTGGAACACGAAGCCGATCGTGTGGTTGCGGTACGAATTCCAGTCACGGTCCTTGTACCGTTTGGTGGAGACCCCGTTGATGATCAGGTCGCCGCTGTCGTACCGGTCCAGGCCGCCGATGATGTTGAGCAGCGTGGTCTTGCCGGAACCCGACGGGCCCAATATCGCCACGAATTCGCTGTCGCGCAGGTTCAGGCTGACGTCATCCAACGCCTTCTGCACAAAATCGCCGGTCTTGTATTGCTTGGAAATCGACTTGATCTGCAGCACGATGCTCCCCTTATTACCCATGGGTGGTTCGTCGTATGTCTCCATGATTTGCGATATGACACCACTGTATCCGACCCGTTCCCCCAGCGCCTCGTGATTCACCGCAAGCATGGGGAATAAAACCGACAACAAACGACTTTGCGTCGCTTTGACATGACGGAACCGTGACGGCCCTCGCGCGTCAAGTGTGTGTATCAAGCATGCTTTGCGTTTTTTAGCGCCCCCCTCAGCAGTTTTCCCATACAGTCGAAACCATGACAGGACTCACTACATCTGAAGTCGAAGAACGCCGCGCGCGAGGCGAGGGCGAAACCGGGGCGCGAAGCGTCACCAAATCGACAGGCGCGATACTGCGCGAGAACATCTGCACGCTATTCAACGCACTGAACTTCGCTATAGCGATACTGCTGTTCGCGGTCGGCGCGTACTCCAACATGCTGTTCATCGCGATCATCATCCTCAACATCGTCATCGGCATCGTGCAGGAATTCAAGGCGAAGAAACTCGTCGACGAGCTGACGATCCTCAACCAGCCGCACGCGGTGGTGCTGCGCGACGGCAAGGAGACGACCATCGAGGCCGGCGACATCGTCAAGGACGATGTCATGGTGCTGGATTCCGGCAAGCAGATCTGCAACGACGCCGTGGTCATCGACGGCCGTCTGGAAGTCAACGAATCGCTGCTGACCGGCGAAAGCGACTCCATCGACAAGACCGCCGGCAGCGAGCTGTATTCCGGCAGCTCGGTGATTTCCGGCCGCGCGTACGCCCGTGTGACGCACGTCGGCGACGAGAACTACACGAATTCGCTGATCAACGAGGTGCGCCAGGAGAAGCGCGTGCACTCCGAGCTGCTGGATTCGATGCGCAAGGTCACCCGGTTCACCAGCTTCCTGATCATCCCGCTGGGCGTGCTGCTGTTCGTCGAGGCGATGTTCCTGCGGCACTCCGGCACGTACGACGCCGTGGTGTCGTCCGCCGCGGCGCTGCTCGGCATGCTGCCGAAGGGACTGGTGCTGCTGATCTCCGTGTCGCTGGCCACCGGCGTGATCCGCCTCGCGAAGGCCAAGATCCTCGTGCAGAACATCTATTCGCTGGAGACGCTGGCGCATGTGGACGTGCTGTGCCTCGACAAGACCGGCACGCTGACGGACGGCAACATGAGCGTGGACCGGATCGTGCCGCTCGGCGAGCGCGGTGCCGCCGAGGATTCCGACGCGCTGCTGCGCGCCTACCTGGACGCCAGCGAGGACAACAACGTGACCATCGCGGCGCTGCGCGCCCATTTCGGTGCCGACGACTCCACCGCCGATGCCGGGCAGCCCGCGGCGCCCGCCGGTGACGGCCGTTTCGCCGCGCAGGCCATCATCCCGTTCTCATCGAAGCGCAAATGGGGCGCCATCACGATGCGCGCAGCGGCTGGCGCGGCAGACGCGCCTCGCCACGCGCAGGAGGGCGAGTCGGCCGCGACGGCGACCGGAACCGTGTTCCTGGGCGCCCCGGAGCGCATCCTTGGCGCGAACCTGCCCGATGAGGCGGCCGCGCTGATGGGTCAGGGACTGCGTCTGATCGCCGTCGGATACCTGCCCGGCGCGTGGACGGACGAGGAGCGTCTGCCGGATGCGCTGCAGCCGATGTTCCTGATCGCGCTGCGCGACAACATCCGCCCGCGGGCCAAGGAGACGCTGGCGTACTTCCGCGACCAGGGCGTCGACGTGAAGGTCATCTCCGGCGACCATCCCGACACCGTCGCCGCCGTCGCCCGGCAGGCCGGCCTGGAGCGTTGGCGTGACGTCATCGACATGACCTCGGTGCCGGCGGACGCCCCGGATTCCACGTTCAACGACGTCGCCGGCCGATACACGGTGTTCTCTCGCGTCACCCCCAAGCAGAAGCGCCAGCTGGTGCAGGCGATGCAGCGGGCCGGGCATCAGGTCGCGATGACCGGCGACGGCGTGAATGACCTGCTCGCCCTGCGCGAGGCCGACTGCTCGATCGCCATCGCCTCCGGGTCGGACGCCGCGCGCCAGATCTCGCAGGTCGTGCTGCTCGACTCCGATTTCACCTACCTGCCGCAGGTGGTGCTGGAGGGCCGCAAGGTCGTCAACAACGTGACCCGCACGGCCGCCGTGTTCTTCATCAAGACGATCTACTCGGTGCTGGTGTCGTTCTTCTGCCTGGCTTTGAACGTCCCGTTCCCGTTCATTCCGATCCAGATCACACTTGTCGACGCCTGCATCGAGGCGTGGCCGTCGTTCCTGACGATATTCGAATCGGACACGCGACGCATCCGCGGCCGGTTCCTGCCCACTGCGCTCGGCAAGGCGGCGCCGTTCGCGATCGCCGTCACCGGCATGATCATCGCATTCAGCCTCATCGCTCCGTTCGGCGAGACGCAGAACCGCACGGTCATGTTCGCGCTGCTGATCACCGCGTCGATGGTCGCCGTGATCAAGAGCTGCGTACCGTTCACGAAGATCCGCGTGTTCGTCTGCGTGACGATGGTGCTGGGCGCCCCGTTCGCGCTGCTCATCCTGCCACACCTGTTCGAGGTGGTCGCGATGACCGGCCCGATGTGGGCATGGTTCGCGGTGGCGTTCGTGGTGATGATGGCCGTCACCGCCGCGATCATCGCGGCGCAGCGGGCATGGCTGCGGTCACGGCGCTGACCGGCGAGCGATTCCCCGTGATACCGGCGTGGCTTGGCATCAGATGCGTCTGGACTTTCGGCGGGAGCGACAGCAGTCGTGTTGTCCACAGGGACGATAGACTGCATGCGGTTTCATCGTTTTTCCGTGAATCCCCGCAGGGGCTGTGTCGCCGAACGGCCGCAGCGGCGGTCTGGCAGCGGCAGCCGAGATCAGCCGGATCCCGTAATAATGCAGCTTGCGCAGCACGTGTGCATAGGCCTCGTCCAGCGTCCTGCGCTGCTCCTCGATGGCGGCGCGCCGGTCCTCAAGCAGCGCGACGATGTCGTCGATATGCTCCGGCTCGTCGGCCTCGAACGCGAAGAACCGCTTGAGGTCCTCGATGGACATGTCGGCGACCTCGCGGATTGTGCATCGTTCCATGCTCGACATCGCAGCTGCGAGGATGACACGCCGGCGCCCTTGCACTCAAGCCAACTTGAAGCGTGACAATGGAGACATCGAACCGATCGACGACACCTGGAGGCACCCATGTTCGAACCCACCGGCACCTACGCGCCCGCCACGACGCGCTACGACGCCATGCTGTACAAGCGCTGCGGCGCCAGCGGCCTGAAGCTCCCGGCCATATCGCTGGGCTTCTGGCACAACTTCGGCGACATCACGCCCTACGACCAGATGAAGGCCCTGGTGCTCACCGCATTCGACCACGGCATCACGCACTTCGACCTGGCCAACAACTACGGCCCCGAACCCGGCGCCGCGGAGAAGAACGCGGGACGGCTGATCCGGCAATACCTCGCCGCCCACCGCGACGAACTGGTCATCAGCACCAAGGCCGGCTACGAGATGTGGTCGGGCCCGTACGGCGATTGGGGCAGCCGCAAATACCTGCTCGCCTCACTCGACCAGAGCCTGGAACGCCTGGGACTCGACTACGTCGACATCTTCTACCATCACCGTCCGGACCCCGAGACCCCTCTGGAGGAAACGATGGGCGCGCTCGCCCAGGCCGTCGCCAGCGGCAAGGCGCTCTATGTGGGCCTGTCGAACTACGACGGGCCACAGCTGGAGCGGGCGGCGACGATCCTCGATGAACTGCACGTGCCGTTCATCATCAACCAGAACAAATACAACATCTTCGACCGCACCGTCGAGCGCAACGGGCTCAAGGACACCGCCAAGCACCTGGGCAAGGGTCTCATCACGTTCTGCCCGCTCGCGCAGGGTCTGCTGACCGACCGGTATCTCAACGGCATCCCCGCGGATTCGCGCGTGGCGCACGATCCGCGCTTCCTGCACGCCGACGACGTGACGCGCGTCCACGGCCAGATCATGGCCCTGAACGAGATCGCCAAGCAGCGCGGGCAGACGCTCGCCGAGATGTCGCTCGCCTGGCTGCTGCACGACGACGCCGTGACCAGCGTGCTCGCCGGCGCATCCAAGCCGCAGCAGATCATCGACAACATCGGGGCGCTGAAGAACACGGACTTCAGCGACGAGGAGCTGAAAGCCATCGACGAGATCTCCATGCAGTGATGAATACCGCTGGAAGTCGCATCCGGAAACGGCTCCCAGCGTACCGGAAGGAAACGTACCGGCATATATTCATGCCAATCACAGCACAGCTTCCAAGATGGTGGAGTGATATGGAGGTTGTCGGCAAGAGCCGGCGAGGTCACTCAAGGTAACCCCACAATTGAAACCCCCTTCTCTCTTCTCCTTCTCACCCGGCCCTTTTGGGCCGGGTTTCCTTTTCTTCGGAGCCTGCGACACCGGAAAGCCGACGACGGCGAATCGTATCGCAATGGTGATGTACAGTAGTGAGTTCGCCACGATCATTACGAGGCGGCTTCATGCCGCCGGGAGGAGACACCGATGCTGCTCGACGGGACGCTGCCCGACGATTATGTCGTACTGGATCTGGAAACCACCGGTGTCAGCTGGTATCGGGACACCATCATCGAGTTCGGAGCGGTGAAGGTCGTCGACCGCAAGCCCGTCGACACCTATCAGCAGTTGGTCAATCCGATGCGCAACCTCAATCCGTTCATCACGCAGCTGACCGGCATCACGCCGGACATGCTCGAACCGGCGCCGACGCTGGACACCGTGCTGCCCGACTTCCTGCGCTGGTGCGGCGACGACGCGATGATCGGGCACAACATCATGCAGTTCGACATCAAGTTCATCGACCTGGCGGCGCAGCGCATCCTGCACCATGCGGTGCCGAACCGCATCATCGATACGTTGCAGATGAGCCGGAGCATGTACCCGCAGTACAACCGACACCGGCTGGTCGACCTGATCCAGCGTTTCGACATCGCCGACGTCGAGGAGCACCGCGCGCTGTCGGACGCCGAGCAGACGCAGATGTGCTTTGAATACATGCGCGACGAGCAGCGTCGCAGAGACTGCTGAGAGCGGAGCGAGCTGACTGATGGCATTGGGCGTTGGCGCGCGGTCTCTGACGCCGCCCGCCAACGTCCAATGCCATCGGCACAGTTTTCTGTTTTCTGCTTCCGTCAGCGCTGATTCAGGGGGATGTAGGCGCGCTCCATCTCGCCGGTGTACACCTGACGCGGACGACCGATCTTCGTGTTCGGGTCGGCGAGCATCTCGCGGTACTGGGCGATCCATCCGGGGATGCGGCCAAGCGCGAACAGCGTGGTGAACATCGCCGGATCGAAACCGATCGCGCGGTATATCAGGCCGGTGTAGAAGTCGACATTCGGATACAAGTGACGTGACACGAAATACTCGTCGTTGAGCGCGATGTCCTCAAGCTCGACCGCGACGTCGAACAGGGCGCGCTCGTCGGCGGGAAGCTTGCGGGTGTCCTCACGCGCGATGATCTTCTCCAGATACAGGCGCGCGATCGCGGCACGCGGATCATACGACTTGTACACGCGATGCCCCAGGCCTGAGATGCGATGCCCCTCGGCCTTCGCGTCCTCCACGAACTGGCGGACGGACTTGCCGGAGTCGCGGATCGCCTTCAACTGACGCAACACGGCCTCGTTCGCGCCGCCATGCAACGGCCCGGACAGCGCGTTGATGCCGGCGGAGATCGCCGCATACAGGTTCGCGTGGGCGGAGCCGGCGATGCGGACCACCGACGTGGAGCAATTCTGCTCATGGTCGGCATGGATGATGAGCAGACGGCCGAGCGCGTGCACGTACAGCGGGTCGGAATCGAACCGCTCGTATGGCACGGCGAAGCACATGCGCAGGAAATCGTCGACGTAGCCGCGGGCGAGGTCCGGGTAGAGCATCGGCTCATCGCGGCGGCGCCGGAAAATGTAGCTGACCACCGTGCGCGCCTTCGCCATGATGATCTTCGCGGCCTCATCCAGCTGGTCGGAGTCGGTGATGTCGGTGGTGTCGGGGTAGAACGCCGCAAGCGCGTTCACCGCCGCAGCGAGCACGCTCATCGGATGGGCGGCACGGGGGAACGAGCCCATGAACGTGCGGAAATCCTCGCCCACCATGGTCTTGTGGTTGATGTCGGTGCAAAACCGGTCGTATTCCGCCTGCGTCGGCAGGTCGCCGTGTCGCAGCAGCCACGCGACCTCAAGGAAATCGGAATGCTCGCACAGCTGCTCGATGGGGTAGCCCCGGTAGCGCAGGATCGACCGATTGCCGTCTATGAACGTGATCTTCGATTCGCACTGCGCCGTGGTCAGGAAGCCGGGATCAAGCGTGACCCAGCCGTCGTTGCGCAGCTTGGAGACCACGATGCCATCCGGGCCGGCCGAAGCCTTGACGACCGGCAGCGTGTACTGATTCGAATCCACATGAAGTTCAGCTGTCGCCATGCACGCTCCTTAATCCCTTGATTGAGTCGTTCGAATTGTCAAGTCGTCGAAATTATCGAATTCGTCGTCCCGGTGCCTTGTATTGGACACACTATATTGCGTGCATGTTTCCACCAAAAACGCCGCTCCAGCACGTGGACATCATCACATGCCAAAGCGGCGACGGCATCGCCCGATACAGGCCGTGGGCGATGGACGACCGGTTGCCGGTCAGTCGCGGGTGGTCAGGATGACCGGACCGTTCTCGGTGATGGCGATCGTGTGCTCGCTGTGGGCGCCACGCGACCCGTCCTCGGAACGCAGCGTCCAGCCGTCCTTGGGGTCCTGGTAGATCTCGTCGGTGGTCTTGAGGAACCACGGTTCGATGGCGATGACCAGACCCGGGCGCAGGCGGTAGCCGTGGCCGGCCTTGCCGTCGTTGGCGACGTGCGGGTCGCCATGCATGATGTGGCCGACGCCATGGCCGCCGAATTCCAAGTTGATCGGGTAGCCGTACGAACGGGCGATGTCGCCGATGGTGGAGGACACGTCGCCCAGACGGTTGCCCGGACGGGCCGCGTCAATGCCGGCGGCGAGCGCCTCCTCGGTGCACTTGATGAGCTTGAGGTCGCTCGGGTCGGGGTCGTTGCCGACCACGAAGCTGATGGCGGAGTCGCCGACCCAGCCGTTGACGCTGATGGCCAGATCAAGGCTGACGAGGTCCCCGTCCTTGAGGTTGTAGTCGAACGGGATGCCATGCAGCACTGCGTCGTTGACCGACGTGCAGATGTAGTGTGCGAACGGGCCGGTGCCGAAGTCCGGCGCATAATCCACGTAGCACGATTCGGCGCCCTTGCGGTCGACGATCTTCTTGTGCACGTACTCGTCGATCTCCAGCAGGTTGGTGCCGACCTTCGTCATGGCCTTGAGTTCCTTGAGAATCTCGCCGACGAAACGACCGGCCGGCTTCATCTCCTCGATTTCCTTAGCGGTTTTCAGTTCGATCATGCAACCCAGCCTACTGTGCGGGGGTTACTTACGCCTCGGACGGCCGAACTTGAACGCGCGGACCATCGAGGAAACACCCATGACGATCAGCGCACATCCGCAGAAAATCACCAGGAACAGCATCGACGAGACCGGCGAGACCAGTACGACGAGACCGGCGATAATCGAGATGATCGCGTACAGCACCGCCCAGCCGGAGCTCGGCAGGCGCCATGATTCGGCGAGCGCCATCACGCCTTCCATCATCCAGCCGAGGCCAACCACCATCGTGATGAACACTGCGAGCGCCTGTCCGGACAGGGCCGCGTTCTTCAGCATGAGTACACCGCCGACCGACAGCATTATGCCGATGAGGATGTCCAGGATGCGCCATCCGGACGGCAGTCCCAATGTGACGATGGCGCTGACGATGCGGATCACGCCGGAGACCACGAAGTAGATGCCGAGTGCGACGGCCGCGACGCCGAGCGTCTTGCCGGGCCAGATCAGCAGCGCGACGCCGAGCACGATCGCCGCGACGCCGATGATGCCGTACAGGCCGCGGATCGCGTTCTTCGCCTTCTGCGGCAGCATCTCCTCAATCAGCCGGAACGGGCTGAAGTCCTCCCAGCCGCCCTGCCCTTGCTGCTGGCCGGGCTGCTGTTGGCCGAACGGCGGCTGGTAGGCGTAGGGCTGGCCGTACGGGCGGCCTGGCTGGTCGGATGCGACGCCTGGCTGCGTCTGGTATTGGCCGGATGAGGCGCCGTCCTGCGGCGCTCCCCCGTACGGGTATTGCCGGCCCGCAGGCTGGCCTTGAGGCGCGTAGGCTCCGTATTCCGGCTCTCCGGCACGGCCGGCCTGTCCGTTCCCGCCGGGCTGTCCGCCGTCACCGCGCCCGTTGTCGCCATGTCCGTCGCTGTGCGGGAAAGGCCCGCCATCGTATGTGCTCATCATGACTCCTTCACCGTTCATGCGGCCTGCCGTCAACCGTGTGCGGGCATCCGAAGCGGGCCACTTCGATATCGTCACCGTCACCACCATATTCTAGACAAGTTGTCCAATTCATGCCATCAACACAACCCGCCGTTCCGTCCAATACCTTACGTGTCGTTCGCTATGGGAAAAGACGGGCCGCGGAAGGTCAGAAGGAACGTCACCGAACCCGGCTAGTATGAGACCATGACCACAGATTTGACGTCCGGCCTCGATACGGCCGCTTTTTCCTCTGTTATCAAACCATCCGACGATCTGTTCCGTTTCGTCAACGGCCCTTGGATCGACACGTACCGGCTGCCTGACGACAAGGCGCGCTACGGTTCCTTTGACAAGCTCGCGGAAGACGCCGAGAGCCAGATCCGCGACATCCTGGAGGACGAGGACTGCCCCGCAGCCAAGTCGCAGGCGCTGTACCGCTCGTTCATGGACACCGACGCCATCGAGGCGGCCGGTGCCACGCCGATCAGGCCCGCCCTCGACGTCATCGACCACGCCGCCGACAAGGCGGCGCTGACCCGCGCCATCGGAGCCCTCAAGCCCATCGACATGGGGCCGGACGTCTTCGACATCGCCGTATTCGGCGACCCCAAGAACCCCGGCACGAACGTCGTGCACCTCGAACAGTCCGGCATCGGCCTGCCCGACGAAGCCTACTACCGCGAGGACCACTACGCCCCGATCCGCGAAGCCTACGTCGACATGGTCGCCAAGCAGCTGCGTCTGGCCGGCTACGGCGACGAAGAGACCACCCGCGTACAGGCGGACCGCTTCCTCGATGTCGAGACCCGCATCGCCGCGAACCACTGGGACAACGTCGCCACGCGCGACTCGCAGAAGACCTACAACCCGACCGATTTCGCCACGCTGAGCGACGAATTGGCCCACTTCGACATCGCGGCGTGGGCCGACGCCTGGCAGGGCGCCTACGACGCTACGCCGGCGGCGAAGACCCGGCCGGTGGACCTGACGGCCGCGCTGCAGCACACCATCGTCCACGAGCCCAGCTTCCTCAAGGGCTTCGACGCCTTCTGGAACAACGCTGACCTTGACGACCTCAAGCTGTGGGCCCGCGTGCACGTCATCATCGGCACCGCGAGCCTGCTCAGCCACGACTACGATGCCGCCAACTTCGACTTCTACGGCAAAGTGCTGTCCGGCACCACCCAGCAGCGCGACCGCTGGCATCGCGGTGTCTCCTTGGTCAACGGCGTTTGCGGCGAGGACGTCGGCCGCGAATACGTCAAGCGTCACTTCCCCGAAAGCTCCAAGCAGCGTATGGGGCAGCTGGTCGGCAACCTGATCGACGCCTACCGCGTGTCGATCACCAACAGCGACTGGCTCGGCGAGGAGACCAAGGCCAAGGCGCTGGAGAAGCTGTCGAAGTTCACGCCGATGATCGGCTACACCGAGCGTTGGCGCGACTACACCGCGTTCGACGTTCATGCCGACGCCGGCCTGGTGGCGAACATGCAGGCCGCGGCGCTCTACGAGTGGGGCTTCCAGCTGTCCAAGGCCGGCAAGCCGGTCGACAAGGGCGAGTGGCTGATGAACCCGCAGACCGTGAACGCCTACTACGAGCCGAGCATGAACGTCATCGTGTTCCCTGCGGCCATTCTGCAGCCTCCTTTCTTCAATCCGGATGCCGAGGACGCCGCGAACTACGGCGGCATCGGCGCGGTGATCGGCCACGAGATCGGCCACGGCTTCGACGACCAGGGCGCACAGTACGACGGTGACGGCGTGCTCAACGACTGGTGGACGACCGACGACAAGGCCAACTTCGAGAAGCGCACAAAGGCGCTCATCGAGCAGTACAATGCCTTCGTGCCTACGCAACTGGACGAGAAGTACGCCGACGAGCCGAACAAGGCGCCGCACGTCAACGGAGCGCTGACCATCGGCGAGAACATCGGCGACCTCGGCGGCGTGAACATCGCGCTGAAGGCCTACGCGTTCGCGCTCGACGAGGCCGCGGGACGCGACAAGGACGGCTCCGCGAAGGCTATCGAGGAGTCACTGTCCGCGGCCCCGGTGATGGACGGATGGACCGGCCTGCAGCGTTTCTTCCTGAGCTACGCCTCGATCTGGCGCTCGAAGAACCGTGACGAGCTCGCCGAGAAATACCTGCAGATCGACCCGCACTCCCCCGCCGAATGCCGCACGAACGGCATCGTGCGCAACGTGGACCTGTTCTACCGTGCGTTTGATGTGACTCCTGACAGCGCCATGTGGCTCGACCCCGATAAGCGCGTACGCATCTGGTAATCCGTTGCCGGCAGGCAGGCTGAACCGCGCCTACCTGCCGGCAGATCATCAGAATTCGGCTTCTCCCGCCGGCCGCATGTCCTCGGTCGTCGACTCATCGAGCGGCGATTCGGCGAATCCCGAACCGAACTCCTGCGCCTGTGAGGTCTCCTGCGTCTGTGAGGTCTGCGGATTATCGGTCGGGGTTTCTTCGCCCAGATTATCGAACGTCACCGGCGTTGGATGCACCGGGTGCGCATCCGCCTGCTGTCCCGCGCCCGCCGTTGCCGTGCCGCCGCCCGGCGATGGCGGCAGGCCGGGATTCGCCGGCGTGCCGTTCCCCTGCGCCGGGGCGTCACGATCCGATTTCTGGAACTTCTTCAGTTCCGACACCCCGTAATTGATGTCGTGGCCGATATTGGTGGCCTCCACAACGATGCGGGAGCGCCTCTCATCGTTCTGGGTCGTCCATTCCTCCGTGCTGAGCACACCGGTCACGATCGCCGCCTCCCCCACGTGCAATGACATGCGAGCGTTGGACGCGAGCGTCCTGAACGCCTTCACGGTAATCCATGTGGTCGGCAGGTTGCGCCATTCACCGGTTCCGCCATCCCGGTACCGCCGCGTGCTGCCCATCCGAAACGAGCATCCCTCGACTCCCCCGCTGCGCCCGAACGGCACCGGCATCGATCCGACGAACCCGGTGATGGTCACCGTCCCCTGTTGTATGGCCATGTCGGCCTCCTTTCCTTCCCTGTACTGACGTTGGACCGCCGATCCCCCCTTCGGCGGTGTACTCACTATCGCAGATTTCCCGCCGGCATCACATGGTTTTCGGACAATGTGGTCGAAGGCTACCCCTTTGGCGTGTTGTGGACAGCATGTGGATAGAAAACCGGTTATCCACAATCACGCCGTCAATGCCCGGCTCATTCATGACCGGCTATGCTGGGTTCGGTATCGCAGACGAACAGCAAGAGGAATACCATGGGCAAACCGCCATGAGTGCGACAGACCCGTGACAGCGCGAGGATGGGGAAAAATGGTATCTGCACATGTTCGGCATCACCCTGGCGGGCGACTGGTGGCCGATCGCGGTTCTGCCCGTGCTGTTTGGCCCCGGGGGCGTCGTGTTATGGATATTGGGCGGCGTCTTCAACAATCGGCCCTGGATCGTCGCCATCGCCAATGTTCTCGTCCTGCAATTCATCATCAGCGCATTGGGCGCTTCCATCGGACACTTCGCCATGTTTCTGACGTTCGGTCCGCATGTGCCGGGACTGACCGATTCGACCACCGGCCGCGCAGCAGAGCAGCTGTATGTCTCCAGCTCACCGCAGACATGGATTCCCGGTCTCATCACCGCCGGCATCGCCCTGACGCTTGCCGTAATCATGGCCGCTGTCACTGGGGCGAGCAGCGCAAGGCAGAACGGCACGGCGATGAATCGTCTGCGCATCATCGCGTACGTCTTATCCTGCCTGGGATTCGTCGCATTGCTCATAGCAATCTGCATAGTGCTTGCATTTCTGCGCAACAAGCAGACCAACATCCTGCTGGCGGTATTGGCGTTCCTGACGCTGATCGCATGGATTCCCGGAGAAATGAAGTCGATACGCCGCTGCGTCGCGGAACAACGTGATGCTTCATGGCAGTGCGTCGCGGGCAGCTTCCTGGCATTGGACCTGATATTCGTGCCGATGCTAGCCGCCACCGCCCTCACCTCATGGTGACAGACATGCGCCAGTCGGGCCCCCATCCTGCGAAAGTCCCATCCGAGCATGCGTAAACGGGACTTTCGCTGGGTGAAGAAGGAATAAAACGCAGAAGTGGGGGGTCTTTCGCATGAAAGACCCCCCACTTCGAGCGATCAGGAGAAGCAGCCGGACTACTTGCCGAGCAGCGTGTCCAGACGCGACGCCAGCGTCTGCGCAGCGTCGGCGACCGGCACGGCGACGGAATCGGAGCTGTCACGGTTGCGGATCTCGATTGTTCCGTTATTCACGGTGTCACGGCCGGCGACTGCAATCAGCGGCACGCCGATCAGCTCGGCGTCCTTGAACTTGACGCCCGGGGAGACCTTCTTGCGGTCGTCGTAGATGACCTCGATGCCGCGCTCCTCCAGTTCTGCGACCAGCTTCTCGGCCGCGTCGAACGCCGCCGCATCCTTGCCGGTGGCGACGACGTGCACCTGGGCGGGCGCGATGACGGCCGGCCATGCCAGACCGCGCTCGTCATGATGCGTCTCAGCGATGCAGGCGAGCACGCGGGAGACACCGATGCCGTAGCAGCCCATCCACACGGGCACAGTCTTGCCGTTCTGGTCGAGCACCTTGAGGTCAAGCGCCTTGGAGTACTTGAGGCCAAGCTGGAACACCTGGCCAATCTCCACGCCGCGCTCGAAGCTCAGCGGGCCGGAACCATCCGGGCTCATGTCGCCATGACGCACCTCGACCGCCTCGACGGTGCCGTCGGCCTTGAAATCACGGCCGTACACGGCGTGGAAACGGTGCTTGCCCGCCTCGTCGCCGCCGATGATCCACTCAGTGCCCTCAGCCACGTGCGCGTCGATGAAGAAGCGCACCGGTTCGGCGACGCCCGCGGCCTCGCCCTGCTTGCCGAAGACCATCGGCCCCATGTAGCCGGCCACCATCTCGGGATGGGCCTTGAGATCGTCCTCGGTGGATTCCTCCAGCTCGGCGGGCGCGAACTGCGCCTCAAGACGCTTCATATCGACCTGACGGTCACCGGGCAGCGCCACGGCGATGACCTCGCGCCACGGCCCCTCATGATCATCGTCCTCGGGGTGCAGCACAGTCACGGCCACGGTCTTCAACGTGTCGGCGGCAGTCCATTCGCGGCCGTCCTCACGCGGGTACAGACGGTTGGCGGTGGCGACCAGATCCTCGATGGTCTTGGAATCCGGGGTTTCACGGCTTTCCATCGCGGGCACGGCGGAGCTGTCCACGGCCGGCAGCTCTGGGGTGGTCAGCGCCTCGACGTTCCACGCCTTGCCGGAGGGCGCCAGCGCGAACGTGTCCTCACCAATCGCCATGGGAGCCAGGAACTCCTCGGACGCGGAACCACCCATCGGGCCGGACATCGCGAACACGGGCACGTACTTCAGGTCGAGACGCTGGAAGATGCGCTCGTAGGCGCCGCGCTCGTCGTAGTACGCCTTCTTCATGCCCTCCTCGTCGATGGTGAACGAGTAAGCGTCCTTCATGATGAACTCGCGGCCGCGGATCAGGCCCGCGCGCGGGCGGAACTCGTCGCGGTACTTGGTCTGGATCTGGTAGAGCGTGACTGGCAGGTCCTTGTACGAGGAGTACATATCCTTGACCAGCAGCGTGAACATTTCCTCATGCGTGGGGGCGAGCAGGTAGTCGGCCTCGTGACGGTCCTTCAGACGGAACAGGTTCTCGCCGTATTCCTCCCAGCGGTGGGTGGCCTCATACGGCTCGCGCGGCAGCAGCGCCGGGAAGTGGACCTCCTGGGCGCCGATGCCGTCGATCTCCTCGCGGACGATGGCCTCGATCTTGTTGAGGACCTTCAGACCCAGCGGCAGCCAGGTCCAGATACCGGGAGCCGCCTTGCGCACATAGCCGGCGCGCAGCAGCAGTTTCGCCGAATCGGTGTCGGCGTCGGCGGGATCCTCGCGCAGCGTGCGCAGGAACATGGTGGACATTCGAAGTGCTTTGGAACTCATGGGTTCCAAGGTATTCGCGTTCGGGGACATTGCGGGCCCGGTTCAGTTCGGCAAACCCGCAGTATTGAAAAAGGCCACCCACCCGGAGCTCACCGAGCGAGCGGCCTTCGTATTGGCCTCGCGGCCGTGCCGCTCTTATCGCGTCATCCGGCGCAGCCGTTCGAGGGTAATGCCGGCCGCCAGCATGGCCATCGCCAGGACGGTCACCAGCGACATGTCGATACCGGTATGGGCCAGCGAATCGGCCGCGGACGTCTTGCCCCCGGCAACTACGCCCGTGTTCGCGCCCGGCTTGGCGGAAGACGAGCCATCACCCGACGTGCCACCCGGCACAGTACCGGGCTTGTTCTGCTCATTGCCGCCCGGCGCGGTGCTGTTCGGTCTGGGCTGCGTGACGATAGCGCTGCGGGCGGTTCATCAGAAAGGCCGTCAACCGTTGCGCGCATGGTCCCTGTACGCCTCTTTCTCTTTGCCCGTGTCGCTGATGCTGCTGTGCGACCTGCCGATGCTGCCGAGATACATGTCCGAAGCCGTCAGCGTGGCTGTCTTCACTATGCTCGCGGGAGCCGCCTGTCTTATCGGCCCGGGCAATATGTCGCCGAGCGCATCATCGTCGCCTTCATCAGCGCTTTGAGCCTTACCGTCATCGCGATCGCCGATTTCAGCAATCGCATGGTTGAGAAAAACCTCGTGGCGATTGCCGCATATGTGCTGCTGCCGGCATTGGCCGCCACCGCATGGCTGCGTACATGCCATCAATGGCCGACAGCGCGACTCGCAACCTGCGCTGAATATTCGGTTCCGCCGCGCGCTACGAGGCAAGCCTCAAATCGGTGCAATCGCTCGGAAAACGCATCTCACAGCTGCGCTAGCGCACCGCTACCCGGCGAAAGTCCCATCAGCACCATCTCACGCGGGATTGATGTCTTCCTCCGCCCAATAACAGTCCCATATCCGAAAGCAGCCACCGCTAGAACAGCTCGGCTTGTTCGAATTCGCCAGCAGGCTCGTCCTCGTGAGGCGTTTGCGGCCGGAACTCAGCCACGCCCTCGTCGCCCAGCCGCGCGCTGGCGGCCTGTGACCTGCCGCGCAAATCGCCGTCGAGCATCACTGCATCCGCCGAAACCGCGAACATGCGCTCGTTGACGCCGGCAAGATACAATCCGCCCATGCGTTCCACACGCGAGAGCGCCACATATCCCATGCCGGGCGCGAACGTGCGGCTCAGATCCATCACCGCCCGGTCGAGGGTCATCCCCTGCGACTTGTGGATGGTGATCGCCCATGCGCATCGCAACGGCACCTGCGCCACGGACGCCATCACCGTGTCGCCGTCCATCATCTCCCACGTGGCCTGCTTCATCGTGACGATGTTGCCGTTCTCGAATTCCACGATGGGCCAGCCGCCCTTGTTCTCGTTGGCGAAGCCGCGCACGGTACCGAGCGAACCGTTGACATACTGGTGGTCGGCGTCGTTGCGCAGTGCCATGACGGCGGCACCGGTCTTGAGCACGAGGCACTCCGGTGCCAGCATGTTGCGCTTGAGCCGTTCGACCAGGTGGGCCGGCCCCATCTGGTCGGCATGGAACTCGTGCGGCTCCTCGCCTATCCGCGCAAGCCTGGAATCGTTGAGATTATCGGCCTGCCGGTTGACGGGGAACAGGTGGACCGCCACCTCGCCCGGCTTCGGTGTCACACCGAGCCGCGTGACGAGCGCGTCACGGTCATCCTGATCCACGCATCCGGCGCGGATGTCGGTGAGCACGTGCAGCAGCCGGCCGTCGTCCTGACGATGCTGCTCGGTCAGATAGCAGATGACCGGCGCGAGTTCGCCCCACACCAGCGATTCGGTGACGAATCCTTCCGGATTGAGTCCGGCCTTCGCGTACCGTTCACGGGACGCCACGAAATCCGGGCCGGGCGGCAGCACGTCGCGGTCGCGCCCGGACACGGAGACCGGCGGCAGCTGGAAGAAGTCGCCGGACAGTACCACTTGCAATCCGCCGAACGGCCGAGGATCATGCCGCACTTCACGGCACACCTGATCGACCATGTCGAACAGCCAAGCGTGCATCATCGACACCTCGTCGATGATGAGCACGTCGGCCGCCTGTATCTTGCGCCGACGACGGGTCTTGATGGTCTTCAGCAGATTTGGCGTCAGCACGTTGGCGAGTCCGACGCCGCTCCACGAGTGGATGGTCTGGCCGTCGATATGCGTGGCGGCGATGCCCGTTGACGCGGTGACGGCCACGTTCGCGCCGTCTGCGCGCGCCTGCCGGATGAACTCGTTCAGCACGTACGTCTTTCCTGCGCCGGGCGCACCCGTCAGGAACACGTTCGCGCCGGCGTTCAGAATCGCGAGCGCCTCAGACTGCCGCATATGCCCTCCTTAAGCTCATGCATCACGCACGATCCGCGCGCCCTGGCGTATGACATCGCTCGCCCGCGGGCTCAGACCAGCCGGCGGACCACCTGCAGCACGCCGTGCTCGGTGTTGGCCGGCGCGATGTACCGCGCCGCGCGTTTCAGATCCGGATGCGCGTTGGCCATGGCGAACGACCATTCGCCGGCGTCGAGCATCTGCAAATCGTTGAGATAGTCGCCGAACACCGCCGTCTGCACGGGCGTGACGCCGAGATGCCGCTGCAGCGCGACGACACCCTGCCGCTTGTCGGTTCCGGGATTCATGATATCGACCCAGTGCGCTCCGGATGCCACCACCTGATGGGTGCGTTCCACATCGCCCAGCAGGTTCGCGGCCATGCCTTGCGCGTCGCCGAAATCGAAGATCGCCAGTTTCAGCACGGTTTCGTCCTCGGTCTCCAGCACCTCGTGCAGGTCGTCCACGATGCGCAGCGCCTTGTAGTATTTGGAGCATTCCTCGACGAACGGCCTGTCCTGCCGCTGGATGTACGCCGTGTTCAGACCGCATACCACGAGTCCGATGTCATGCGAGCCCGACGCCACCGCGGCGTCCACCAGATCGATCAGCGTACGCGTGATGTCCCAGCTCACCCCGTGCACGTCGATGACGTTGTCGTCGGCGACCACGACGTTGCCGTTCTCCGCGATATACGACATGGCGCCGTCGACGCGGTCCGCGAACATGGAGCGCAGCGTGGCGAGCTGGCGGCCGGAAGCCGGCACGAACTCGACACCCTTGGCGTGCAGCTCGTCGAGCAGCGGCCAGAAGCCATCGGGGATGTTGCTGTCGCCGTCCAGCAGCGTGCCATCCATGTCCGCCACGATCAGGCGGATGTCGTGCGGCTTGTCGCAGATGGCGGTCCAATCGTTCGCGGTCATGGTGTCGTTCCTCTCAGTCGTGTGCGTGACGTTTTCTGTTTTTCGAGACCGGCCGGCTACTTATTCAGCAGGCTGGTGGCGACGATCTGGTCGGCGATGGCCTTCGACTCGGCCTCGTTCGGGCCGGGAGCCGGCGCCATGAACGCCTGACGGTAGTAGCGAAGCTCGTCCAGCGACTCGATGATGTCGGCGAGGGCGCGGTGCCCGCCGTTCTTGGCAGGGCGGTTCTCATACACCGCGGGGTACCAGCGGCGCGCGAGCTCCTTCAGCGTGCTCACGTCCACGCTGCGGTAGTGCAGATGGCTCATGAGACCCGGCATGTAATGGTCGAGGAATTTTTTGTCGGAGCCGATGGTGTTGCCCGCGAGCAGCGGCCTGACTCCGTCCGGCGTGAACCGCAGCACGTATTCGGTGACCTTGCGTTCCGCCTCTTCGAGGCTCAGGCCGTGCTCCCATTCGTTGATGAGCCCGGAACGGGTGTGCATGGCGCGCACGAAGTCGTTCATGTGCGAGACGGCGGCGTCGGACGGCTTGATGACGTAGTCCACGCCTTCGTCCAACACGTTGAGGTCGAAATCGGTAGGCACCACTGACACCTCGACGAGCTCGTCGCCACCGAAGATGTCAAGTCCCGTCATCTCGCAATCAATCCAGATCAGGCGCGAATCCTTCGCGCTGTACGTTTCCGCATCATGGCTGTCGACCATCGCAAGCCGCCTTTCCTGCTGTGTTTTCCTAGGGAACGTTACAGGCTATAGCAGACCGGGGACGCACCGTCAGGCCAGCGGGAAAGAGAGCAGCATCGTAGTGCCGGACGGGGACGAGGACTCCACCGCGACCGAGCCCCCCATACCGGTTCGCCACGTCACGGGCGAGCGCGAGGCCGAGCTCGTACCCTTGGTGCGCGGTGCCGTCATCGTCCCGGGCGAAGCGGCGGAACAGTCGTTCGGGATCGCCGCCGATGACCGGCCCATGGTCGGACACGCGGATCTGCGCCCATTGGCGATGACGCGCGCACCCGAGCGACACGGCCACCGTCGCTCCCTCAGGCGAGCCGATGCGGTATCCGCGGCCGCGTACCGTTTCGATGATCGTCCGCGTGGTCTTGCCGCGCAGATACGACACGTATACATCGACGGTTCCCATATCGCTGCCGTCAGAGAACACCGGCGACAGCAGCTCCTCGCGAGAAAAGACATGATCCGGTGCGGCGGCGAGCACCGACAGCAACCTCGTCTCGGCATCGGTGAGCGACACGGCCCTGCCGTCCGGATCCTCGATGATGCCGGAGTGCGGCTTGAGCAGCCAGTCGCCCACCATCACGCTGGCCGTCTGGGCGTTGCCCCCCCCCGCAGCAGCGCGCGCAGCCGGGCCTGTAGTTCGATGAAGTGGAACGGCTTGGTCAGGTAGTCGTTCGCGCCGCAGTCCAGCCCTTCCACGATGTCGTCCACCTGCGCGAGCGCGGTCAGCATCAGCGCGGGTGTAGTGACGCCGGAGCCGCGCAGGGTGCGAATCAAATCCAGCCCGTCGCCGTCTGGCAGCCGGCGGTCGACGATCAGCGCGTCATGCTCTTGCCCTATCCAATTGGGACCCCGCTAAAGCGCCGCTAAGAAGACACGCGGGCACGACGGAAGCTTGGTGTCGCGGCACGACATGACCCGCCGCTTCGGGGGAAACGGGACGGATATAATCTTGGACATTCGGGACGCGGCCGGCCGCGCGCCATTACGGCAGCGCAGGAACGGCAGCGGTACATGCATACGGCCAGGAGGACAACATGGCAGAGGAAACGCAATCTATCACGACGCGGCACGACGCCGAGATCGACCCGGCACTGTGGTGGCGGCAGGCCGTGGTCTACCAGGTCTACCCGCGCAGCTTCCAGGACACCACCGGCTCCGGTCTGGGCGACATCAATGGCATCACCGGGCGGATCCCCTATCTGCGGCAGCTGGGCGTCGACGCGATCTGGCTGTCGCCCTTCTACCCGAGCGAACTCGCGGACGGCGGCTACGACGTGGCCGACTACCGTGACGTGGATCCGAAGCTCGGCTCGATGGACGACTTCGACCGGCTGGCCGCCGCCGCGCATGCGGCAGACATCAAAGTGGTGGTGGACATCGTGCCCAACCACAGCTCCCACCTGCACCCCTGGTTCCGTCAGGCGCTGGCGGACGGCCCCGGCTCCCCTGCGCGCGACCGGTACATCTTCCGCGACGGCAAGGGCCCGAACGGTGACGAGCCGCCGACCCGCTGGCAGAACCATTTCGGAGGTCCGGCATGGACGCGCGTGGACGACGGCCAATGGTACCTGCACATGTTCGCCAAGGAGCAGCCCGACTGGAACTGGAGGAACCCGGACGTGCGCGCCGATTTCCTTGAGACGCTGCGTTTCTGGTGCGATCACGGCGTGGACGGGTTCCGCATCGATGTGGCGCACGGGCTCGCCAAGGACCTCGACCGCGACGACCTCGACGACTACGTGGTGATGAGCACGAACGACATGCCCGCGGACGGATCCCACCCAGTGCTCGACCGCGACGAGGTGCACGACATCTACCGTGAGTGGCGCCGCGAGGTGTTCAACCGCTACGATCCCCCGCGCTTCGCGGTCGCCGAGGCATGGGTCCGGCCGGAACGCCAGTACCTGTACGCGTCACCGGATGAACTGGGGCAGGTGTTCAACTTCGAGTTCGCCAAGGCGGATTGGACCTTCGACGCGATGAGCAAAGCCATCGACAAGGGGCTGGCGTGCGCCGAGAGGTCGGGCTCAACGTCCACCTGGGTGATGAGCAACCATGATGTGCCGCGCCACGCCACGCGTTACGCGCTGCCGCAAGTGCCGACCGGCGAATACCATCAGATCGCCAACGACTGGCTGCTGCGTGACGGCACCACCTATATCGAGGATCGCCAGGCCGGCGCATTGCGGGCACGCGCCGCACTGATGCTCGAAATGGCACTGCCCGGCTCGGCCTACGTGTATCAGGGCGAGGAGCTGGGCCTGTTCGAGGTGGCGGATATTCCATGGGACCGCATCGAGGATCCCTCCGGCCTGCGCACCTCGCGGGCGCAGTCCACCAAGGGCCGTGACGGCTGCCGCGTGCCGCTGCCCTGGGTCGCGTCGGACGTGCCCGAGACGTACACGTCCGACAAGAGGCACGTCCATGCCGGCTCGTTCGGGTTCTCCCCTGCCGTCAGCGACGCCGAACCACACCTCCCGCAGCCCGCGTGGTTCAAGGATTTCGCCATGGACATCCAGGACGCCGACGACGGCTCCATGCTGAACTTCTATCGTCGCGTGCTGCGGCTGCGTCACGAGATGCAGACTCCGGACACCAGTTGCACGTTGCTTCCCGAGAACCGTCCGAGCGGCATGCGCGACGGCGCCGACGGCCAGCCCGGCGGCGTGATCGCCTACCGTCGTGCCAACGGTTGGGCGAATCTGACGAATTTCGGCGCCACCCCGGTTTCGCTGCCCGACGGCGAGGTGCTGCTCTCGTCCGCGCCGCTCACCGATGACGGCCGGCTGCCGCAGGATACGTCCGTCTGGATGCGGCTGCGGTAGGCCTGCCCGCGCCCGCCACGACGCGGGCGGCGGAGCCGATTCGACGCGGCCGGGCCTATATGCAAGATGGCGGGCTCCCCTCGCAAATCGTGAGGGGAGCCCGCCATCATATTCATATGAGCCGAATCCTATGAACCGATCGGCATCGGCCTATCAGTTGTGGAAGCCGGTGTAGTTCGGCGCTTCGGTGGTCATCACGATGTCGTGCGGATGCGACTCGCGCAGGCCGGCGTCGGTGATGCGGATGAAGCGGCCCTTCTCCTGCAGCTCGGCGATGTTGTGCGCGCCCACATAGAACATGGACTGGTGCAGGCCGCCGATCAGCTGGTACAGCACGGCGTTCAGCGGTCCGCGGTACGGCACTTCGCCCTCGACGCCTTCCGGAACGACCTTGTCGTTGGAGGTGACGTCGGCCTGGAAGTAACGGTCCT
>OLVR01001094.1_pt1 | contig 28426 bp, 22 predicted proteins | sample 1673261 | NCBI WGS metagenome assembly OLVR01 (sample SAMEA3178938, study PRJEB25190) | human gut metagenome | biome: human gut; feature: human-associated habitat; material: faeces | place: Austria | collected 2013 | reverse complement strand
TCATAAAATCTCTCATGACCAGTATTGAAATAATAGACGGACCAAATTGCAAAAAAGCTATTAAGATGACAAAGGCAAAATAATGAATTCAGAATTATTCAACCGTTACGCAGAACACCCTACAATTGAATTAAGAAACCAGATAGTAGAGGATAATCTGTACATGGTTGATATCCTGATCAGAAAATATCTGGGTAAAGGCGTCGATTATGACGACCTTTACCAGGTGGGAGCTTTGGCGCTGGTCTCCGCAGTGGAACGGTTCGACGTTTCAAAGGGTTACGAGTTTAAAAGCTTCGCTACTCCTACTATTTTAGGAGAGATAAAGAAGTATTTCAGGGACAAGCAGTGGAGCCTCAAAGTTCCAAGGCGCCTTAAAGAGATAGCCACCAAGGTGCAGGAGGTCAAGGGAGATCTTTCGGTGAGGCTGGGGAGAGCTCCCAGCGTGGAGGAAATATCTGAGGCCACGGGATTTACTCATGAGCAGATAATGCAGGCTCTTGAAAGTTCCAAGGCTTACGGCACTTATTCTCTGGAGAGCGCCTCGTCGGGCGCTTCCGAGGAGAACGAAGATAACCCTCTGGAGAAATACATAGGATTCGAAGATCTGGGATATGAACGTGTAGAGATAAACGAGATCGTAACTAAAGTGCTGGAAAATTTCAGTGAAAATTACAGATATATATTTAAAGAAAGATTCATCGAAAACAGACCGCAGGCGGCTATAGCCAAGGAACTGGGAGTTTCTCAGATGACCATTTCGCGTGCTGAGAAGAATATAGTCCAGCAGTTCAGAAGAGAGATGCACCGGCAGTGAAGCAAAGATGAAATAAATTAAGAAAGAAGGCACATGGGATGAAAAGAGTTTTTTCGGGCGTACAGCCTACAGGAAACATCCACCTCGGAAATTACCTCGGAGCATTGAAGCAGTTTGTGGAACTTCAAGAAGATCATGAGTGCATATATTGCATAGTGGACATGCACGCTATAACGGTTCCGCAGGATCCCGAGGTTCTAAAAGAACACATACTAGACGTGGCGGCCCTTTATCTTGCCGTCGGCGTAGACCCTGAAAAATCTATAGTATTCGTCCAGTCGGATGTACCCGGCCATGCGGAGCTGTCATGGATTCTCACCTGCAATTCATATACCGGCGAGCTGTCGAGAATGACACAGTTTAAAGATAAGAGCAAGAATAAAGAATCGGCTCCGGCCGGGCTCTTCACCTACCCTATTCTGATGGCTGCGGATATACTCCTGTATGATACCGACGTAGTGCCGGTAGGAAACGACCAGAAGCAGCATATCGAGCTCTGCAGAGATCTGGCGATAAGAGTGAACGGTAAGTATCCCGATACTTTTGTCATACCGGACGGAAGGTTCTTAAAAGAAGGGGCCAGAATAATGGCGCTGGACGACCCTTCTAAGAAGATGAGCAAGAGCGCCGAAAATATACACTCGCGGATCTCCCTGCTGGATGATCCGGCCAAGATAAAGAAATCCATAATGAAAGCCACCACTGACTCGGAAGGCGTTATAAGATTCGATACCGAGAATAAACCGGGCATCAGCAATCTGCTCAATATCTACAGCGTTCTTTCAGGGATTAGCATCGCCGATCTCGAAAAGAAGTATGAAGGAAAAGGTTACGGAGATTTCAAGAAAGATCTGGTGGAAGTCACAGTAAAGGCGCTTACGCCTATACGTGAGAGATTTGAAGAGATACGTAACTCAGAAGAATTGATCAGAATTCTCCGGGAAGGCGCCGGCAAAGCCGACGCTATAGCCAAGAAGACGATAGAAAGAGTCAAGGGAAACTTTGGGCTGGGATTATAATTAAAAAACACGCCTGCCTCGGCGGTCTGGTCCTCGGAAGCCTTCGGCTCCTGCGGAGGCCCGCTTGCGGCAGGGTGTTTATGATAATTTTTTATCAAATACCGTTGACATCAAGAACTTGACGAAATATAATTAAAATAGTTTAAGTACATATTATATTGTCAATTAAAAAGGTGATAATATATGAAAAAGCCGGATAAAAAGAAAACCATCATCACCATAGTAACAATAGCGGCCATTGCTGTCATTCTTAATATTCCTGTCGTATCTGATGTTATTGCAATGACGAGAGTCGGCATGATTGGAAGTGTGACCGATATGGAGAAAACAGAGTATGAGGGAGAAAAGTACTGGCAGTTTTCTTTAGATGACGAGTATGATACCAGAATTATCGTGGTGGAACATAATATTTTCAGAGTAACCGTCAGGATATTTGAAGATTCTACAGGGAAGGAAAACTTATACACCAAGCCTCTATTTGGAAAACCGGTGATAGATATTCCATAGAAGAACCCCCCCTTTTTGCTGTAAAAGCAAGGGGGGTTCTTCGTCTATAATTGACTAAAGTATGAAACTACAAAATCTTCAAATAATGCAACAGAGGTAGGTATATAATTTTGGGATGTTTTTTGTATATTTATATATCTAAAAGCAATAGGGTTTTTGATCTTAATTTTTTTGATTTTTGTCTGGTTTTTAATTCTCCATTTTTTTTCAGGAATAATAGCAATCCCCATACTACGCTTAATAAAATCAATCATGATAGAGGGGTTGTTGCTTTCTAAATTTATTTTTGGTATGAATCCCGCTTGTTTACATAGCTGCAAAGTAGAAGTATAAAGAGGCAAATCGCTGGTCAGAGATATAAAAGGTTCATCACGTAGTTCGTATAAGTCTATTTCGTCAAGGGATACTAATTTATGATTTTTAGGAATCGCTAAACAAAAGCTTTCTTTAAGCACTTGAGTACTATTGGGTCCTAAGACAGAATAATCTAAACTGTAAATATGTAAATCATAATTAGCGCTGTTTTTTTGCTTTGGTAAATAGAAATTTTTATTGAAGGGTATAGTTCTTTAAATTTTTCTAATATTTCGGGCATCAATGAAGACGCCGCGTTAACATATAGGGAAACGCTTTTATTCATACTTGAATTAAAGCTGTCCTTTAAGTCATTTAACTCACTTAATATTGATTTGCAATGCTTAAGTAGCTTTTTCCCATTATCATTTAAAATTAACTTTTTTCCCTGTCGCTCAAATAATTGTACTCCTAACTCTGCTTCTTCGCAATTTTATCACCTATAATAAGCGTAATCTACGGTTTATTAGAATTTAAACCCGCCATACCTCGGATGTCGGAAGAAGAAAAAAGGGAAATAATAGAAGAAGAAATATAAAAATTGCTCGATTTACAGAGCTATGTTAAATAAGATAAAGGTTCATGCGAAAGTGTGAGCCTTTATCTTATGATGAATTACCTCCCCTGTTCAGATTTTCTGAAAGTATCAGAGATAATGCTGCTCGTAACTCTGCGCGGCTGGGTAATTCTCTCTAATTCTCATATAGAGCTGCTGAGAGAGAATTTCTTGAAAGATTTTGCTCACACTTTTCAAAAAACAAGAAAAAAGAGAGAAATAATGAAAATTAAACCCCACTATTTCTCTCTTCTCCGCAAAATACGGAAAAGTGTGAGCATGGATAAGGTGGAAATTCTCTTTAAATATTTGATTTTGCCCTTTTGAGAGAATTCATCACAAAAAAATGCTCTCTGACCTTGCGAATTACGGTTTTTAAGAGAATGAGCCTGTGTGGCGGTTTGCCATGTTCGCAAAGCCGGGCCGCCTGTAGCTCGGCCCGCACTGCCGCGGACTTCTTTGAGCAACAGCCCGCAGCCTCGCCGTCCGGTCAAAAACATGAAACCCCGTCATTGCCCGCTTTGCGGGCAATGACGGGGTTATCGTATACGTACATCACGCCGAAACGCGAGCCGCCCCCAGAAGACAGCCCCGCAAGCCCGCACGCCGAGCCGGCCCCTGTTTATTCACCGAGAAAATATCTTCCCATGGTATCGGCCGCCATGATGGCTGCGTAAACATCTTTTGCCGTCACGGCAAAAGGCATATTGTGAAGAGTGTCGCTGTCGGCTGCGGCAGCCTCGGCCACTTTCATGATCTTTTCTTCGGTAATCTGCGTCACTCTCAGCTGCCCCAGCGTTACCGGAAGACCCAGTTCGATACAGAACCCTATTATATCTCCTAAAGTGTCGCTGTCTTCGTTTTCAAGAACTAATTGGGTGATAGTTCCAAAGGCCACTTTTTCGCCGTGATACATGTGGTGACATTCTTCCAGCACGGTCAAGCCGTTGTGAATGGCGTGAGCTCCTGCCAGTCCGCCGCTTTCAAAGCCCAGCCCCGAAAGCAGCGTGTTGGCTTCGATTATCTTTTCTACGGATTTGGTGCATACCCCAGCTTCGAGGGCCAACTTAGCTTTGAGTCCTTCATCCAGCAAAGTATCGTAGCATAACTCTGCCAGAGCCATGGCCGCCTCCGTAGCTTTTCCGCCGGCGCAGGTATCAGCTCCCTTTCTGTAGCAGGCCCTCGCTTCAAAATATGTTGCCAGCGCATCGCCGATACCGGCCATGGTTAGCCTTACAGGCGATTTTGAAATTATATCCGTGTCCATCAAGACGAGGTTAGGGTTTTGAGGCAGGAACAAATATTCTTCGAATACGCCTTCATCGGTATATATGACTGATAAGGCGCTGCAAGGGGCGTCTGTAGAGGCTATGGTCGGGCAGATGACTACCGGCGCGCCGCAGTAGTAAGCGACAGCTTTAGCTGTATCAAAGATCTTTCCTCCTCCGATACCAACGATCATGTCGCATTTGTTTTCAGCTACGATGCCCTTGAGCCGATCTATCTCGCTCTTGCTACATTCGCCGCCGAAAAATTCAAATACTGCCTGGGCGTTTTCATTATCAAAGCTTGCCTTTACCTGGCCGCCCACTCTCTTGTATCCGCCTTCGCTGATTATTATTAAAGGCTTGGTTCCGTAAGCTTTAGTATGCTTTCCTATATTGGACAGCTCGCCGGCCCCTTGCAGATATTTGCCGGGACTTATCAATACTTTTGTCATAGTATTTTCCTCCTTGGTGATTTTGAAATCTTTGTCTGTATTATGGTACGCACTTTTGCTGATATTATAACAAACGCCGTATATTCCCCGCCTCTATAGACGACGGGTTTTATTCAGACTTTTGGCGGAGATTAATAATCTTCCGCCAAAAGTCTGAGGAACTTACAGCCCTGGCCTCTGTTGCAATCGTTCGCTTCGCCCCTGACGCCTCTGCTATCCTTTTTGTCCTGCAAATCGCCTGCGGCTCTTGGGACAAAAAGGCAAGCAAGCTTGCCGGGGGGCTACGCACCGACTTAAACAAATGCAAGCAGATCTCGCCTCTATAAGAGATCTGCTTGCATTTAAGTTACTTCAGAGTGCTGGTATACCTTATGGTTTCCATGGCGTCTTTAGCATATTTATCGGCTCCTATTCTGTCCGAATATTCCTGATTGAGAACTGCCCCGCCGACTACGATCTTACACTGCGGAGCCTTCTCTTTCAAAAGATGGATGGTTTTTTCCATGGCCGGGACGGTAGTAGTCATGAGGGCGCTTAAACCTACTGCCGGAGCGTTGTTATCTATAACCGCCTGGACGATGATTTCGGGGGCCACATCTTTTCCCAGATCTATGACCTTGAAGCCGTAGTTCTCCAGCAGAAGCTTGACTATGTTCTTGCCTATATCGTGAATATCTCCGTGAACCGTAGCTATCACCACAGGAAACTTGTCGATGGCAGCTCCGGAAGACATATGAGACTTTATCTTCTCAAAAGAAGCCTTGGCTGCCTCTGCGCTCATGAGAAGCTGAGGCAGATATACTGTCTTTTCTTCAAATCCCTTGCCCACTATGTCAAGAGCCGGGATTATCTCGCTTTGGATTATGAATAAAGGATCGGTATTTTCGGCCAGAAGATTTTCAGTCATCTCCCCTGCCCTGTCTTTAAGGCCTTTGCTGATGGCTCTTTGAAGAGGCGTCAGACTGCCATCGTCTTTTGGCGATGCGGAGGGCGTAGCGGGACTTGCAGAAGGCTGCTGTGCAGACTGAACCGGAAGGCTCCCCGCAAATGCTATATATTCTCCGCAATTCTCGTCCATATTGTGAAGCGCTTTAAAAGAATGATATGCCTTCATCATGTCTGTTGAATAAGGATTCATTATGGCCGTCGACAGTCCCCTCTCCAATGCGCAGGCAAAAAACGTGCTGTTTATGGCAGCTCTTTCTGGAAGACCGAAGGAAACGTTTGACACCCCCAAAGAAGTGTGGCAGCCAAGGCGGTTTTTTATGATGTCCAGCGCCCGGAGCGTTTCGATGGCAGCTTCCGGTTCGGCGCTTACCGTCATAGCTAAAGTGTCGAAGATTATATCTTTTTTATCTATACCGTACTCGGCAGCTCTTTTTAGAATTTTTTCTGCGATGGCGACTCTGCCTTCCGCCGTCTTGGGAATACCGTCGTCGTCCAGAGTAAGAGCGACAACTGCTCCGCCGTATTTTTTGACCAGAGGGAAAATCTGCGACATGGAAGATTCCTTGCCGCTGACTGAATTTATCATAGCCTTGCCGTTGTACAACCTCAGAGCCTGCTCCATTGCTTTCGTATCTGCCGTATCTATCTGAAGCGGAAGATCCGTGATTGCCTGAAGCTCAAATACGGCCTTTTTAAGCATAGAAATTTCATCTATCTCGGGAAGCCCCACATTCACGTCCAGTATGTGGACGCCGGCCTCCTGCTGATTTATTCCCTCTTGCAGTATATAATTTATATCGTTTTCTGCCAGCGCCTGCTTGAATCTCTTTTTTCCTGTGGGATTGATACGCTCCCCTATGAGTATAGGAGATGAATCAAACTTTACGGCATGAGTATAAGAGGAAACACAAGTGATATTCTTAGGCTCTGTCTGAACCGGCTTCATGCCCAAAGTCGCCTGAGTTATATGTCTTATGTATTGAGGATTAGTTCCGCAGCAGCCGCCTATCAGGCGTACTCCCCGCGCCGCCGCATCTTTAAGATCAGAGGCAAATTCGACGGGAGAAGTACCGTACACCGCTTTTCCGTCCACTTCTTTTGGCAGGCCTGCGTTGGGCTTGAGAATGACGGGGATTGAAGAGTTAGCCAGCAGTTCCTCGATAACGCCGGTGAGCTGTTTGGGCTCGAGAGAGCAGTTAGCTCCGAGGGCGTCGGCCCCCATACCCTCGATCATCGCTGCCATGGCGGCGGGAGACGCCCCCGTCATCAGTTTTCCGTCTTCTCCGTAAGCGTTAGAGACGAATACAGGCAGGTCGCTGTTTTCTTTGGCAGCTAAAAGCGCCGCCTTCGTCTCATAGCTGTCGCTCATGGTTTCGATAAATATGAGATCTGCCCCCAGACCGCAGCCGGCCCGTACTATTTGGGCAAAAAGTTCTACGGCGTCTTCAAATTCGAAATCTCCGTATGGTTTTAAGAGCCTGCCGCAGGGGCCTATGTCTAAGGCTATGAATTTTTCTTGCGGCCCCGAAGAGCTTTCCCGGGCTCTCTTGGCATTTTCCAAGGCTGCTCTTATCACAGCTTTGAGCTCTTCCGGCGCAAACTTCAGTGAATTGGCTCCGAAAGTGTTGGTGTTTACGATGTTGCTTCCAGCGTCAAAATAATCACGGTGTATCTTCTCCACCACCGCAGGATGAGTGATATTCCACCGCTCGGGATGCTCTCCGGCGGCAAGTCCGGCTTCCTGAAGAAGCGTTCCCATTCCTCCGTCCAGATAGACTAAGTTGTCTTTCATATAATCTAATATATTCATAAATCATTCCTTCCTGAAGCTGCAGTCAAGCTTGCTGCAAGTCTTGCAATCATTTCCATGAACGTCCGGCGACTTTCTTTGGCAGTTTTTCTCCGTTTCAGATGTGTCCGGATAAAGTCCTATAATTGCCGTCACTGATTTTGACGGCGACATGAGGAGACTCTCTGTCAGAGAGAGTCCTATCTTTCTGGGACAGTCCAGAAGGTCAAAGAACTGTTTTTGAGAAGAAAGCGGAAAATCTCCGTAGCCGGGGCTGAATCTGGGCCGCGTGAGAAAGCCTTTTTCTTTGTATTCTATGCGTATATCCTCATTGAAAGCGTTGCACAGAGATTCTATGCGTTCGGCGCCTATGGCCTGAAAACACAGAGCCCTGGCGGGAGACAGCCTGCTGTATCTGAAAATCAGACGGTCCAGGTCTATACCTATGGTGGCTGCGAAGAGGATTGACCGGCTGCAGCCTGTAAGATTTTTTTTAAGGTCAAGACTGCCCATCGGCGCAGACTCCTTGCCGGCGCAGAATAAATCTGTATCGAACACCCCGTAGCAGACCTTGCAGGAGAGCCTGCCGTTGGCTTCATCTAAGCAGCTGTCTATGAGAGCTTCTATTTCCGGCGTCTGCCGCCGGCAGCCCATATAGCGCAAGATCTCTCCCCTGTCTATGGCGGGAGGATCGTATTTTCTCGTTATGACGGTACTCATCATTCTTTTCCCAGTATATCGGATAGGTTCGCCTGTATTTTGCGGGCCACGTCCGGTTTGTTCATGGAATATACGTGGACGTTAGTAACATTGTTGGCAAACAGATCTATGATCTGATCTGTGGCATAGGCGATACCGGCCTGTTTCATAGCCGCAGGATCGCCGCCGAACTTGTCCACCAGACTCTTGAACCTCTGAGGCATGTGGGAACCGGACAGCTTAACGGCTCTTTCCACCTGTTTTGCGTTGGTAATAGGCATTATGCCGGCCACCACAGGTACGGTGATACCGGCTTCTCTGATCTTATAGAGAAAATTATATAAGAGGTTGTTGTCGAAGAACATCTGGGTGGTGAAAAACTCGCAGCCCGCTTCGACTTTTTCTTTAAGATATTTTATGTCTTCTTTTTGATTTGTACTTTCCGGGTGAATCTCGGGGTAACACGCCCCGCCGATGCAAAAATCCGTATCGCTTTCTCTCAGCTCCCGGATCAGATCTATGGCGTGGTGATAGTGCCATGTCTCCTGATGAGACAAGTCCATGCCGTCAGGAATATCGCCTCTTAAGGCCATGACGTTTTCGATACCGGCCTCTTTGATCTGGTCGATCTTCTGCCGCACAGCCTCGTGAGTAGAAGAAACGCAAGTAAGGTGAGCCAAAGTGGACACACCGTACATATCTTTTATGTTTTTTGCAATTTCCAAAGTATATTCGCTGGTTCCGCCTCCGGCCCCGTAAGTTACGCTCATGAACGCCGGTTTCAGCTTGGCGATCTCTTCTGTAGCAGCCTTTACGCTGTCAAAAGACGAGTCGGCTTTAGGAGGAAAGACCTCAAAGGATAGTGATAGATCATCTCGTTTAAGTAAGTTTATCAGCTTCATAGTATCTCGCTCTTTTCTTTAAAAGTTATACTTGAATTATACTACTCCGAAGCTGAGATAACAAGTTTTAGAAAGGATTTTACAAGATCGGCTTTGATATAGAAAAGGGCCTCATGCAGCGAGGGAGGAAAAAAACGGCTTTACTTAAAGCGAGTTGCCGCAGGAGAGAGTTTCCTTCCCTCTGCCTGTAAGTACATACAATTTTTTCTGAAAAAGTATATTGGAGGACTGTATAACTTTAAGGTGCGCTGCATGGCCTCTTGACTATATTATCCTCCAATTATGTGTAAAACTAAGGAAGCAAAACTATAAATAATATGGAGAAAATGAGACGGAAGAATGAAGATGTCGGAGGCAGCCTATAAAGTCAAAACCAAAAAGTTTATGACGATAGTGCGAAAAATTCCCCATAAGATTAGAAAGAGGAGGAAGTAAAGCCCCGTTTTAATTGATGTCTCGGCCCTTTTGCAGAAGATAACGCCATACACAGCGGCAGATATAAGAATACCAAGAACGTGACTTGCTGTCAGTATTGCCGCCTCGGCAGGAGAAAAGTATGAAATGAGGAGAGCGGTAATTTGCAAGGTTACGATGCCGGGAAAAGGAGGGTACGGCCGGCAAAGTGTCCGTATTGGAGAAATATTTGGGAATGTTTTTTAATTTTTGTCCGAAAAAGTCTTGACAGACCTGTATGCATGAGGTATTATTAAATTGTCCTTAAAGGACACAATATATCTCCAAAAGGCGCCAATGGGGACAACGAAAATACGAAACTTTAACAAAAGGAGGAAATATTATGGATATTATGGTATTGAAGTCTCAGCAGTGGATGAACGATACATACGGAGGCGACAGCCGTTATACAAAGGTCGCAGAAGACGGAGCTACAGGATGGGGAACGATAAACGGCCTCATAATAGCCCTTCAGATTGAGCTGGGTATGGCAGAGACAGCAGCCGTTATCGGGCCGACTACAAGAAGCAAGTTTAATGCGAAGTATCCGGGCGGAATAACCCGGCAGGCGGCGGACGATACCGATACGGACAACGTTCACAGCATAATACAGTGCGCTCTCTGGTGCAAAGGATATTATGCGGAAACCGGAAGCATAACTGGTTACTATAAGGGCCAGTCGGCCGATTCGGTAGAAGAACTGAAAGCCGACATGGGTATAGGCGGAAATTCAACGGTCACCATGGAGATAATGGAAGCCCTGCTGTCGATGAAGCAGTTTGTACTGCTTTCGGGCTACGGCGGAACCAAAGCCATAAGAGGAATTCAGCAGACCATCAATAAGGACTATAAAAACTATACGGGAATAATCCCTTGCGACGGACTTTACGGCAGAGAGATGAATACCGCTATAATCCAGGTGCTTCAGGCCGTGGAAGGATTTGCCCCGGAAGTCTCAAACGGCAACTTCGGTAACGGAACCAAGGGCGCGCTGAAGGTGATAAATGCAACCAATGCCGCAGCAAATCCCGACTGGGTTTGGATTGCCAGCGTAGCCCTGATCTGCAACGGATACTTGGATAATACCGAAAGAAAGTGGGCGCCGGCGCTCCAGCTGGCTATCGAAGCATTTCAGGTAGCCCATGCTCTGCCTATCACGAGACAGCTGGATGTCAACACTTGGATGTCGCTGTTTATCAGCAAGGGAAACCCGGACAGGGCAGCAAGAGCATGTGACACGAGGTTTGAGGTGACGGATGCTCTCGCACAGAAGCTGAAGACGGACGGATATGAGATAGTCGGACGCTATCTGACCGGAGGAGACTTTAAGGAGATAAGAGAAGGAGAGCTTCAGAGAATCATAAGCAGCGGCCTTAAATATTTTCCGATATTTCAGGATAATGCCAGAACGATTTCTGAGTTTACCTACGAAAACGGAAAACTTCATGCCAAGCAGGCAAGAGAAGCAGCAGTTGCCAAGGGAGTTCCCTCCACAGTCATATACTTTGCTGTAGATCTTGACGTAATGGACTATCAAGTGACAGGATCAATAATCCCGTATTTTAGAGGCGTCAGCGAACATATAGGCCCGCTTTACAAGGTGGGAATATACGCATCGAGAAATACATGCACAAAAGTTTGCAATGCGGGATATGCGGTTTCAAGCTTCGTATCAGACATGTCTACCGGCTACAGCGGCAATCTTGGGTTCCCTATTCCGAAAAATTGGAACTATGACCAGTTTCACGAGATAAGCGGATACGGAGGAAGCTGGGATCTTGATAAGGTGGCGTACAGCGGAAAGATAGCCCCATGTGATAAGGTGGTCTCATATGAAACTCCCGGTTACTCGCTTCCGGACGGCCCGGATCTTACAAAATACGCCCATACTATATTTGAAGTGATAGAGCTTGTAAAAGAACTCGAGGATGCGTATAATGAATATAAAGCCGGCAAATATAAAGAGTATGTGCCATACGGATATACTTATTATACGAAGAGTGTTCACATAGGCGTGCTGAACTATTTGTCTAAATACTATTTAAGGCAGATCATGTTTGCTGCGGCCACTCAGCAGCTTGACCAATACTTCGTAGCCTTTATGAATGCCGAGCATAGTGAACTGGTCAAAAGCGTAGATGCTTTTGTAGAGAAAAGAGAGAACTGCGAAGTGAGGGATAACGTAGGAGGGCTAAATGACATTGCACACCTTGCATATTCGACATTAGCCTACGCCTCCTTATCGATAACACCAGATTATTGGGCTTCGTGGGGTGGAGATTTGGCTAGTGGAATGGCAGATATACGTGCAGAAATACTTAATGACTCAAAGTTAGAACCACAGGAAGTTGCAAACGACACGATAGGTTCAATGATGTCACAGTGCAATTACATCGATCTGTGTGATGATGCGGACGCCATAGCCATATCGAGAGCCGTTAAAAGCTCGGAGGCTTCGCTGAGGACCTTGTCATCTGCGATGACAGAGTATTACTCTGATTTATCGACGGCGAAGAGATATTCGCAGTATAAGTACGATGGATTGGATTTTTCTTCGTCTACTTTGCTTTATCTTTCGGTTTACCAAAAGGTATGTGCTGATAATGCTACAGCGCTGGAAATATTAAAAGGCGGAGCAACAGCAGAGGAGCAGATAGCTGCGTGCAAGGCTTTTTCAGAGTACTTGTTTAGAAAAGTGCAGTAAATTTTAACTTTACATCTATGAAGATGGATATCTATCCATCTTCATAGATAAAAGAGTTCCGAGTATCGGCTCTTCATCTGAGCCTTCTTTTAGGAGGACTATTACATTTCCAAGGGAGTAAAGAATGATAAAAAAAATACTGAAAAACAAAATTATCTTTAGGGCTATTATCATAACAGAGATATTGGCAACCTTAGTATTTGTAGTGTTTTCCATCGAAAACTACAGAAAGAGCGATTCAGGAGATCCTAAATACGATATGCTGGCACAAGAAGAGATTCAGATTCCGGAGAAAATGATCAGCCGTCGGATAACTGTAGCCAGAACTCATAAGGTTTATGAAAGGAAAGACGATGGATTTGGGATTTTTCTTTCTGAAAAAATCGGTGGAAGATTAAGCGGTAAGACGAGAATGGAGAATATCAGGTTCGAGAATACAGACTTGTATACCGAGTGCAGGGTGGATTGGATAGAGAAGGGTGCGAAGGTGACCTTTATGGGCGATGGTGTCGAGGACGTTGTATATGTGATAGAACAGCATAAGGGGAGAGGTTATGAGTAACAATTCCATTGAAGAGAAGAACCTTCGCAGAAGGGAAATAATCCTGAAGGTAATGACGGTTATCTTTATTGTAGCAGCCTTACGCTTTTATATCGACCTAAAGATAGGAGCGAATAAGGAATATGAGTATTACAGGAAAGACTCTCCTGACGGAGAAAGAACAGTAGTATTTTACAGGATTGGAAATGAAAGACCGTTAAGAGGAAATCGTTATAGAGTAGTCGTATTTGCAAAGGGCGCAGAAGAAAAAGTTAGCTCATTTGAAATAAAAAATGACGGCGGCTTTTCCTTCGATGCAGCCGAAGATGAAGACACGGGCTCTCGTAGGCTTAACTTTCAGTGGGAGGAAGACGGAATTTGGATAATATATACTTACCTCGCTGTTGGAACAGAAAAAATATTTGTCCCGACCTAAACGCTTAAGGGTAAAAGGATAATTATCAAGGGGAGAACACCATGCAAACCGAAGAAATAAAAGAACTGTATCGCAAGCTAAAACATATAAGAGCTAATGGGATAATAATCGGGATTATCGCTTGCGTTGCGACAGCATTTATTGTAGCCGCTGTTTTTCCTGAGCTTCGAAGCCTTGAGCTGATGCTGCTTAACCCTGTCGCCTGGTTGGTGTGCATACTTATAGAAATAGTTGCCATATTCATATATTGCTCCCTTGCATATATGAAAAACCTTAACAAGTTCGGTAAAATCCTTGCAGATGATTGCGATTCGGAAAAGTATACAGAAACATTATGTGAAGGAATAAATTACGGCAAGAGCATCAAACTGAGCAAATACCAAAAGGCCCTATTTTTGTCTTTGCAGAGGATGTATGTAGAAACTCTGTGCTTAAGCAAAGCGTTGGATGAAGCGCAGCGATTTTTAAATGAAGAGTGGGTGGGAGATAAAAAAGCTGACTTTGAACTGGCCGAAACTCAAATAGGCCTGATGACGGCATATATCAATAATGACTGCGATACATATGCTGAAATATACAAAAATGCACCGCTATTATTTAAGCGATCTAAAATTTACGCTTATTATTTACTAATTTTGCAAGGTAAAGATGACGAAGCTTTGCAATTGTTGTCAGGGCACTCCGAAAAGCATTTATACGGGGAAGTATTGCGCCATTTCAGATTAGCGGAGCATTATCTCAAGGAAGGCAATAGCGAAGCGGTAAAAGAGCACATAGAGTTTGTTATAAATCACGGAAACACTCTTCCGCAAAAGCAAATTGCAGAGGGCTGGAAACACGAGGGCTATCGCGCTCAATCAAAGGCTCAAAATACACACGCCGAAAGAACCACTTTTCAAAGACCCATAAAGAGCAAAAAATCTGCGCTGTTCATTTATGCTTCTTTGATTGTAATTACTGTTTTGATTACACTTTTCATCACTACATCTAATGCTTATGTAAGAGAGGGAATTCCCGAAGAAAGTAAAGGTGCATGGCTGGATGCTACTTACGAAGTGTACGACAATAAAATATATTTTTCTGACAGCTCCGCCGGCGAACATGGCAGACTGATGGCAGTGGATACGGAAGCGCTGTTCAAAACAGCCAAAAAACTGGATATAAACGGAGTCCGACGCATAAAAAAAGGCGGCGATAATTTATATATACTCACAGAAAAACAAGTTTTCATCTTCGACCTGAATAAAGAAACCGTTATTGCAAAGGTTGACCTTTCAGCGGTGGATAAGGATACAGAAAAAGAAGCAACATCAAGCTATGAATTAAAATATGCCGATGAAGACGGCGGATATATTGTAATAGAGGGCGACCGTAGGGATAAAATCGTTTGTGTCAATGCCTTGGGCGAAGTCAGACAAATAGCCCAATTCGACGATATGGAAGGAACGATTAACAGGTTAATCAGATATGAAAAATCCTTAATAATCGGTTATATGACTTCCAGCGAAGAAAAGTCCGGCACCTACTGTTTTGACATTGAGAAGGGAACCATGGAAAAGTATAGCGATATTTGCGGTTCTGCCTTTGAAAACAACATATCGGGATTTATTTGGAAAGACTATTACGGCCTACCGACCCTCAACACGGTGTACCTCATATCTTTATCGGGAAAAGAAAATAAAGAAATCGATATGGGTGGGCTTTGCACAGATATGTATTTGGACGGAGATTACCTATACAGAGGCGATTCATATGCGCTTAAGAGATACAACCTTGCAACAGGTAAGCTTGAGGTTTCGAATCAAAGAAAGTCTTATTTCGGCAAAATCATTGTAGACGACGGCGCCCTCTATTTGGGATATTGTATTAAAAAAACGCCGGTTTCGTACAAAACAAGAGTTTTCACCGAGTCTTTAGAAAGTCACCAGTGGCAGTAGGAGGTCGCTATGCAAAAGGAAGAAGCCATAAATATATATAAAAAATTTATATCGTTAAAAAAACCTATGTTTTTAGCGGCTATAGTATACATAGCCACATACATATTGATATCGGCATTAAACAATAATAGCGAAGACGGGATTTTCATATATGTAGCCATGTGGCTGACGGCGCTCCCTGCAGGGATTGCATATATTGCGCACGATATATTAAAAAGCGTTAATAAGCTTGATGAAATAGTGAACGAAGACCTTGATGATAAAAAATATTTGGAAATCATCTACTGCATAATTGACTACGGAAAAAACCATAAGCAAAAAAACCTGCAAAGAACTTTTTATTTGATTATGCAAGAACGATATGCCATGGCCTTAATCATTAACGGGAAGAGAAAAGAAGCGGAAGAATATATAGATAGCGGGGAAATAAAGCATGAGCCTTATCGCATGTTTTTGAGAGCATGTATTGATTTGGATCGTGCATACGCCCAAGGAGATGCCGAAAAGTATATGGAGATATATGAGGCGGCTCCAAAGTCATATAAAGAGGTCAAGCTTCACGCCTGCCGCGCTTTGCTCATGCAGGGTAAGTACGACGAGGCTATAGAGGAGTTGATGAAATACACCCCAAAGAATAAACGCGAAGAGATTTTAAGTCGGTTTACGATAGGTGAAGCTCATCTGAGAAAAGGATCAAAGGAGGAGGCGAAAATATACCTCGAATATGTCATAAACAACGGCAAGACGCTGAGAGAAAAATTCATGGCAGAGGAGCTGTACAAAGAGCTGTAGGATTACGAGTGCTTCTTGGAAGGAGACAGTTATAAAGGCTTCATTCCGGTGGCAGCAGCAAAACGTTAACAATGTTATTAAGAATCCTCAGCCCCACGGCTATTCCCGGTAATTGGCTTTTATAGCCCTTTTGCGGGAATTTTTTCTTGGCAAGTCTCGGTCTTTTTAAATTAAAGGTCATTTGCGAGAGTTTTTGACCATCTTGTAGCGGATATAAGCGTTTTACAGCCTTATTCTCTCAGCTTTCTCTCTAAAAAGTCCCGCAAACAGCCTTAAATTTCACCTTACCGAGACTACGCCGTCAAAAACTCTCGCAAGTCCTCTGATTCTTAGAAAAAGCGGGAATTCTGCAAAAAAGCCTCATTTAAACAGAGGACAGCCTTGCCGGCAACAAAAAAAGGGACTTCTGCCGGCGGCAGGAGTCCCTTTTTTTTCGTATCTTTACAGCTTACTCATGACGTAATCAGCAAATTCCTTGCAGGTGGCTCCGTCTGCGAGGCCGGTGACTACCATCTTTTTTTCCGTATCGCAGCATATAGAAAGCGCGCCGGCCAGCCTGTCCGCCGGGGCGGTGAGGCCGATGTGGCGAAGCAGCATTTCCGCCGCCTTGAATATGCTGGACGGATTTGCGTAGTCTGCAAGCCCCTCCTCTATCATCCTCGGCGCGCTGCCGTGGATGGCCTCGAACATGGCGTATCTGTCGCCGATGTTGGCGCTTCCTGCGGTGCCGACTCCGCCTTGGATTTCGGCGGCCTCGTCGGTTATGATATCGCCGTACAGATTAGGCATGACGAAGACCTGAAATTGATTTCTTATGGCCTTGTTGACAAGGTTTGCAGTCATTATATCTATGTACCAGTCCTCCGCCTTGATCTCAGGGTATTGGGCCGCTACTTCGTTGCATATCTTTGAGAACTTGCCGTCGGTCTTTTTCATTATATTAGCCTTGGTAACGATGGCGACGTTAGTCTTGCCGTTGTTCTTTGCGTATTCAAAGGCGGCTCTGGCTATCCTCTCCGTTCCGCAGTCTGTAGTCACCTTGAAGTCCATGGAAAGAACTCCCGGGATCTCTATGCCTTTGCTTCCAAGTGTGTATTCGCCCTCCGTGTTTTCGCGGTAGAACATCCAGTCGATGCCCTCTTCCGGCACCGATACGGGACGGACGTTGGCGTACAGGTCAAGCTCCCGTCTCAAAGTTACGTTGGCGCTTTCCATGGTGCCTCCCTTAGGTGTGGTGGTCGGGCCTTTCAGTATGACGTCGCAGGCCTTTATGTCGGCCAGTACGTCTGCCGGCACGGCCTCCCCTTTGGCCAGCCTGTTTTCGATGGTAAGGCCTTCTATGTCCCGCAGGACTATCTTGCCGGAGGCAATCTCATCTTTCAAAAGCTCCGCCAGAAGACGGCGGGCTTCCTTCATGATGATAGGGCCAATGCCGTCTCCGCCGCAGAGGCCTATGGTTATCTTATCCAGCGAGGCGAAATCCTTGGGAGGTTCCGCCGCAGCCATTTTCTCGGCTCTTGCCAGCTGTTCTTTCAATAATTTTTCAAACTGCGCCGTGGCAGCTTCTATATATTTTTCCAAATCACCGTACCTCCTTACAAATTTCCCTGTCCTACGTATTTGAGAAGACCGCCGGCCTTTAAGATGGCTTTCTGCCTCTGGGTAAAGCTGCATATTAGCGAGAACTCTTGGCCGGTAGTAACGTCTTTGAGAATAAGCTTTCCGCTGTCCAGCCCGGCGTATATGTCGGAAAGGGTCAGAGCGTCGCCCTGAGTCAGCTTGTCATAGTCTTCCGGGTTTTCAAAGGTCAGAGGAACTATGCCTGCGTTTATCAGGTTGGCGGCATGTATTCTCGCGAAACTCTTAGTTATTACTGCTCTCACCCCAAGATACAGAGGAACGAGGGCGGCGTGCTCTCTCGAGGAGCCCTGACCGTAGTTGTTTCCTCCCACTATTATGCTTTCGCCTGCCGCCTTTGCTCTTTCCGGGAAAGTCTCGTCGCACACGGCGAAACAGTACTGAGAAAGATGAGGTATGTTGGAGCGGTAAGGCAGTATCTTGGCTCCCGCCGGCATGATGTGGTCCGTGGTGATGTTGTCGCCTACTTTGAGAACAAGGGGAGCCGAAAGAGAATCTTCCAGCGGCTTGCTGTCAGGGAAAGGCTTGATGTTAGGACCTCTCAGAATCGGAAGCTCCTTCGCCTCCTCTAAAGAAGCAGGAGGTATAACTGCGCTGTCGTCTATCTTGAAAGCCTTTGGCATGGTCACCTCCGGCATTTTGCCAAGAAGCATAGGGTCTGTAATCTCTCCCGTAAGAGCCGCAGCGACGGCAGTTTCAGGAGAAACAAGATAAACCTGTCCGTCGGCTGTGCCGGAGCGGCCCTCGAAGTTTCTGTTAAAGGTTCTGAGGGAAACGCCGCCGGAGTTAGGCGAGAAGCCCATTCCTATGCAAGGACCGCAGGCGCACTCGAGAACTCTCGCACCGCTGGCCAGAATGTCAGAAAGAGCTCCTGAGTCGGCCAGCATGGAAAGAACCTGCTTGGAGCCCGGCGAAATGGAAAGGCTCACCTCCGGGCGGATGGTCTTGCCCTTTAACAGAGCGGCCACCTTCAGCATGTCTAAAAGTGAGGAGTTGGTGCATGAGCCTATGCAGACTTGATCCACCTTAGTGCCTTTGAGGCTTGAAACCTTGACCACGTTGTCAGGACTGTGAGGGCAGGCGATCATCGGCTCGAGGCTGGAAAGATCTATGTCGATGACCTTGTCATAGACGGCGTCATTGTCGCTTTCGAGGCGGACGTAGTCGTCGCCTCTTCCCTCGGCTTCGAGGAAAGCCTTGGTAATCTCATCCGATGGGAATATGGACGTGGTGGCGCCGAGCTCTGTTCCCATGTTGGTTATGGTGGCTCTCTCAGGAACAGAAAGAGTCTTTACTCCCTCGCCGCCCCATTCTATGACGGCCCCTACGCCGCCTTTTACCGATAGAATTCTGAGGATTTCGAGGCTTACGTCTTTAGCCGTTACGAAATCTCTAAGCTTTCCCGTAAGATTTACCTTGTACATCTTGGGCATGGTGATGTAATAAGCGCCGCCGCCCATGGCCACAGCCACATCGAGGCCGCCTGCTCCCATGGCCAGCATGCCTATGCCGCCTCCCGTAGGAGTATGGCTGTCGGAGCCGATAAGAGTCTTGCCCGGCTTGCCGAATCTTTCCAGATGAACCTGATGGCAAATGCCGTTGCCGGGTCTGGAAAAGTAGAGGCCGTATTTTTTCGCCATGGACTGAATGAATCTGTGGTCGTCGGCGTTTTCAAATCCCGACTGGAGAGTATTGTGGTCTATGTATGCCACCGAAAGCTCCGTGCGTACCCTCGGAACTCCCATAGTCTCAAACTCCAGATATGCCATGGTGCCGGTGGCGTCCTGAGTCAGAGTCTGATCTATCCTGAGAGCGACTTCTTTTCCCGGCGTCATTTCTCCGCTCACCAGATGTTCTTTTATTATTTTTTGTGCTATCGTTAAACCCATTATTTTGCCGTTCCTTTCTGTATGCTTTTGTAAGCCTGATCTACATGATTTAAAACCAGTTCTTCGATTTTTTCCTGATCGCCGGCCTCTATGGCCTCATAAATTTTGGCGTGCTCTGATATGGAATAGCGACTTCTTCCCGTCTTGGTCAGAGAATCTTTTCTGTATTTCATCAGTTTATGATGGATAGGAGACAGTATGGCCTGTAAGATCGGACTTCCTGAGGCGGAATATATTATATCGTGAAACTGAGTGTCCAGATTGCGGACTTTTTCTATATTCTGTTTCTCCTCATAAAACTCCTGCTGATCTAAGATCTCTTTGAGTCTGGCAAGGTCCTCGCCGCTTATATTCATAGCGGCCTTTTTCACTACTATAGGCTCCAAAGCTCTTTTCACCGTGAACATATCTGCCACGTCCTGATCAGTTATACCTAAAACTACCGTGCCGGAGGGAGTTATCCCTATCAGTTTTTCGTTCTCGAGACGAGCCATGGCCTCTCTTATGGGAGTTCTGCTGACCCCCAGCTCTTCGGAAAGCTTTGATTCGCTGATGATTTCTCCGGGGCTGTATACGCCGCTGAGAATGTTCTTTTCGATCTGCTGATATACCTGGTTAGCCAGGGAAAGAGATTTGTAATCTATCATTTCTTTTCCAGCGCTCCTTTCGTCAGCTGCGATATCTTATTTTCCATCTCCTGATTGGAAAGACTGGTGGTTCTGCCGTCTGCGTACATTTCATCCACCCAATCCTTGAGGGAGATGACCAGAGGATTATCCTTGGTCATCTTTTCATCGCCCAGAAGCTCATAATGTTCGTTGATCCAGTAGGCGATGCCGGCAAGCCCTGAAGTCTTACTGACAGAGACTCCCGGGGCTCTGTCTAAGAGTTTCTTAGTGTTGAAAATGTTGTATATCTCCTCGTCCTTCATCAGTCCGTCAGCGTGGATACCCGCCTTGGTAACGTTGAAGTTTTCACCTACAAAAGGCGTCATCGGCGGAATTTCATATCCCATTTCTTCTTTGAAATACCTGCCTATCTCGGTTACGGCGGTTGGATCCATGCCGTCCAGAGACCCTTTGAGGGAGGCGTATTCGAAGACCATTGCTTCGAGAGGTATGTTGCCGGTTCTCTCTCCTATTCCAAGCAGAGAACAGTTGACGGCAGAAGCTCCGTAGAGCCAGGCAGCAGAAGCGTTGGCGACAGCTTTATAGAAATCGTTGTGACCGTGCCACTCCAGCATTTCGCTCGGCACTCCCGAATAATGTTGAAGACCGTATACCAGACCGGCTACGCTGCGGGGCATCGCTACCTCGGGATAAGGGACTCCGTAGCCCATAGTATCGCAGATTCTTATTTTTACGGGGATACCTGCTTCTTCCGACAGGTCCATGATCTCGTTGACGAAAGGAACCACGAACCCGTAAAAGTCCGCTCTCGTGACGTCCTCGAGATGACACCTGGGCACCAGCCCTGCGTTCAATGCTTCTTTTATAGTCTCAAGATAGTAGTCGGCGGCTTTTCGCCTCGTCATGTTCATCTTCTTAAATATGTGATAGTCGCTGCACGAGACGAGAATACCGGTTTCTTTGATCTCAAGATCTTTAACAAGCTGAAAATCCTCTTTTTTCGCCCTTATCCACGTGGTTATCTGTGGAAATTTCAGCCCCAGCTCCATACATTTTAAGATGGCCTCTCTGTCTTTTTTCGTATATATGAAGAACTCCGACTGGCGGATTATGCCGTAAGGGCCGCTGAGCCTGGACAGAAGAGTATAAAGATCCACGATCTGCTTTACTGTATAAGGCGCCATAGACTGCTGTCCGTCCCTGAAAGACGTGTCGGTGATCCATATGTCTTCTGGCATGTTTATAGGCACTCGCCTGTGGTTGAAAGCTATCTTGGGGACTTCTTCGTAGTTGAAAATGTCCCTGAAGAGATTGGGCTCTTCCACGTCCTGCAGAGTATATCTGTATATAGATTGCTCCAGCAGATTGGTCTTTTTAGAAAATTCGAGCATTTATTTACCTCCTTGCTGATAGATATAAATTGTTCTCGTCCTCTTACGGATGTACGCATTTAAATCGAAGAAAAACTCCTTCAGCGCCCGGCGGTAGAATATTATCCGCCGCCTGTAGAGGCGGCCTTTGTCCGATGTTTGTTGAACGAGAACTTTTCCGGGCTCCTGCGCACATCTATGCTTGTATACAAGTATACCACCTTTGAAAGATACGTGTCAACTGTGATGTTCTCGCCCAATAGCGCCAAGGTTTCTCAAAGTTCTTATTGACTGATGATAGACCGAAGGCGAATTAGAGAAAGCTCATGTGAATTTTCCGTGGATAATTAGGCTGAGGGGCTGCTTGGCCCCGAAGAGTTTCGGTTAATGCCGTATTTCTCGTAAACACTCTGATTTTTAAGAAAACCGGGACTTGACGTCTCCAGCGAAAGAACGGTAAAATCTCCCTGAGTAAATGTATCTGATAATTTGTCTAAAGCAGTGGGAATAATAATTTTAGCAGATCAATATAAATAAATAACTTGACCTGTCGCCTTATGAAAGGTATATATTACATAGGGAGGAGGATATGATATGGATATAGCGCTGAGTTACTTAGAAAAAGGGTCGGGGCAGCCTCTGATCTTGCTTCATGGTAATGGAGGAAGTTCAAAGTATTTTAAAAAGCAGATAGATTATTTTAGCGGCGATTATCGCGTCATAGCTATAGACACCAGAGGTCACGGAAAATCGCCTCGGGGAGAGAAGCCTTTTACCATAGAGCAGTTCGCACAGGATCTGAAAGATTTTATGACTGAGAAGAAGATAGGAAAGGCGAAACTCTTAGGTTTTTCTGACGGAGGAAATATCGCGCTTGCCTTTGCGCTGAAGTATCAACAGATGATAGATCAGATGGTGGTCTGCGGGGCTAATATTTTCCCGGAAGGGTTGAAGTCTTCGGCGCTTCTTCCGCGGGCGGCGGCGTACAGTATTCATAAGTTTTTTTCAATAAACGGCAAAAGAACTGAGTTGCTCGATCTGGTCATAAATCAGCCTAAGATAAAGCCTTCTGATCTGAAGCAGATCGAAATTCCTGTGCTGGTTATCGCAGGAACTGCGGATATGGTCAGAGAAGAGCATACTAAGCTCATATATGAAAGCCTTCCCCATTCTAAACTCGTGTTTATAGAGGGAGGGCATCTGCTTCCAAATATGAGGCCCAAACAGTTTAACAGCGCGGTTACCCAGTTTTTTACGGATGAAGATCGTCTGAAAAATTTTTAATATGATATATAATTTCCGCTTTGTTTCAGGTATTTTGTGAGACAGAGCGGTTTTTGCGTTATTCAGATCATGATATCGCAGATAGAGCTGCACGAGGCTGATTTGAAGGCGATGATGGAGCGCATACTGAACAGTTCTCCGGACAAAAACATATTATGTAATAGACATATATGTTTTAAGAGGAGCAAATAAATGAAGTGCTGTAAAACGAATTTTAATGACGGAAATTCCCGAGGAAATTTCTGTGTGAATTATAGGGTTGTGCAGGGTCCAATCGGCCCTCAGGGCCCGCAGGGACTTCGAGGTCCCAAAGGTGAAAAAGGTGATCCCGGCGAGAGGGGATCTCAGGGTGAACCGGGAGAAGCAGGCCTTCAGGGAATCCCGGGGACACAAGGCGAAACCGGTCCCCAGGGACCGCAAGGCGAAAAGGGTGATTCCGGCGAGCAGGGACCTCAGGGGGAGCAGGGACCTGCAGGAATAACGCCTACTGTTGAGATTGGAACAGTTATATCAGGTGATGCGGCGGCGGTGACGGCTAATCCGACAGTCACGGGGGTATCGCTGGATTTTGTCATGCCTGCCGGTGATAAAGGAGAGAGGGGCACTACAGGCGAGCGTGGTCCTCGAGGAGTCAAAGGTGAACAAGGCGAAAAAGGCGACCCCGGCGAGCAGGGGCCGCAGGGAGAACAAGGTCCACAGGGCGACCCGGGAGAGCAAGGTCCTAAAGGTGATACAGGAGCCCAAGGTCCGCAAGGCGAAAAGGGTGATCCCGGCGAGCAGGGCCCGCAGGGGGAACAGGGTCCAAAGGGTGACACGGGAGCTCAAGGATTGCAAGGAGAAACCGGTCCTCAGGGTCCTAAGGGTGATACAGGGGCTCAAGGCCCGCAAGGCGAAATCGGTCCTCAAGGCCCTAAAGGCGATACAGGGGCTCAGGGCTTACAAGGAGAGAAGGGAGATCCGGGAGAGCAGGGCCCGCAGGGGGAACAAGGGCCAAAGGGCGACCCGGGAGCTCGGGGGTTACAAGGCGAAATCGGTCCTCAAGGCCCTAAAGGTGATACAGGAGATCAAGGTCCGCAAGGCGAGAAAGGCGACCCGGGAGAGCAAGGGCCACAGGGAGAACAAGGTCCTAAAGGTGATCCCGGTGCCCAAGGTCCGCAAGGCGAAAAGGGAGATCCGGGAGAACAGGGCCCACAGGGAGAACAGGGACCAAAAGGCGACACGGGAGCCCAAGGGTTGCAAGGTGAAACCGGTCCTCAAGGTCCTAAAGGCGACACAGGGGCCCAAGGTCCACAAGGTGAAAAAGGTGATACAGGAGCCCAAGGTCCGCAAGGTGAAAAAGGTGATACGGGCGAACAGGGGCCAAAGGGCGACACGGGAGCTCAGGGGTTACAAGGCGAAATCGGTCCTCAAGGCCCTAAAGGCGACACTGGAGCTCAAGGATTGCAAGGAGAAATCGGTCCTCAGGGTCCTAAGGGCGACACAGGGGCTCAAGGCCCACAAGGTGTAAAAGGTGACACGGGAGCTCAGGGAATACAAGGAGCGACCGGGCCTCAGGGAGTAGCCGGAGAGACTCCGCAGATTACAGTAGTTGAGAATACTAAGACCAGCTATAAAGTTCGATTTAAAACAAGCAGTCAGGATATCACAAGCCCAAATTTAAAATCAAATGCTGAGTACTATAATTACAATCTTTCAGCTACAGGTAGCACTGCAAACATTCCTTTAGAAAGTCTCACGTTGGTAGTGAGAAATACGTCCACTACCAGCCTTAGGCTTTCGGTTCAGCCGGCAGTATCCGGTACCTCAGTCTTGGCTGATATAAGACGTTTCAGCGCATATGACGGAGCCACCGAGGCTCAGACCAACAACAACGTCACCATATCCTCGAGCCTTACGATAGATGAAATAGTGTACACCATGTCGCAGGAAATGCACTGGATAAGAATGAGAATACAGGATCCTGCGACAAAACTTTGGTCTATGTGCGAAATCAGGACATTTGCATCTCAGAACGCTTCCAGAACCACTATATGGGTACAATGGGCCTATACGGAAAGCTCCTTTGTGACACCATAAATATAAAAACGCTGCCTGTATATTCAGGCAGCGAATATTTTATTTCTCTGGCGCTTGATAAATTCCGGCCGGTGCAAGATGCCGCAGGATATCACAAGTTCTCAAGTATATAAGGGCTATAAATGAGAGACAATGTTTCATAGATCGTATCTATACAGGCCGTACCGTTTGGATACGCCTTTTGGTCATCTATAAGTTCTTGCGTCTTAAATTTGAGAATCAGCTTATCTTCTTCTGTGATACCCATCTCTTCATTATATACCGAATCCTCCGAATCCACCATACATAGCGGAGGAAATACAACGCACCACCAGTTTTGACCCTTTCCTTCTCCTATGCTCAAAGTCAAAGCTTCATAATTTCCCTCGGGGAAGAATAGCTCATCATAATACTTAGCCGGTATATGCCTTATACCTGTAGAAGCAGTCACGTCGTAATCAAAACCCTGAGAAATTACAGCCTCTTTTGCCCAGCTTTCTATCCGGGGAAGATTATCCTCTATATATTCCCGGATAAATTTCTGCTGCGCCAAAGGCTCTCTTGATGCGCTGTCAGAATGAGAAGAAGTCATCTGCTGTGTTATCTCCTCCTGCACCTTTGACAGGACATAGTCTCTTACTTGTAGCTTGAGATCCTGATCTTCAGTCGAATCGCTGTTGGCGACCACATGAAATCTCATTATTCCGGGGTATTCATTTATCAATCCGTAAGAACCGATCAGGCCTTCTCCCTTTTCGGAAGCCTGAGCAGAGCTGTTTAAAAATGGAAGAGCGATGAAGGCCAAAGCCATCAGTCCTATAAGTACTTTTTCAAAATTCTTATCCATAAGTCACCTCCTGACAGAGGGAGTATGGACGATCTTTTTAAATTTATACACATAAGACTTGAATAAATTTGCAAAGACCGGCATGACAGCCGGCAGCCTATATTTGCATAAAAAAGATATGACATGACTGCCATATCTTTTTAAATCAAGAGTATGTTTTCGGTGAAAGACCTGTTTCGCTGTCTTTCAGCCGCAAAATTTTATTTTATTATCAGGAGCTTCTGGCCTTCCGAAAGATCATCTGTTTCCAGTTCGTTGACTTCCCTGACCGAGGCCGTAGTAGTCTTAAACCTCTTGGCTATCTGCCACAGCGTGTCGGTTTTTCTGCAGATGTATACTACCATAGGAGGAACCTGACAGCCGCAGCCCGGTTCTTCAAAGGCAGGATTAGTCAGAACCTTAAACGGAGTAGGTCTCATGATCTCTGCGCACACCATTATGGTCGCATTGAATTCGATCTGCTTTCCGTTGATCTTCTCGGCCCATAAGTCCTTTATGTAAACCTTCTGGGTTATGATCTCTCCTCCTGTAAGCTGAGGCATGGCGGTGACGACCCGGTAAGGGATCTCCTCCCTGACTGCAAATACGCCTCTTTTTTCCTGTTCGCAGGAACATATCATCTTCACCAGGATTACGCCTTCGGTGACTATCTTGCCCTGTTCGCAGTGACTTTCGCAGGAGAGAACCTCGGCCGTAGTATATATGATTCTGTCTGCGTCACAGCCCGTGTTTTCCAGAGATATTATTTCTCGAACCGAAGACTCGCCGGAAGAAGTGCCGATGAGGGTTCTGCTGCTCTTTTCCTCAAAGTCGCAGACGAAATCCTTCTGTCTGTGATAACCGTCTACGATTATCTCCTTTTCCATATTCTTGTAAAGTTCCAGATAAGTGAGGAGTTCGCCCTCGAGACGGAATACGTCTGCGCCGTCTTCGTCTTGGGTCAGCTTTACTCTGAGCTGGCTGTCGTCGAAACATATATTGCATCCGCTCTGTCGTTCCCCCTGCTGGATAGGTATGAACTGAGTGAATTCAACCCGCTCCTGAAGCTGATGGATACTGTCTATAGAGCAGGAATCCCCCAAAACAGATGAGCCGGTCTTGCCCGGGTCTCCTTCTGCATGAGCATCGTCTGAGGCAGCAACCTGCAGAGGCATCACCGGAGAGGCAGATGAGAAATACAAAAGATTCACATATACAAAGCCATTTATGACCACTTTGTCGCCGGAGATCTGTTTATAGTTCTCGACTACATTTATGTCCTGCTTGAGGATGCTTTCAGGGTGAGAATCTTCTCTGGGGAGGATATCCTCTTTGATAGAAAGAGTGTCCTTCTTTCTGAGAGCGACGTTGGAGATTTCCACGGTTTCTTTGAGGACTTGAATGTCTTCGTCCACAAGCCCTTCGAAAAGATCCACCTTAGCGTCGGTATACTCTCTGGCCATTATGGCCAGAATGACCTTTACCCTGTATTTTCTCTCGTTGATGACCATGTACTCTATCTTTTCGACAGAGCAGTCTAAAACCATGGTCGCGCCGGCAGACATGGAAGTATGCCACTGATCTTTAAAAGGGACTCTGGTCTGCACTGAAATTACTGGGAGATTACCCTCCTGTTTTTCTGGCAGATAGAGAGTCTGCAGTTCGATCTCTCCCGAGAGATTGATATAATCGTCGCCTTTTACCACAGCGTCGATTTCCTTGACAGCAAGATGAGACTTGCCGTCTATCATGAGGATCTCTCTAAGGTCGGGTTTTGTATCCGGCACCAGTATATCCTCTTCTAAAGTTATGGTAGTCTTTGGTTTCTCTGTTATGTTGGTCACCTGAACAGGTGAATAGATGGCTCCCTTCGTTATGGGCACGATTACACGTTCTTCCATTTCCTTGGCAGGAACCATGGCATAATCAGGAATGCCCTTTTCGTATGTCATAGCGTTTCCCCTTTCCACACTTGGTCTTGTTAAAATGTATTCAGAAAGTGGAAATTATATAACATAAATCAAAGTTTTATCAGTCTGTCTAAAATAATGTGAGCCGCCTCGTCTTTGCTCATCTTTTCGAGACTCTCCATACCGCCCTCTGTTATGAGGGTGATGACGTTGGTATCAGAACCAAAGCCTGACCCTTCAGAGGACAGAGAGTTGGCGCATATCATGTCGCAGTTCTTTGATATCAGCTTCTTCTTCGAATTATCTAAGAGATTTTCTGTCTCCATGGAAAATCCGCAGATGATCTGGTTCGGCCTTCTGTGCTCTCCCAGCCACTTGAGGATGTCTCTGGTGCGTTTCAGAGGAATAGCCATATCGCCTTCGGCTTTTTTGATCTTGCCCTGAGCTGTCTGAACGGGTGTGTAATCGGCTACGGCGGCGGCTTTTATTATGATGTCTTGATCCGCTGCCCGCTTTGAAACTTCTTCAAACATATCGGCTGCCGACAGTACAGGAATTTTTTTGACGAACATAGGAGGCTCCGCGTCCATATGTCCGAAGATAAAAGTCACTTCGGCGCCTCTGAAAGCGGCGGCCCGGGCTATGGCCCGG